>Ga0180121_10000317_pt1 | contig 19698 bp, 16 predicted proteins | sample AntDrymUQ5402106_2_FD_129676 | JGI IMG/M metagenome (GOLD analysis project Ga0180121, IMG submission 129676) | Polar desert sand microbial communities from Dry Valleys, Antarctica - metaG UQ540 (21.06) (version 2) (version 2) | ecosystem: Environmental > Terrestrial > Soil > Desert | place...
CATTTGATGACGTGAAGTGCCTTCGATAATTTTCATACACACTCAGACAAAACTTCTTTTTTAACTGTTGCACAAAAAAATTTATTTTTAATCAACAGATGTGAATAGTTTTTTCACAAACTGTCGTTAGCGGTAATCTACATGATAACTCGATGCTCAATCATATTTTTATTGTTGACACTTGGTTTAGGATGCCAAGACATCAAATCAAAAAAGATTCAAGTAATTGAAGGTGATCTTTACTTTAGTTACTTCCGATATGTTAACTTTTATAACCAGCCTGACAGTGTTATCAATAAAGTAATCGCATTAGCTGATACGGCTGACCGTACTTTATTAGACTCCGCTGATTTAGCATTCTTGACAATGTATGACACGTTAGAAAAAGAAAAACTCTTGCACAATCCATATATTGCATTAAGGTTAGATACTGATTCGATCATAACACTTGTTCTTAGTCAAGACGACTATCTTAAAATAGCTCCAACAAACTATCAGAATTTACTAGACACAAAAAAGAAAATTCGGATAAAAGCAGACGTCCGACAAATAACTGGCATTATAAGTTATTGCAACAAACTTATTTTTATTGACACCTTAGATGGAGAGACTCTGCCAAAAAGTAAGAAACTGAAGATCGACGACTACCGCTAACAAGGGGTTTGGCTATATGGCGCCTTAACAAATATGTTCTTAGCTTCATATCGCTACTCACCAGCATATCCTGCTAACGGATAAAGCCCATCATTAGAACATATACTCAGCTTTATTATCTTTACTCAGCAACAGTTCGGGCTGACGGATCACGGAATATCGCCACATCGCCAAGCCCTGATGTAGGCTCCCCCTTTTTTCGGACCAGTTATAATTAGAGTTTTTTGGTTTTTAGTATTCAAGGGAAACGGATTAAATATATTCAACCGGTGGAATAAATCCAAGCGACTGATGAGGCCTTAAACAGTTGTAATCCTGTCGCCAATCTTCCGCCATTTCGCGGACTTCTTGTAATGAATAAAACAGATAAGCATCCAGTAATTCCTTTCTTAAAGAGCCATTGTTTCGTTCCACAAAAGCATTTTGCACAGGTTTACCTGGTTGGATAAACTGCAGGATGATTTTCTTTTCCTCACACCAGCTCTGAAGCTTATCACTGATAAATTCAGGTCCATTATCCACTCTTATACGATCTGGTTTACTTCTTGTTCCAATCAGCCGCTCTAATACCCGTATTACTCTTACGGACGGTAGAGAAGTGTCAATTTCAATGGCAAGCGATTCGCGGTTGTAATCATCAATAATATTCAATAATCTAAAGCGTCTTCCATCTACCAGGCTGTCACACATAAAATCCATGCTCCACGAACAATTAATTGCAACCGGAACTTGAAGTGGTTCTTTGATCCTTTGCGGGATCCTTCGCTTTGCTCTTCTTCTCACATTCAATCGAAGCATAGTATAGATCCGGTACAGTCTTTTATGATTACATGCAACTCCCGTCCTTCTCAGACGATAATAACACTTCCAAAATCCAATGGTCGGATGTTTGTCCACTAAAGCTTGAAGGCCTTCAATCAAACTGCCATCATCGCGGCATTTCTTGCGGTACATCACTAATGAACGGGAAAACTTTACTATCCTGCAGGCCTGACGAATACTCACTTTCTGCTGAACCAATAACTCTACCGCTTCCCGTTTGTCGTCAGGCCGCCGTACTTTTTTTCAAGTACTGTTTTAATAGCATCATTTTCCAGAGTAAGGTTTGCGACGATGCGCTTCAACCTGCTATTCTCCTCTTCCAGGTCCTTCATTTTTTTTACATCTGATACTTCCATACCCCCATACTTTGCCTTCCAATTGTAAAATGTTGCATCACTAATGCCGTGTTCCCGGCAGATGTCTTTAACCGTTCTTCCCGATTCTTGTTGGTGAAGAATAGAAACGATTTGCACTTCCGTGAAGTTTGTCTTTTTCATAATTGTGCCATTTAAGTTAGAGCAATTCCTCTACTTTTAAATGGTCGAATTATGGGGGACCTTACAAGACTGCGTATGCATTTCGAGGGAATTATTTGCGGAGCGTGCGATTTATAATAGCGAAATGATAAAGGATCGGGGTCTGCTACGCCAGACCCCGCTTAGACACTATATTCAGACGATTATAGATCAACAGTCTTTTTATCTTTCTTGGGAAATAATCTTCTGAAAAATCCTTTTTTCTTTTTTTCAGTCCCTGTGTCGGTTGCTTCTACTTCCTTATCACTTTTTTTGTCAGCAGGTTTTTTCCCATCTTTCAATCCCTTTTGCTCATCCAAAGATTTTTTGGATTCGGCTGGAACGTTACCGGTATCTTCCCGACTAAGATAAGCGTCTGCCTCTCCGTTGCCTACATTCTCTCCTTCTGCACCAGCAGGCATTGTTTGCTCTGTAATGCTGGGATAGTCATAGAACTCTTCATTCTTTAAACTTTCAGGCTGTACAAATTTCGCCTGCTTATCTATTCCAAGGGTTTTATCTGATAATACTTTCTGATAGAAATATTCGTAGATCGGCCGGGCAGCCTGACCTCCGTATCCCAGGTTACTTTCGAGTCGTACAAAACGATCGTCACATCCGATCCAGACACCCGCCATTAATTGTGGAGTAAAACCAAAAAACCATGCATCTGAATTATCATTCGTCGTACCTGTTTTGCCGCCCATTTCTGCTACTCCCAATCTTGCTTTCAAACCGGCTGCTGTTCCTACATCCACAGGTCCTTCCATCATTTTGCTCATGATATATGCAGTAGACTGGCTGATCACTTCTTTCCTTTCCGTATCAAACCTGGCAAGAACATTTCCGTTCTTATCTTCTATACGGCTGATATAAACCGGCTTGGTACTAAACCCTCCGGATGGGAACATGCTGTAACCCCACATCATTTCAAACAAAGAAAGGTCACATGAACCAAGACTGATAGAAGGGTAAGGTTCTACTTTAGTCTGGATATTGATCTGTTTCAGAAAATCTGCAAATCGTTGGGGAGTTGTTTGCTTGATGATATAGGCTGCCACTTCATTGATTGACCAGGTGAGGCCGGTAGCCATGGTTCGTGTACCTGTTCTGCCACTGTTTTTAGCCGGTACAAATCCATTACCGGGAAAAAATTGCTGGGTTGCTTCACACTGTGTTTCCGGCGTAAATCCGTATTCCTCTATAGCAAGCGCATAGAGGAATGGTTTAATGGATGATCCCACTTGTCTCTTCGTATTCAGATTTACATGATCATATTTATAATTCTTAAAATCAATTCCTCCTACCCATGCTTTCACATGTCCACTATTCGGATCCATTACCATAAATGCAGTCTGCAACATTTCTCTATTGTGTTTAATGGAATCCAAAGGAGTCATAAGGGTGTCCTTTTCGCGCTTCGGATTATAGGCAAACAACTTCATCGGAACTTTTTTCCTGAATGTTTTTCTGATCTCTGCTTCGGTCATTCCATCCTGTTCCAGCTTTTTCCATCTGTCACTGTTTTTTATGTATTGTTCAAGTGTTTTTTCATGCCCTTTCCAAACGGCGTCTGTTTTCAGACTTTTTTGTGCACTCAGTACTCTTTGGAGCACTGGCATATGTTTCACTACAGCCTCTTCAGCATATAACTGCATACGAGGATTGATCGTAGTGTAAATCCTGAGACCATCTTCATATAAATCGTAATTTTCACCATCTTCTTTTTCATGTTCCCGGCACCATTTTTTCAAGTCTTCTTTAATTACATCCAGGAAATAAGGAGCAATCCCGTTGTTCTCATCCATTTTATTATAACTCAGCCGGATGGGATTTTTTTTAATCACAGCGGCCTCTGTCTGTGAAGTATAATTATTTCGTACCATCTGGTCAATTACCGTATTACGTCTATCCATCGAAGCTTTGGCATTGGTACGTGGATTATAAGTCCCTGTAGCTTTGAGCATTCCGATCAGTACTGCGGATTCTTCCACGTTCACACGATCAGGTTCCTTTGAAAAAAAAGTTCTGGAAGCATTCCGGATGCCATATACGTTATCGCTGAACCCAACCGTGTTGAGGTACAATGCAAGAATTTCCTGTTTTGTAAAATTCCTTTCCAGTTTAACAGCAATGATGTTTTCTTTCAGCTTTTGCAATACACGTGTGATTGGATTAGAGGCGCGTTCTGCAAACATATTCAGGGCCAATTGTTGCGTGAGGGTACTACCACCGCCTTCACGTCCAAGTAAAATAATTGCCCGCAGGGTTGCTTTTCCATCAATTCCTGAATGTTCAAAAAACCTTTCGTCTTCAGTTGCCACCAGCGCATCAATCACATGTTTAGATATATCATTAAACTGAACATAACTCCTGTTTCCACGCTCACGAAAGTATTTACCCATTTGCGTTCCGTCATCACCATATACTTCTGATGCGAGTGTAACAGATGGATTCTCCAATTGCGCGAGTGAAGGCATTTTTCCAAATACACCCATATTGATAAATACCAGCAGAAGAAGGAAGGCTGCAAACCCCAATAAAAAGATTCTCCAGAAAATGCGGACAGCACGTGACATAAAAAAGGATTAGTTAGAAGAATGAGTAACCAGATCACAAAAACCGAACCTGAACATAATAGAATGATAAGCCATTATCAATTATTGTCATTTAATGATTTGCTAAACATATCATTGAAATGATTAAAACTTTCCCGGAAAATGCTGGGAAAGAAATGTTTTGTATATCGACACATCTTTACTTGTTTTAAGCACTTCCAGATTTTGTGGGGTGATGATGATAAATGAATATTTGCCGGCGGGCAGCCAGGGTACTATTTCTGATGGTGAAGCTTTTCTTGTTTTTTCAAGATACTCCAAAGCTGTAGCGGCTGTTTCAAAATTGCCCATGAGCACCAACTTAACATTTTCATCAAGCGATAGATTAGAAATGTCAATGGTGCGATTATAATGTTTTTCCTTATTATACCGGTTAAATGCATTCCTGGATTCCGAAACATACACAGGGTCTACTTTATCCAATACTACCACCACCAGATGGGGAGCATCCGGAGTTGATGTGTAAATTGGCCGGGCAGGTACGGGATTGGAAGGGATCGTTGTGGTTTTATTTCTTTGTGTTACCGAGTCGGTTTGTTTTGCTTGTTGCTGCAAAACCGGAGATTTGACTACAAGGGAAGGGTTTGTTTTTGCAACAGTGGAATCTTTGTTGTTTTTAAGGTTTGAATTAACAAGTGCCCCGGAATCCGAAGCAGTACTATCTGAAGGTATTTCAATTTTCAAATTGTTAAGATAATCCTCAATTTCTTTTCTTCGGCTTACAACATCAAGCATTGTTTGGGCCTTTGCATTCAAAGGGGATGAAGAATACATGGCCATGAGTTGCCGGAGTGTAGCTTTGGCAGAATCATCCTGCCTTTGACGAACCTGGTAAATCGCCTGTACATATAATAGTTGAGGAGTCCAATAATTAGAACTGTATAAACTATCTGCTACTTTTTTTTCAGTCATCGCCTGATCGAAATTTCCTTCGATAAAACTATTATAAATCAGGTTATAACGTCGCTGCATATCCGAAGGAAGGGGTTTTTCTTTGTCACCAGTTCCTATCTGACTGAGTAACTGATTTGATTTTGAATCCGGAAATTTATCTTTCAGTTCCTTCGCAATATCTCTTGCCTTATTTTCATTGCCGGTTTTGACATAACAATAATGCAATTGAAATAAAACATCGGGTTGGCGATAGCTGTAAGGAAATTTTTCAATGAAATTCGTAAACACCTGAATGGCGGAAGCATAATCTTCCAGTCCTTCCATATATAAGCTTCCCAAAGAAGCAGTAGCTGCTTCTATTGAATCGTTGGAGACAGTTAATTGCTGAGGTTGAAGGGGAAGCCGGCTCAACAACCCTTCATAGGTAATATCCGATGAAAGAATAGCAGGCTTAAGAGCCATATTATCCTTGTTTAACCCTTCCGGCTGGTTAGTCGCGGTAACCGCACTCATTCTTCTCCAATTATCTATATTCGGCCGGTTACCCCATTTATTTTTGAAGTCTGTTAATCCTCGTGATTTAAGAGATGCATTATAGAAATACCATTCTCCTTTCACGGTACTTCCAAAAAGGTCTTGCGGGGGTTCATTCCGGTTATCGTTCAGGATGGTTCCCGACGACCCTTCCTCTTCTTTCAATCCCTGGGTTTTTCTTAACTGCCGAAGCATTTTGCGAAGCAAAGCTTCCCGTTCTGCATCAGGTAAGCCTGCAATCCGTTGGAGACTATCCTGCCTTGAAATAATCTCCAATTGCTCTCTGATTTTGGTCAATACCGTTCTTTTATCTTCGAATGCGAGTGATTCTATTCCACTTTCTATAGTGGTTACACTATCGTAATATCGTTTTGCTTCTGAATAGTTTTTATCTTCATAAGAGAGGTCGCCTAATTGTAAGAATGCTTTGTTGCGGAGATTGCTGTTCACATCGATATTCTTTGCGCTGGTAGATTTCAGCAGCATCTTCATGCCAGCCTGGCGATCATTTCTTTCCAATTCAATTTGTGCTGCAGTGAAATAGATGATATCCTGATAATTAGAGTAGCGATCCTTGCGTGCCATCTTCAAAAGAGCTTCGACACTTTTCTGAACAGCCATTGAATCTTCCTTATGCTGACGGATACCATTCAATCGGGCGTACACCTCTAAAATGGGATTAAGCGTATGCTGTATCGACCGATTATAATAGACTTCAGCAAGATCATTTTTACCTGTTTTTTCATGCATTTGTGCAATGAGGTATTCCCACCTTGAAGTCTCCTGCTTATTTTCTGCATTTGGTAAAGCCTTATCCAGGTAAAATGCTGCGCTGTCGAGGATCTCCTGCTTGTAAAACCACCATGCTTGTAATTCATTTAGTTCATAGTGAAGTCTCGAAGGGAAATGAGGATCCTGCTGAAGGGTTTCAATAAGTCCGGCAGCTTCCGGCATTTCATCATTAGCGATATAGGTGCGAACCTGCCAGAGTAGGGATTCATTTCTGCTGGGAGGAGATGATATGATTTTTTTCGGCAGACTTCTTTTCTCTTTGGTTGAGATAGAAAAAGCATTTCCGCCTTCCGAAGCATTACTACCGATTGGAACATCGTAACCATCTTTTTCTTTTGGAGCGAAAGCAAAGTTGATGTACTGAAATGTAAGGTATGCGGAATCCAGTTCCTGCATGTAATAATACGCTTTGCCCATCAGCAGATACAGGTTATCAACCCAATCATTCCGAAGGTCATGTATCAGGATACCGGCAGTCGTTTTATAGATCACTGAATCCAGTTCGGATTTCTCTCTTTTGGTATTTTCAAGGCTATAATTGTAAAACGGGAGGAGGGTTGAATAATCATCTACATGAGCAAGCTTAGCCCGTTCGACAATATCATTCAGCCTGTTATTGGCGTTAAAGTACCAATTGTAGTGGGTGACCGTATTTTGGATGAAGCGTTTGGGAAGGGTAAACTTCTTTTCACCTGTCTTTTCCGATCCGAGTTTTCTGTTTTCAAATTTCGGCGGCTTTTTAAGATCAAACGTCAATGACCCCTGTGCGACACACGCCTGGTTCAAAACCTGGACAATGAACACTAAAAAAGATAACCGAAAAATGGTGTTTTGCATCGAGGGAAAAGAATTCTTATTAACTGATTCTCAGCAAATTTATTTTTAAAAATACGCATAATCGGTTGGATGCGTTTTTTAACAACAGATTCACTTTAATATTACCTTTAAAATTCACTGAATACTAACATATGGCCAAATTCGATGCCAACTCTACCCTGAAGCGACTCCAGAACCGATATCGATTGGTAGTTATGAATGATGATACTTACGAAGAGGTTGTTACGTTTAAGTTATCGAGGCTCAGTGTTTATGTGGTACTTAGCACCATTTTTGTACTGTTAACGGGACTTACAGTGGCGCTTATTGTATTTACGCCCTTGCGTTTGTATATACCGGGTTATGGAGAAATGAACGCAACAAGAGAATTGAGAGAATTGAAAATGAAAACAGACTCACTTGAACAGGCAGTTATGTTTAAAGATCAATATCTTGATAATATCAAAAATGTTTTGCAAGGCAACGCAACACTACTGGATACCACCACGCTCATCATTCCCAAAACCGAAAATATAGACGAATAAAAACCAAACCTATGTTCAATCAAAAATCCAAATCTGATAGTTCGATGGAACCCACACCTTCCGGCGGAGCAAGCATTATAGCTGCAGGAACAACACTAAAAGGCGACCTTACCAGCAATGGCGATATTCGCATGGATGGCACACTTAACGGCAACATTCACTGCATCGCAAAAGTAGTAATTGGCGCAAACGGTGTTGTTAACGGAGATATCAATGGTCAGCAGGCAGATATTATGGGAAAGGTAACCGGCACTATTAAAGTCAAAGAAATTCTTCAGCTAAAAAGCGGAAGCGTGGTTAATGGAAATCTGCAGGCTGGAAAACTTCAGATTGAGCCTTCTGCCATTTTCAATGGACAGTGTCATATGAATGTCAATGGCTCTTCCAATGGGAATGGGTCTGACAAAAATCATTCGCAAAAGCTGGTAGAAGCTGACGGGTCACTCAAATAAACCGAATACTACCTTAACTGGACGGATCCCGGGCCACGCAACTCATTGTAAACTTCCATAATGAGGTGTTGAAATTTCTATTTTTGTTTTGTAACGAAGATTTCATTCCCATGATTCGTTTGGTTGTTACCTTTGATTGGTTTGAAGGCAACCATCCTCAAAGTTGTCAGAGAATCGACAAATACAATGGGAAATAAAGGTTTCTTTCGTGCATTTCTGCCTATCCTGCTAATTTTTCTGATAGCTACTTTTCTTTTGATACTGGGAAGGGATGTAATTTCTGTTTGGCAGGTTGATACAGACATTCTGATCGGTAGTAACCTGATTTTATTTATTGCTACTGCGGTCTCTTTTTATTTTTACATCCAGGCTTTACTCAATAATAAGGTGCACGCGTTCCTGAGGTACATCTACGGAGGAATGTTTTTAAAGATGATGATATGTTTATTCTCGGCATTCATATATATCCTTTCTGCCGGAAAGGCGGTAAATAAAGGAGCGATCATCGGATCCATGATTTTATATTTTCTTTACACATTTGTGGAAATTGCGGTGTTAATGAAACTTAGCAAGCAGAATAAAAATGCCTAAGCAGGAAGCACCTCTTGAACTCCTGGCCCGGTATGTTCCCGTCCAGGCTGCCGGTCTGGTATTGGAATATATTCATAAGTATAAGGTTCATCTCACGATCACCCTTGAGCGAAAATCAATACTTGGAGATTACCGGCATGCAACTACCTATAAAAATCATCGAATCAGTATAAACGGCAACCTTAACCATTATTCCTTCCTGATAACACTTATTCATGAAATTGCTCACCTTCTGACTTTTCTTCAATTCAGGAACAAAGTGCTGGCGCATGGTCCGGAATGGAAAAAAGTGTATGCGCTTATGCTACAGGATTTTCTGGAAATGAAAATTTTTCCAGCGGATATTACCAGCGTTTTACTGGAAACAATGCACGATCTCCCTGCAAGCAGTTGCGCAGATGCCGGTTTGATGCGAATCTTAAAGAAGTATGATAAGCAGGAGAAAGGGCTTGTAATGGTTGAAGAATTAGAGGAAGGAAAATTATTTGATGTCGGGAAAGGAAAGCTTTTCAAAAAAGGAAAAAAGCTGAGAAAAAGATTTCAGTGTATAGAAGTACAAACCGGAAAGCTGTATTTATTTAGCCCGGTTTATGAAGTACGGGCCGTTTAAAAAATGAAGAAAAATTTTTAAAAAAGAATAATATAAAGTTTTCCTGATTATAATAGTTTCAACATCCAGACACTGCAACCGAAGTGGCCCGTATTTCCGATTGGATGTTGGAGGTATTTGAAACCAAAATGCTCATAAACAGATAAAGCTTTGGTAAGTTCCGGCATCGATTCTATATATACCTGCTCAAATCCTGATGTCTTTGCAAATTTAAGGCATAACTCAATCAGCTTTTTACCAATGCCTTTCCCTCTTGCCACAGGTAAGAGGTACATCTTCACAAGTTCACAAGTACCTGCCGGTAAACCGGGAGAAGGAAATATCCCTCCGCCTCCTACAATCAAATCATCGATACGAGCTACAAAATAGATGCTGCCAGGAGTTTGAAAAAGTTCATACAAAGCGTCGGTTGTTGGATCAAAATAAACTGTTCCGGGATGGTGTGCTCCGAATTCAGCTAATGTATTCCGAACAATCGTAGCAAGGGAAGGATTATCGCTGATTTGTATTGTCCTTATATCCATACCATTCATGGAATGAAGATAAAAACAAAAGATTATTTATGTAAACAGGGAATTAAAACAAAAAATTCCAGGAGGTTCATGATAAGAATTTATCAGCACCCGAAATGCCAACTATCATTCGATAGTATTTCTTTATCAGCTAATAAGCGCTATAACGGTATAAAGAAGTATGTAAGAAAGAAATGTAACTAGCAAAAAAGTTTTTTCGGCGTTCTTCATGTTATTGAGGGGGATTACAGTATAGAAATATGGATAACTAACGGAAGAATTGTGCCAATTATTATTATTTTAAATTTTTTTCGGTGAAAAATCAGAACGGTATCAGGATCTGCCTGATAATGCCGGGGATATTTAAATGGTTGAAAATACTATTCGTAGAAATACGAAGTAAATATACGTTTAACCAAAACTGTTAGTTTATTGTGGAAATCATTAAGCGTTTTTATTTACGCTAAATAAAATAACCATACAGTTTACATGATTAATACAATCAATTGGATGAAATGTATGTTATGGAGATATAATTTCGTATCCGAAAGCAACAAGATCCAATCCTTAGAAAATTATCCGGTAACTATTGAAGACAAAATCCAACAATGAAAAATCACGATCACGTCCTTTGAGAACACTTGAAAAATGAAATGCCTTTTATCTGAATTACTTCAGATTTAAAACCCTTGTAAAAATTTATTCCCTCCTCTTTGGAGGGATTTTTTTTGATTATATCTGTGCAATGATTATCCACCTTTAACTGCCTTTCCCACCAGTGCTGCTGCTTCACTGAGCAGAATCGCTGATTGTACTTTCAATCCGCTTTCTTCGATCAGCTTTTTTGCTTCTTCCGCATTCGTTCCCTGTAACCTGACTATGATAGGAACAGCAATATTGCCAATAGAATTATACGCATCTATTACTCCTTGTGCAACACGGTCGCACCTCACAATACCACCAAAAATATTTATAAGGATAGCTTTTACTTTTGGATCTTTCAGAATAATTCGAAATCCCGCTTCAACGGTTTGTGCGTTTGCTGTGCCGCCGACATCAAGGAAATTAGCAGGTTCTCCACCACTTAGCTTAATCATATCCATTGTTGCCATTGCCAGGCCTGCTCCATTCACCATGCATCCCACATTGCCATCGAGCTTTACGAAATTAAGGTTGTATTTGCCGGCTTCCACTTCAGTAGGATCTTCTTCCGATATATCACGCATGGCTTCCAGATCCGGATGTCTCATGAGTGCGTTGTCATCCAGATTCATTTTGCAATCAACCGCGAGTATTTTTTCATCTGAAGTTTTAAACAGGGGATTGATCTCTAGCATGCTGCAATCAAGTCCATTATAGGCATTATACAAGTTGGTCACGAAACGTACGCAATTCTTAAACGCCTCGCCTTGTAATCCAAGGTTGAAAGCAATCTTTCGTGCCTGGTAAGGTTGTAAAACTCCTCCCGGATGAACCCATTCTTTGAAGATCTTATCTGGTGTTTTATGTGCCACTTCTTCAATGTCCATGCCTCCTTCTGTGCTATACATGACTACATTTTGTCCTTTCGTCCGATCTAATAAAATGGACAAATAGAACTCCTTCACTGCATTGGGACCATTATAATAAACGTCCTGGGCAATCAATACTTTGTTTACTACTTTACCGGTTTCGCCGGTCTGGATAGTTACAAGGGTACCGCCAAGTATGTTAGAGGAAATCTGCTTTACTTCTTCTGCAGACTTACCCACTGCAACTCCCCGTTGATCGGTACCCCTGATTTTCCCCTTTCCACGGCCACCGGCATGTATCTGTGCTTTTACAACCGCAAAATTATTCCCGTAATTCACTTTCAGATTCCGGTATGCTTCTTCAGCAGCTCCCGCACTTTCAACAGGAATACCTTCCTGCACCGGCACACCATATTTTTTTAATAATTCCTTAGACTGGTATTCGTGAAGATTCATTTGATTGATTTGTTACGAAATTAGGGGTATTTCATGCAAAGCTGCAGAAGCAAATATGCAATTCAAATTTTATTAAACTTAAAGGAAAACTTTATTGAAGAGGTCTTTGCAGCTTTGCTTCCGTTGCGGCTTTGCGTGAAACCAAAGTACTACATGCTACCGTAATATCATTATCGAACCGGTCAGTTTGGGTTCATTATTATTTTTCAAATCAATTACATAATAATAATTGCCTACCGGTAAGGGAACACCGTTCCTGGTTCCATCCCAGGGCCTGGAATATCCATTGCTACGATACACAAGTTGTCCATATCGGTTATAGACTTCCGTTACAGACTCCGTAAAGAGATCAAGGGGTTCCACGATCCAACTGTCGTTGATCCCATCGCCATTAGGTGAAAATGCATTAGGTATGATTAGTTTTTCATACACTTTTACTTTTACATCATCTGAATTAGAACCACATCCGAGGTTAGAAATGACCTGCAAAGTATACGTAATGTCCTGAGGAGAATTTGTATATGGCTGTAGAACAGAAGTGGCGGTTAGAAAAGAAGAGGAGGTCCAGAAGAAAGAGACATTCGTACCTGTAATACTTCCGTTCAGCCTAACTGGCATGCCTAACCGTGTTTTTTTATCCGGCCCTGCATTCGCCACAGGTTTTTGCCAAATGTGAACTTTCGTGCTGATGCTGTCAAAACAGCCATTCTCGTTAATAATATAAACGGTATAAACTGTGCTGTCCTTCGGTTTTGCTGTCGGGTTCGAAATTCCATCATCCGACAACCCCAATGATGGTACCCATTTGTATCGGGTTCCACCCGTAGCCTGCAACTGAACAGGCGTTCCTTCACACACGCTGGTTTCAGGATTGATTCCCGCCGTCACTGCGGGGTAAACCACCAAGTTGGTAGAGTCGCTGTTGCTGCAACCAATATCACTACTCACTATAACTTTGTAAAGTCCTGCATCGGTGAATTTAATTTTTGGAAGCACAGGTCTTTGTTTGGTGGAAGTAAACCCATTCGGACCCGTCCATAGGAATTTTGTCCCACCAGCAGCATATAAAATGACATCTGTTCCGAAACAGCCTAACACGTAATTGGTAGCCTGTACGAATGGCAACATATCCACAGAAATGATTACGGTATTAGAAGCTATCCGGCATTGAGAAATATTGAAATTTCCCGCCTCCGCAATTAGCATTCTATAATAATAAATCCCTGTCTTTGTCGGGCTTCTTGTATAACTCGATGCATTTCCATTATCCAAATCGATCCAATTCTGGCCACCATTGGAACTTACCTGCCATTGAAATTGAGGATTGTTATACCCTCCGGCATAACCGCCGTTCAGCACAAATGATTCATTACTTCCTTCACAGACAGTTATTTTATCTCCACTTCTGCCGGTAACGGTAGCATTTACGGTTGGTCCGCAGGGACGAAAAGTAATATCATCCAGTGCAAGGTCATTTCCACAACCGCCAGGCGAGTTGTTTCTTATCCGTACCACTACATCCGTGATACCTGCAGGGGTTTGAAAAAAAAGTCCGTATTGTTTCCAGATTGCGGCATTGCCTTCCGGAATATTTCCACTGGTTTTAGTTGCGAGAACAATTCCATTTGTAGTTTCAATGCTAAATGTGAGATTAGGATCAATCCCCTGACCATTACACGCACTGGGTCTTAAAACATTCATTACCCAGGTAGCAAATTCGTAGTTGGTATTACTGCACAAGCCTCTGATAGTTTCAACATAAAAGTCTCCCGGCACTTCGGATGCATTTACCAGCATGTAATACCCACCTGCATCATCGGGCGTATGATCACCCGCAAGTGAAAACCAGGTATTATCAAAACAATTGAACGTCAATTGTCTGATGGTGTAGCTTCCGTCTGCAGGGCATCCTTCCTGTATGTAATTATAAGTTGTTATTCCTTTCGGAAGAGGAGGTCCGGGATCTGTTCCGGTTCCAAAGGTAATATGAACAACAGGATCACCCAGGCTTCCAGTACATAATTGGCTTCGAGCTCTCTCCGGATATAGAAACAGGAATATAAGAAATGCGGCAATTAATTTCATGATCTGAATAACCTTCAAACAGGGTTTTCAAATTTAATCAAACTAATACTGAAAACCTGTTAAAAACAGTCGGGTCGCTGAATCCTTATATTTGCAGCCTCAGAAAAAGAAGTGGTCTATTCTTTATTAAAGTATAAGTATGTCTTTGTTGCAACAAATAACGGAAACAACCCGGTATATCAAAAACTTATATCCTCAGGCTCCCGATGTGGGAATAATTTTAGGCAGCGGGCTTGTAAAATTTTCCTCTCACATCCAAATTGAAAAGGAAATTCCTTATAAACAGATTCCGAATTTCCCTGTTGCCACAGTAGATGGCCATCCCGGAAAAATGATATTTGGAAAAATTGCTAAGAAAAGGGTGGTGGCTATGGCGGGAAGGTTTCATTATTACGAAGGATACAGTGCAAAAGAAGTAGCATACCCCGTGCAGGTCTTGCATCAACTGGGTATTCGATCTCTGTTGATTACGAATGCGGCAGGTGGTGTAAATCCATCCTACAAGGTGGGAGACCTGATGATCATCCGGGATCATATCAGTTTTGCCGTGGTGAATCCATTACTGGGAAAAAATGAAGACCAATTGGGTGCACGTTTTCCGGACATGAGTGAACCCTACAGCTTGCAGTTGATTGCATTGGGTAAAGCAATCGCCGCTAAGTGTGGTATTGCGGTGAATGAAGGAGTATATTTTGGTGTTACCGGTCCAACTTTTGAAACCAGGTCAGAATATAAAATGATAAGAATCCTGGGCGGGGATGCCGTTGGGATGAGTACTGTTCAGGAAGTAGTCACCGCTGCACACCTCAAACTTCCTGTATTTGCAATGAGCGTCATAACGGATATCGGCATACGGGATGAACATAATATCATTACGCACAAAGAAGTTTTGGAGGCCGCTCAAAATGCCGAGCCAAGATTAACTTCTATATTCATGGAATTGATTGCACAACTGCCGGAGAATTAACTTTTCCACCGATCACACCGCTTATATAATAACTAATTTGCCTGCTGTGCTCAAACAATTTTATATACTGTTTTTCCTGTTTTTTCTTGCTGGTTTTATTGGACAGGTAACTGCACAGAATGATGCCATCCGGCGTATCCGGGGTGCGGGAAGCCGGTTAGGTAATTCTGGCGGAGCAATTGGTCAGGGTGATAGTATCATACATCGGACGGGTTTGGAAGATTCAATTACTATCCGTTTCCGTTATCTTGATTCGAGCCGGTATTCAGGTTTTGATTCGTCTATAAAAGATTTTACTACCCGATTTCCGGTCCCCTGGCATCATGTACACCTTGGAAACCTGGGCAATGCCACTTCGGATTTAATTTTTTCACCGCTCCTGAAAGCCGGATGGGATCCCGGTCTTCATGCCTATGATGTATATGCTTTCAATATACAGGAAACAAGATTTTTCACCACTACACGTCCTTATTCAGAAGTGGGTTACTTACTGGGAAGTAAATCCGAACAGTTGATTCATCTATTACATACACAAAATATCCGCCCAAACTGGAACGCATCCATCCAATATCGTTTGATCAATTCGCCGGGGTTTTTTCAAAATCAAAATACAAATCACAATAATTACAGATTAGGTTCCTTCTATCAGTCACGTAATAAGCGCTATCACAACTTCCTGGTGATAGTTGGCAATAAATTACAGTCCGCCGAAAACGGAGGAATTCGTCAGGACGCGAATTATCTTGATAGTAATGCATTTTCAGATGATCGTTTCAAGATTCCTACACAAATAGGTTTTGTAGAAGACAGGGGAAGAAATTTTTTCAGTAGTACTATCAATACCGGAACAAAGTTGACAACCGGCTCTTTTTTATTAAGGCAGCAATACGATCTTGGTCAAAAAGATTCGATCGTCACTGATTCCACGGTGGTCCCGCTATTCTACCCGAGACTCAGGCTTGAACATACCATTCAATATAATACTTTCAAATACAGGTTTGAAGATCTCCAGAGCGACAATGTGGAGACTTATGCAAGAGACAGTGCCTATTATGAAAATAATTATTCCATTCAATTGTCCAGGTCTCAAAGAAAAGTTATTCGCCGGGATTATTGGAAGGATATGGTGAATGATTTTTCAATCTATCAATTTCCGGATGCAAAGAACCCCCTTCAATTTTTTAAAGTAGGCGCAGCATTGCAAAATCTCAAAGGAGATTTTGATACCGGACTCATTAAAAAATCCTATTACAATTTTTTTATTCATGGAGAGTACAGGAATAAAACACGTAATCAGAAATGGGATATTGAAGCACGTGGGAATTTTTTCGTAAACGGGCTGAATGCGGGCGATTACGAGGCATTTATTAGTTTGAAAAGACTGATCTCTGCTCGAGTGGGATATCTTTCCCTTGGCTTTCAAAACGTAAACAGAACACCTTCTTTCACCTTCAATCCTGTCAGCAACTTTTACCTGGATGTTCCCAAAGATCTTAACAAGGAAAATACCATTCACATTTTTGGTACCCTGGAACAACCCCGACAGAGACTCAGGCTCACAGTTGGTTATATGCTGATTAGCAATTATTCTTATTTCCGCAATTATTTTGAGGTAGACCAGGTATCTTCTTTATTCAACCTGTTACGCATCACTGCAGAAAAGCAATTCCGGATAAGTAAAAACTGGAATTTGAAAACCCAATTAGTACTTCAGCAAAAAGCCGGTTCATCGCCAGTGAATATGCCTTTATTATTTACGCGTAACCAGGTAGGTTATGATGGCAACCTCGGATTTAAGAATCTGTTGGTAAGCATGGGTCTCGAATTCCGCTATTTCACTCCTTTTTATGCAAATGGTTTTTCTCCCCTTACCGGACAATTTTTTATACAGGAATCGCAGAAAACAACACTGAAATCGCCGGAGATACATGCATATGTTCATTTCAGAATAAAAAGCTTTACAGCCTATTTAAGAGCAGAAAATTTAAATTCACTGGATATTACGAATGGAGGATTTACCAACAACAACGTGATCATACCGGCATATCCTTATCCGGGATTACAAATCCGGCTGGGTATTTTCTGGAGCTTCGTTAACTGATTATACAAATAAGTTCTTTTCACTACAGAAGGCGAGTATAAGTATGATAATATCTAAGTCTCAGAACTTAAAATTTTTGATTTGATAAGGTTTGTAGTTACAGTTATTTGTGTTTTACTGGTGAGCACTTTTACAATAAGCGCACAGGTTTCCGTTGGAAAATCCATACCTGCGATTTCATTGCCTGACCTGCACGGTAAAATTCAACGACTGTCCGATTACAAAGGAAAGATGGTGCTCGTTGATTTTTGGGCTTCCTGGTGTGGCCCCTGTCGGCGGTCAAATAAACAACTGATCCCACTTTATAATAAATACAAGCATAAAGGTTTCGAGATTTTTGCAATAAGTATCGATGATAAAATTGATGAATGGAAAAAGGCAGTGCAGGCTGATCAGATTAAATGGGTACAGGTACACGAACCCGGAGGATGGGAGGCATCCGTAGCGATAAAATTTAAACTCGAACAGCTTCCCACTTCTATTCTGATCGATAAGAATGGAAAAGTGATCGCATTGGATCCTGGAAAAGTTCAACTTGAAAAGGAGCTTTCAAAACGTCTTAAATAGAAAGGCAGTTTCCATAATTTACTTTTTCCATGACTAATACTATCAAAGGGTAATTATATATCCACATATGTTACTGATTTTCAACATATTGAAATAGCCATTCCATTCTTTCAGCTAACCTGCAATTTAAAGTGGGATTTTTTTTGACCCGCCATATTTATTTTCTATATTTGTCTAAATAATATTTTAGACATGTCTAAAAAAATAAATAAACTGATGGTCGTGAAAAAGTACATTGGTTTGTTTATTTTACTGCTACCCGTACTTGCTTTTTCCCAGTCATCATCCGGAAAAATAGTGTTGCTTAGTAAAAGTTCGCGTGAAATTATTCCCGGTGCTACCGTGATTAATGTTACAAATCAGGGTAAACAAGTTGCTGATTCAGAAGGTCGCACTCATTTCTCAGCCAGGGTGGGAGATACGCTCAGGTTAATAGTAAGTGCTGTGGGCTATCAAACCGATACTATCAGGCTGGCAGTACGGCAAGGGCTGAATGAAGTGTTGATGACTTCTTCTGCCGCAGATCTTGGAGAAGTGGTAGTTACTGGAACTATGCGATCTGTTCAACGTACCGCAAGTCCTGTTCCGGTTGAAGTATATACCCCGAAGTTTTTTTTAAAAAATCCTACACCTTCTATTTTTGATGCCCTGCAAATGGTAAATGGTGTTCGCCCGCAATTGAATTGTAATGTTTGTAATACCGGTGACATACATATCAACGGATTGGAAGGCCCCTATACCATGATATTGATCGACGGGATGCCCATAGTAAGCAGCCTAGCTTCCGTTTACGGACTTTCTGGAATTCCAAACTCCCTGGTGGAGCGTATTGAAATCGTAAAAGGTCCTGCATCTTCCTTATATGGTTCTGAAGCAATCGGGGGCCTCATCAATGTGATTACTAAAAATCCATTAAAAGCACCGCTCCTTTCAGTTGATCTTTCAACTACAACCTGGAAAGAAATCAATACGGAAGTCGCTGCCAAATACCGGATCGGAAAAAACATTACGGCTCTTGCCGGCGTCAGTTATTTCAAATATTCGCATCCAATTGATAACAACAATGACAATTTCACGGATGTGACGTTACAGGATCGTATTTCGATATTTAACAAATTCAGCCTGGAAAGACCCGAAAACCGGGCTGCTGGCCTGGCCCTGCGGTATGTCTATGAAGATCGCTGGGGCGGGGAAATGAACTGGAGTAAAAAATTTAAGGGAACGGACAGCGTATATGGCGAAACCATCTATACATCAAGGTTTGAAGTAACCGGGAATTATCAGCTTCCATTCAAAACGCCCCTTGTTTTTTCCTATTCGTATAATTCACATGAACAACGCTCAGCTTATGGAACAACGATCTTCAATGCTATGCAACACATTGGTTTCGGACAACTCACCTGGACAAAAAGCAGTAGTAATGGAAAACATCATCTCTTGTTAGGTGTTGTGTCAAGATATACCTGGTATGATGACAATACAACTGCTACTGTCGATACATTCAGCACATCAAACAAGCCGGATAAAATTTTATTACCCGGTATATTTATACAGCAGGAATGGACAAGAAATCCTAAACTTACTTTATTAGCCGGTATCAGATACGACTACGATAAAAGGCATGGAAATATAATTACTCCTCGTATTGCATGGAAG
>Ga0180121_10000318_pt1 | contig 19691 bp, 20 predicted proteins | sample AntDrymUQ5402106_2_FD_129676 | JGI IMG/M metagenome (GOLD analysis project Ga0180121, IMG submission 129676) | Polar desert sand microbial communities from Dry Valleys, Antarctica - metaG UQ540 (21.06) (version 2) (version 2) | ecosystem: Environmental > Terrestrial > Soil > Desert | place...
CTGACTCACTCCAACTGTTGGTGGCCAATCTTGATTACAACGACTACGTCGGGCGCTTGGCCATCGGCCGCATCTTCTCCGGTGAACTGGCGATTGGCGATCAAGTGGTAGTAGTGAAACGCGGCGGCTCGATCAAGAAGGTGCGGATTTCACAACTCTACGTTTTCGAGGGTCTCAAGCGCGAGCCTGTCGACCGGGCCGGTCTGGGAGAGATCGTGGCGCTGGCTGGTATCGAAGATATCGAGATCGGCGACACGATCACGTCGGCTGACAATCCGCACCCGCTCCCGGTGATCGCAGTCGACGAACCAACGATCTCGATGATCTTCGGCGTGAACAATTCCCCGTTTGCTGGCAAGGAAGGCCGCTTCGTGACCTCGCGCCAACTTCGGGAGCGGCTCGACAAAGAAACATTAGGCAACGTTGCGATACGCGTCGAGGCAACAGAATCGCCCGACCAATTTAAGGTTTCCGGTCGAGGCGAACTGCAACTTGCCATTCTGATTGAGATGATGCGTCGCGAAGGATATGAACTGCAGGTGTCGAAGCCGGAGGTAATTACCAAAGAAACGAATGACCGGATTTTCGAGCCGATTGAGATGGTGGTCATCGATTGTCCGGAAGAGTTCATCGGGGTCGTAACCGAGGCACTTGGTCGCCGCAAAGGTCAAATGACCAAGATGGTGAATCACGGAACGGGTCGCGTGCGTCTCGAATTCGACACGCCCTCAAGAGGCATGATCGGCTTTCGCAGTGAATTCCTAACTGAAACGAAAGGGACAGGCCTGATCAACACGATGTTTATGCGCTGGGATGAATGGCAGGGAGCTCTAGGAGGTCGTTCTACCGGTTCCCTGGTTGCTGATCGGACGGGCGAAACAACTACTTATGCGCTTTACAACCTGCAAGAGCGGGGCTCGCTGTTTGTTCGTCCCGGTACCAGAGTTTACGAAGGGATGGTTCTGGGCGAGAACGCCCGGTCCGTTGACCTTGACGTGAACGCAATTAAAGAAAAGAAACTGACCAACATGCGGGCTGCCAGTGCTGATGAGGCTATGCGTCTCGTCCCAATAAAAGAACTCTCACTCGAACAGGCCCTCGAATTCATTGCCGCCGATGAGCTGGTGGAAGTCACTCCCAGGGCGATACGCCTGCGTAAGCGCGTGCTTCGCGCGAACGAAAGGCCAAAGCGAAAAGAATCTTAGCCAGAATGAACTTCCAAAGTGTCCGTGATCTCCCAATGCTTTTGCGTGAAACCAGGATCTATCCCCTCACTGACGTGCGGCTCTCCGGGTTGTCTCACGCTGAGCAGGTAATCAGGCTCAGCCACGGCGGCGCGAACTTAATTCAGCTCCGCGAAAAGAATCTGACGCCGCGCGAGTTTTTCAAACAGGCGGAGGAGGCCTCGCATATCGCACGCCAACGCGGCGTACGGATCGTAATAAACGATCGGGTAGATATAGCGGTGGCTCTTGAAGCTGATGGTGTTCATCTCGGCCAGGAGGATCTCCCCCCAGAGCCCGCCCGTCGCCTCCTTGGTGACAGAGCAATCATCGGCGTCTCCACTCATACCGTTGAACAGGCCCGACGGGCCGCCCGGTTGCCAGTGAATTACCTGGCAATCGGTCCGATCTTCGCCACTTCCTCAAAGAGTGATTCCGAACCGGTGCTCGGTTTAGACGGTTTGCGGAATGTGCGCGATGCCATTGGCGATTTCCCCCTCGTTGCCATTGGAGGTATCAGCCACGAGAACGCTCTGGAGGTATTCAAATCCGGCGCGGATGCCATCGCTGTAATAAGCGCACTCCTCGCAAACCCTAATGAGGTTGCCGAGCGTACCAAAAGACTTCTCGCCCTGCTCTGAGGCCTGATTTAGGGCCCTTTTTTTCCTCATGCCAACCAGTACGGGCCGGTTCAAGTCTAGCTCAAGGATTTGCTAACCGCTTTAGTGGCGTTGACCGTAGAGGTACCGCCTGTCGCCTCATTCGGCTGGGCGGGGATTCTGTAATTTGCTAAGCTTGCGCACTCGGAAACGCAGAACTCTGTCATCTCTTGACAGGAGCTAATCGAATGGCAGCTGAAATACCTACCGAAGCAGTTCAACAATCCCCCGCGACGATTGCGGTTCATGGTGGAGAGCGACCGGAGGAACAACCTTTCGGCGCGGTGGTCTCGCCTGTTTTTCATTCGTCCACATTCAGTTTTCAAAGCTTCGACGAAATGCGGCGGTATGCGCGCGGTGAATTGCCGGAGGCCTACTTCTATTCACGCTACGCGAATCCAACCGTCACAGAGGTCGAGAGGAAGATTGCCGAGCTAGAAGGGGCCGAAGCTTGTGTTGTTACGGCATCCGGTTCGGCCGCTACTCTTTGCGCTTTGGCGGCCGTGTGCGAGTCGGGCGATGAAGTGGTTGCGTGCGATTCGATTTACGGCGGAACGGTAAAAATCCTAACCAAGCTGCTGAGCAAATTTGGAGTTCAAGGGCGCTTTATTAGCTTGGCTGAAGTAAGCCGCCTAACTGGGATTGCCGGAGAACGAACGCGAGTCTTCTGGTTCGAAACTCCGGCAAATCCAATCAATCGAATTGTTGATCTGGATCAAGTGGCCGAAGCGGCCCGGAGAGCGGACCTCCTTTCAATCGTCGATAATACATTCGCGACCCCGATCCTGCAGAAGCCAATTGCTCACGGGATTGATGCAGTAATGCACAGTGCCACAAAGTATCTTGGCGGTCACTCGGATTTGACCGCAGGCGCCGTTGCCGGCACCAAGGCCTTCGTCGACCGGGTCAGGCAAATGGCCGTGTTGGTCGGTGCTACCCTGGATCCTGCCGCGGCCTATTTGCTTTCTCGTGGAATCAGAACGCTGGACCTTCGTGTGCGCGCAGCCTCTGAAAACGCAATGAAACTGGCTCAAACTCTGAGGAGACACGCGAAAGTGGCTCGAGTCTACTACCCCGGTCTCGAGGACGACCCGGGGCATGAGTTGGCAAAGCAACAGATGCGAGGCGGCTTCGGAGGCATTGTGGCAATCGACCTGGTAGGCGGAGAATGCGAGGCGGAAAGGCTATTCAATTCGTTTCGGCTCATTCGCACGGCCCCGTCGCTGGGCGGTGTCGAAACTTTGGTCAGTTACCCCCTCTATTCATCACACTCGGGTTTTTCGGAAGAGCGGCTTCGCGCTGCTGGAGTCTCCTCAGCGACTGTGCGTTTTGCCGTCGGGATAGAGTCGGCCAACGACATAATCGCCGACATCACGCAGGCACTGGAAAAGATATAAGACGCTGATGGCCCACGCGGAATTTACAGCAACCGCGGTTAATGCTAGAGCCCCCTACGCGCATAAGCACGGGCGCGTTTCAGACAGTCGCCGTCGACTAAGCGTGGTGTTGGTGCTGACGGCGATCTACATGGTTGCCGAGGCGGTGGGTGGTTGGTGGACAGGATCCCTGGCGCTGCTGGCCGATGCTGGTCACATGTTGACCGACGTGGCGGCACTGGCGCTGGCCTTGATTGCGGCCTGGTTTGGCACTCGACCCGCCACGTCCAAAAAGACCTTTGGCTACCATCGCCTCGAAATACTCGCTGCGCTTGTTAACGGTGTGGCGCTGGTAGTCATTTCGCTACTGATTTTTTACGAGGCCTATCAGCGGTGGTCTTCGCCACCCGCGGTCCGGGGCAGCATTGTGATGTTCGTGGCTGCGGGCGGCCTGATAATCAACTTAATCTGCGCCTGGATACTACACACGCCCCACGAGGTAGATCTCAATATTCGTGGCGCGTGGCTGCATGTAATTAGCGACACGCTGGGCTCAGTGGGAGCGATAACTGCCGGCGCCATCATGTCGCTTTACGACTGGTACACGGCGGATCCACTGTTCAGCGCTATGATCGCTGTTCTCATAGTCTGGAGTTCGTGGCGATTAATCCGCGAGGCTACGAACGTACTTCTCGAGGGAACACCTGCGCATATTAATCTCGCAGCGGTTGAAGAGGCAATTCTGCTAACGGAGGGGGTTGATGACGTGCACGATTTGCATGTCTGGACTATAACCTCGGGACGCGAAGCATTAAGCGCCCACGTGATACACGCATACAACACCTCTCAACCAGAACTTCTCAAAGAGCTGCGTACAAAACTGCACGACCGTTTCGGTGTCGATCATCTGACAATTCAGATGGAAACCCCAGACTTTGAAGACGAGACATTTCATTTTTGCCACGCCGGAACGGCGTGCTTTCGATCGCAACGCGACTGAGTGTCAGCCGGTAGTCATTGGTTCGTGGTCTTTGGTCAGAGGGTCAGTTGTCCGCAGCCAGTAGCGTGGCAAAGCTCAAGCTGTTTTCAATTCTGCTTTTCGTTAACTACGCTATTCCGAAAATAAAATGACTACAACTAACTACTAGTGAGCTCCGACAATTCCCCGTATGGAAATAAACCTCCTGCTGACTCTCGATCTTCGCGAACAGGCGGCTTTGCAAGCGGCACTCGTCACTCATGGTGCGCCTGACTCTCTCGTCACTCTGGCTCTAACCGGTGCTTGCCGCATTTCGTCGTTGGATGAAGCGCGCAAGCTTCATAACTGGCTTTCCCAGGCGCGCAGGGCGGGCGAGTCGGACTTTGCCTCTCTGCACGTAATCGAGCGGGCCCTGGTGCAATTCGGCGTGTGACCGCAATCCAGCAGAGTTAGTGACCACAGGTTTTAGCCTGTCGAAAATCTGATGCGGCAGATCGAATTAGCTTACGGACTCGGCTCGGTTGCTTTTGGGTTTGACGAAGACCGCTATCAAGTACTTGCCTCCGACGGCCCGCGAGAACAACCGCTAACAGACGTCGCGATTGGCGAAGCATTGGATTCGCCGTTTGAATCCTCCCTGCTCGAAGAAATTCTGTCAGCAGACGAGTCGGTATTGATCGTTGTTTCTGATTCTACCCGTGCCACAGGCAGTGCACAGATTGTCAATCTTCTGGTTCGCCGCATTATTCAGATCGGAATCGCGCCCCAGGACATCGCCATTATCTTCTCTTCTGGTATCCATCGTGCCCTCAGCCCCGATGAAAAGCGAGAGCTGTTAACTCCATTCATTTTCCAGCGCATCAAAACTCTTGATCATGACGCCCATGATCCGAGCACCCTGGTCGTGGTTGGAGAAACCAGGCACGGGACGCGCGTAGAACTTAATCGCGCACTGCGGAATTTCTCTCATGTCATTCTCACAGGCTCAGTAGGATTTCACTACGTTGCCGGATTCACCGGAGGACGCAAATCAATCTGCCCGGGCCTCGCCTCAGCCCAGACAATCGAGGCCACTCATATGCTTGCGCTCGATTTTGAGAGAGGCGGCCGCCGAGCTGGGACCGGCATAGGCGTGTTGGACGGTAATGCAGTGCACGAGGAGTGTGAAAGCATCGCTGAGATGATCAACCCCTCGTTTGGTATTAACAGCGTAGTCGACGAACGCGGTCGTGCGGTTCGAGTGTTGGCTGGACACTGGCGCAGCGCCCATCGGGCTGCTTGCCAGGAATATCTGGCCACGCGTTCTGTCAGCATTGAAAACAAACGCGACGTAGTGGTCGCCAGTTGCGGGGGCTTCCCTCACGATATCAATCTCATCCAGGCGCACAAGGCGCTTGACATGGCTGCTCAGGCTTGTAATGAAGGCGGCACCATTTTCCTGCTTGCTGAATGCCGCGAGGGGTTTGGCCGACACGACTTCTTAAAATGGTTTGACGAAGAAAACTCCTCCACCCTGGCAGGACGGTTGCGACTGGCGTACGAAGTCAACGGTCAGACGGCATGGGCGTTGTTAACGAAAGCCGAACGCTATCGCGTGTTAATGCTGTCAACACTCCGTGATCAGGATGTTAAGCAAATGCGCATGATTCCTGTACATTCACTCGATGAGGTCCTGGCTCAACTTGATCCTGCAGTGCAGGGCTACATTCTCCCGCGCGGCGCAGCGTGGTTGCCGGTGACCCCGGATTGATTTCATAATCATTGATTGTCTCCAGGATCCGCACTAGAATTCAGCTCACCTGATAAACCAACAAGGAGATTAGACGTGAGAATTAGAATGATCGCGATCTGCGTTTTGGTGCTTTCACTTAGTGTGCTTTCTGTCTCAGCACAACACCGGGGTCCCCAGCGGGGCAGCCCTGCTGGGGTGGAAGAGTCCGTGCCAAGCACTGGGGAGCAGGCGGTAGCGCTGACCCAGGCGGCTGGCGCGTTGGATGGCAGGGGCACTCCCGCGCTGGAGGGAACCTTGCGCACCACGGCTTTGCAGGGTGCACCCGACACTCCCGTGACGAACATTCGGCTCGTGATTAAAAATGTTGGTCCACTGCCCTACAGTTATGCTTCCGGACTGGTAACTTTCTACGATAGTTCTGGTGTTCGTTGCGGTGAAGGTATATTCAAGGCTGATGAGGTGCTGATGAACGAATCTGTCGAAACTGACACGCCGGGCATTCGCATCAGATGTGCTCCCACAAGCTGGCGAATCGTCGCCACCAACCTGCTGCCACGACTGTCACCGGGAATGACCGGAGTGGAAATGGCGGCGAAGCCCGCCAACCTCATAATCAGCATTGACGGAGAAGAGCATCCGATTCAGTTGGACCGACCAATGGTTTTAAATTTAGGCGAGCGACAGCGAACTATTGTTGTGCGTCAGAGCCCCTAGCCCTAATCACCGCTTTGCGCTTGACGACGAAATTGGTCAGTTCTAGGATGAAGGAGATAGGTACGACAACTTACCGGATCAAGGAGTAATTCACATGGCTGAGAACCAGGATAAAAATAAGTGTGCGCACCCGGCATGCGATTGTCCGCGCGAAGAAGGCAGCAAGTATTGCGGCGAGTACTGCGAGAATGCGGAGAAGTCGGGTGTCATGGAGATAGGATGCAGTTGCGAGCACGACGGCTGTCGCTAGAAAGTGCGCAACAGAGGCCGCTCACTCTCTCGTAGCCGATAGACTCGATCTAAAGACGCGTTTCCTTGCCCTCTACCAGCGCCTCACTACCAGTCTGACTACAATTTGCAACTCCTGTCGACCACTTGGCGGCAAACGTCGCTGAAAGACTAAGCCTGCCGAGCGTAACGACTTTGGACTGCCGCGCCTCGTCGCCGCTTTACCCCATCCCAAGCCAGAGGGGATAGCAAGAAACACGACAGCTACGAAGCGCTAGACAACGATTACCAAAGGGCGACATCAAGAGGGAGTGATACAATCAACGGGCGAGATAAGCGCTTGCAGCGGACCGGAAGTGGCTTGACTCTCGTCGACACTTGCCGTTCGAGGCAGTTGTCGCATAGCCGCTATAGCTCGGCGTTACTGAAGACAAATGTTTGAGTGGGTAACAGGCTTTTTTAGTTCAATAACTTTACGAGGGGCGCTCCTCTGGCTCCTTATTTTTGTGCCCACCTTTGCCGCAAATCTCGCAATTGTTTCACTAGTTCTCGTCAAATTGCCGGCTACATATTTCAAAAGATCACATGACCGAAAATTTCTGGCCAACCGCCCGCCGATAATTCGTGGCCTGGCTATCATGGGAAAAAATCTATTGGGCGTCGTACTGGTCGTAGTTGGCATTTTGCTGTCCCTTCCCGGAGTGCCAGGACAAGGCATTCTAACCATTTTGTTAGGAGTAATGTTGTTGGATTTCCCCGGCAAACCGCGACTTGAACATTGGCTGGTCAGTCGCCCCAAGATTCTCCAGGCGATAAACAGGCTGCGGCACAGATTTAGCAAGCCAGCGCTGGTGCTCGATTAGAACGTTTATGGCTGGGGCCGACGACACTCTGTACCCGTCTTAGCGATAAAATGACTGCGTCGACCGTGCTAATAATCTTGCAGTCGTCGCTTCGCTGCAACCAAAAAGCCCGGCGTTGACAATGAAAAATGGGTTTGTTAGGTTGAACTCCTGATTTCAGACTTGTCGGAAAGCCCTACAGAGGTATTTCTAAGAGCCACTTGATGGTCAATTCATACCCTAGTCCCCGTCGCTTGCTCTCCCGGCCTCTTGTCCTTCTTCCACTACTGACAGGGTTGTTGTCCATGAGCGGCTGCGGCCTTTTTGGTACCCGCAAACAGGTGCAGGTGCCACCGATGCTCACTCCGCTAGTGGAGACAAACAGAGCTCAACTGATCTCTGAAGTGAACAGGCTGGCTGCCGTGAAATCAATTCGCGGAAAAGTTGATATTCAATTCGAGGACACCTCTTTCGCAGATGTAGGAATCGCGGAGAAATATCGGCAGGCCGATGGAACGATTACGCTTCAGCGCCCTGGAAAGGTTTACCTGATAATTCAGGTGCCCTTCATTGCGACCGACATTGCCCAAATGACCTCAGACGGTGAGAGCTTTCGCGTTGCGGTGCTACAAGGCGATGACAAATACCGTCGTTTCGTGAAAGGCACTAACAAGGCGATCTACGAGAAGCTCGAGCTCAACGGAGGTGGCAGCGAAGCCGTCAAGAATAAGAAGAAGGTAATGAGCGAAAAGGAGACAGTCAGCACTCTGTCGAATCTCCGTCCGCAGCACCTGACTGAGGCGTTCATGATTAGCCCCGTTGGGAGCGAACCAGGTTTAGTCTATTCGCAAAGCGAGTTTTTTCAGGAGGAACCAGACACCAGGCCGCGGGCAAAGAAGGGATCTCGGGTAGTCCGTGGCTATTATTTGTTGGAAGAGTTCTCGCCCACCTCGGCGGACGAGATGCGTTTGCTGCGCCGGTTCTGGTTTGATAGGGTGGGAGGAATTCGTCTGGCCAGGCTGCAAACGTATGACGACCGGGGACTGTTAATCACCGACATCGCTTACTGGGACGATAAGGCCGTCGGACCGGACGGGCGCAAGCTACCTTCGCGTATCGATATCACGCGACCGCATGACCAGTACAGACTGAGCATTTCTTATCAGGCTCCAGGTTCAATGGACATTGACCGTGAGTATCGACCAGAGGCTTTTGTTCTTGAGAACAGGTGGCAACTTCCTGAAGTTGATCTCGACGCTCCGCAAAACAAGAGAGCCAAAGTTAGTCAGTAACGGATAGCCGGATGCTAGATATAGGCGGCGGATTGTATTAAGATCTGACACCTAAATCGTCGGGCATCCGCCTTCCATTTAGTCGTACGTTAACTTCGCACTCGCATGCGACAAGGCCTTGTTGAGTGGTGAGTGCCCCCGGATTCTGCTTAATTCTTAATGCGAACGATTCTACAAGCTGAGAACCTTGTTAAGGTCTATCGGGTTGGCAAGGTCGACGTTCCCGCATTACGTGGTGTGTCTCTGCACGTAAAGGAAGGTGAGTTCGTGGCCATTATGGGGCCTTCCGGGTGTGGCAAATCCACGATGCTGCACTTGCTTGGAGGACTGCTGACTCCCACGAGCGGCAGGATCCTCGTTGACGGTGAAGACCTCACTGCGGCCACCGATGCCAAGCGCACGGATATTCGGCGAAGAAAGATCGGATTTGTCTTTCAACGTTTCAATCTTTTCCCAACGTTAACAGCGGAAGGGAATTTGCGACTCGCTGAACGGATTCACGGAAACGGAGGAGACGATTCCGGACGGCGTCGCGAAGTTCTGCGCCTGCTGGGACTCGAAGACAAACTTCATCACAAGCCTCTTGAGCTTTCTGGAGGCGAGCAGCAGCGGGTGGCCCTGGCGCGGGCAGTCGTAACCCGACCGGCTATCGTTTTAGCTGACGAACCCACGGGAAATCTGGACTCTGAGAATTCAACCCTCGTACTCAACATGTTTCAGGAGCTGAATTACCGATTTAACCAAACCATCGTCATGATCACTCACAACCCCGAAGCCGCAGCAATGTGCCGACGAATAGTGCAAATGCGCGACGGTCACATTGTGGAGCCGGCCTTGAGCGTCCAAATGTAATTAGGCTTATTTACACGGAATTGGCAGCAGGGTAGACTTGTGGAGGTCATTCTGCCGGCCAGGCGTGGCACTTGCTAGGATCCGCACCGGAAAGCATCAGAGGCGTTTTGCTCAGCACAATCAAGAAGATGTTCCTTTGGAACTATGCCAGGAATACGTGGCAGTGGGATATCTTATGTGTCCTGATCTTGGTATTTATTTTTTTGACGCCAAAAAGCTGGTTTGAAGGCAGCGAACGGCGGGCCGCCCGCGGGCATCAAACCCCGGCGACAACGACAGTGCTGCTTGGCACGGAAGTTGTTGATAATGAATTAGATAGGTCGCATTTGGAGCAGCGCGTACGAACCCTTAGCGGACGCGACACCCAGATTGTCGCGGTACGAAAAGTCCTGGATAAGGACGGGAAGACGGTCGGCTATCAGGTTGACATACGTTAATCATCCCCTATAATCGCCAGGTTTTTCCAGACTCTCGAGAGGAGTCATTATTTAGGAGTTCTTATGAAGAGATTTGTTCCCCTAGTTCTCGCGATTCTGCTTGTAGTAGCCGCCCTAACCCCTGGTTCCTCTGGAGAGGTATACGGGCAGAGTGCCGGCCTCGTGAGCTCGGTGCTGAACCGAATGGAGCGCAATCGGCAAAGCCTGAAATCCCTTCGTGCGGGAATTAGCATGGAGAAATACAACGCTCAACTTAGAGATGCCGAGCGGTACAACGGAACCGTCGTGTACATGCCGTCGAGTGGCCGGGAAGCAGCTGTGCGAATCGAGTGGCGCAGCCCACAGCATGAGATTCTCGCGGTTAATAATGGAAAGTACACTCTTTTTCGGCCACGCCTCAATATGGCGTATGTCGGCAACTCGAAATCGAATCGGAATAAGGCCGGCGGAATCCTGGAAATGATGTACATGTCTAGGCAACAGCTTGAGGCTCGGTTCCAGCCCCTGCAGGACGTACGCGAGGAAACCCTCTGGGGTGGTATTAGTACGATTCACCTGAAGCTGGTGCCCAAGAGTAACGCGAGCTTTAAATATGCTGAGATCTGGGTTGATTCTTCGGGCATGCCGGTGCAGACAAAGATTGTCGAAAAGAATGACGACGCGACAACGATGCGCCTGACTGGGATGGAAAAGAACGCGAGGATCTCAGGCGACGAGTTTAACGTCAAGCTCGATTCGAACGTCAGAATTGTAAAAGGTTAGGATCAAATCGCAGAGGCTTAAGGCCTGAGGGGCTCTGTCGTGAATGACAAGAGCCCCTTTGCTCTTTGGTTTCGAGTGTGAGACCGCTTGCCATGCGCAGCACTCGTCGCATATTCTTCAAGTTCTATTCCGTAGTCCGTCGTTGGTTGTGTCCGATGTGCCTCACCTTAGGCACGCCCGGAAGATGAGAAAAACCAAGTTTCTTAAGCTTAAACTGCGCGAGGCAAGCTTTATTAGCAGGGGTCTGCTCTCGAGCCGTCATCCAGTTCTCGCTCACCTCATTCCCATGCGCAGGTGCAACCTGGCGTGCGGTTACTGTAATGAGTACGATCACTCATCGTCGCCTGTACCTGTGGACGTAATCAAACGCCGCGTCGACAAGCTAGCTGCACTGGGCACTTCGATCATCACGATCTCGGGCGGTGAGCCCATGATGCACCCTAATCTCGACGAGATTGTGCATCACATTCGGCTTCGGGGAATGATTGCAGGATTGATCTCGAATGGCTACTACTTCACTCCGGAACGAATCAAGAGACTAAACAAAGCGGGACTTGAGTACCTTCAGATAAGTATCGACAACGTCGATCCGGATGAGGTTTCGCGAAAGAGCCTGCGAGTGCTGGATAAGAAACTGGGCTATCTGTCTGAATATGCGGACTTTCACGTCAACATCAATTCTGTAATCGGTGGAGGCATTAAGAATCCCGAGGACGCACTCATCGTTGCGCGCCGCGCTGTGGAGCTGGGATTCTCAACCACGGTGGGCGTAATTCATAATAACGATGGAACTCTGAAGCCACTCACACCCAAAGAAAAAGACATTTTCCAGCAGGTAAAGAAACTCGGCAACAGAGACCACGCTCGGCTGAATTGGTTTCAGGACAGCATTGCCGAAGGCAAGCCTTACAACTGGCGTTGCCGCGCCGGCGCACGCTATCTTTACATTTGCGAAGAAGGTCTGGTCCATTGGTGCTCGCAACAGCGAGGCTATCCCGGTATCCCGCTCGAGGAGTACACGATGGAAGATTTCGATCGGGAGTACAACACTGAAAAGTGGTGTGCGCCGGCCTGCACACTCCAATGCGTTCACCAGGTTGGCATTCTCGACAACTGGCGGGATCCTCAGAAGACACCTGCGCAGATGGCTGCAGAGAAGGAAAAGAAAGAAACTGTTGGTGAGATGATACGCGTGAAGTAATTCCGCGATTTCTTACAGAACGACCTCACTCTGAACTAGCCGTAAAGCGAGCCTCCCAACGACCCTACCTGGGGCGACTTGCAGCCTGCGCCGCTTGAACTCGTACACTCGCCCCAGAACAGCGCTTATCCGCTAACGGTTGAGTGCATACCCTGCTTTCGAGGAACTTTTGGTATTCGAGTGTTGCCTGGTTTGGCAGGTTGAGTGAATCAAGCAAAGTGGCGATGTAAAAAGCCATTAGGTCATCGGTCTCGCCGTCTTGTTCCGCCTTTCGAAGTTCGAACAACGCACCGGTCCAGTCACCAGTATCGGCAAGTTCGATTGCCAGCAGCTTTCTCGTATGAGGGTTGTCCTCAAGCTTTAACGCTGCGCGGTATTCGTCAATTGTTCCGCCTCGTTTTCCACTGAGCTTTGCCTGGGCCGCGCGCGCCAGGTGACCATCAACGCTCTGATGATCCCGGTAGAGATAGAAGGCAATCAAGGAAAGGACGACCGCGGCGTAAGCCAGCGGTATGGCAATTCGCCTGCTCGGCGCGGGCGAAGAAGAGAATGTTTTCCGCGCCTCGGCTCCGGCGTGGGTCGGCTGTTCGCTTCGCTGACGAATGAATCGCGCGATCAGGTAGAGCGGTAGTGTGATTAGTGGAAAGAAGAGCGTTCCGAGAGCCCATCCGATTGCGACGTAATGGAGAAAGCGATGGCGCCGCGCACTGACCAGCACCCAAATCGATGCGAGCGCGGAGAGCACGAATACTGCCGGTCGAATTAACTCAAAGAACTCGCCGGCAGAAATGGCGAACTGGAAGATCACGTGCTGCTCGGTGAAAGGCTGGCCCCGACAGTGAAAAGAGTGACTGAGCTGGAAAGTCCAAGACCAGACAGCCGGCCGGCCATAACCACGATCATCTCGCCGTTTTCCACTGCACCGGCGTCGAGCAGAGTCTTCTCGCCGGACTTCAGCATCTCTTCGGTTGAGTTTGCCCGTGGGGTTATCAATGCCTCTACTCCCCAAATCAGAGAAAGTTCATTCTGTACATTGCGAGAGCTTGTCAGCGCAACAATTCGCTGTTCAGGTCGCAGAGCGGAGAGCCTGCGGGCCATTAGTCCCGACTCTGTCAAGACTGCCGTCACCCTCGTCCCCATCTCCTCCGCTGCAAATGCTGCAGCCTCGCAAAGAGCCCGGCTAACCCTCCCAGACTGTCTGCCGGCCCACTTCGCCACGTGATTGGATTCGGAGTTTTTCCCTGACTCGGCCGATTCGATAATGCGACACATCGTTTCGACTGCGGGCACAGGATACTGACCGGTCGCCGTCTCGTTAGACAGCATGAGCGCGTCGGTACCATCCCAGACTGCATTAGCCACATCAGAGGCCTCGGCGCGAGTTGGCCGTGGGCTGGTTACCATTGATTGCAGCATTTGAGTCGCAGTAATCACCATCTTTCCGACGTGCACTGACTTTTCAATAATACGTTTTTGATAGACCGGGACGAGTTCGACGCTGGTTTCCACGCCGAGATCTCCTCGCGCCACCATGATCGCATCAGCGGCGGCAATGATGTCGTCCAGATGATCGATCGCCTCAGCCTTCTCGATCTTCGCCACCAGAGGGGCGCGCCCGCCTGCCTTGTTGATCAGACTCTTAGCCTGAACGCAATCCTCAGCCCGGCGTACAAAAGACAGGGCGATGTAATCGACATCTTGCGCCACTGCCCAGTTGAGATCCTCAATGTCCTTTTCTGTTAGTGAGGCGATCGGCAAAGAGATCCCAGGCAAGTTAATGCCCTTGCGCTCACCCAGTACGCCACCATTAATTACGCGGCAAACAACATCGGTTTCAGTTGTATCCTCAACCAACAGCGCTATCGCGCCGTCGTCGAGGAGAAGCCGGGCACCCGGCTGCACTACCCGCGGAAGATCCGGATAGTTTGTTGCCACTTGCGTGGCGTCGCCGACAACCGACCGCGTTGTGAGTCTGAAAAGCGCTCCCGTCTCAAGCGTAACGGGTTTGCCATCTTTGAGTTGACGAGTACGAATCTTTGGTCCGGAAAGATCTGCAAGCACGGAGAGTGGCCGTTGAAGTCTCAACGCTGCAGCGCGCGCTCTCCGAATATCCTCTGCTTTCTCCTCATGCGTGCCATGGGACATATTAATGCGGACCCCGTTTGCACCCGAGGCGATCAATGCCTCAATTACCGCCGGGTCTCGCGATGCCGGTCCAAGAGTCGCCAGAATTTTTGCTCGCCTCATGCTTGAATGCCCCCTTGCCTTCTCTAGTACAGTCCGGGAACTAGTGCCGGCGCACTGCGCGCGTAAGCCTCAAACTCTGGACCCAACGCTTCTCGTAAGAGACGCTCTTCGCTTCTTATGCGGATCACAGTCCCAATAAAATAGATCACGATTGCTGCAATCAAAGCCAGCCAATGGCTGATTACCAGCCCGGTCGCCAGCAGCATTCCGAGCATGCCGCTGTAGATCGGATGGCGCACAAAACGGTAGGGACCCTCCGTCGCCAACTTGTGACCTTCCACAACTCGCGCAGCAACACTCCATTCTTTACCCAACGTCTTCACCGCAGCCTTGACGATCGAAATAGAAACAACCGCAACTAACATGGCCGCCAAGCTGAGCGAAACTGCCACCGCTCTACTTCCCGAACTGATTGGCGTGAATGGAGCGCGGTGGAATAAACCCACGACCGCATATGAAAGGGCTTGAAGAATCAACCCGACAATCGATTTGCTGTCTCGCTTCTGTTCTGACGCCGCCTTGGGTGTTTTGCGGAAAAGAAGGATTCCGGCAAACACGAACCAGCCGAGTATCACTACCGCAGTCGCGAGTGCCGGCAAGAAACCGAACTTAAAGTTCATACGTTTGTTTCACTTCGCACCAATCATGAGCGCGGACTGTATGACCTGCTCCAACTCTTTAGGCATGGAGTCGTCGTAGCCTATGAATCTTTTCACGAGTTGTCCACCGCGATCCAGTACAAAAGTTTGCGGAATGCTATCGTCGTCAGAGAGAAAGAGATCGCTCAGAGACTTGTCGGGAAAGCCAAGTGGATATGGAATATTGAACTCGGCCGCGAAAGCCGCCACTTTCACGCGATCGTCCGGTCCGCCTACGTTAAGTCCCACGACTTGCAAACCATGGGTGCTGGAACGGCGCTGAAGCTCGCTAAGATGTGGGATGCTCCTGCGGCAAGGAGTGCACCACGTGGCATAAAAATCCAAAACGACAACCTGGCCACGAAAATCCGCCAGCCTCGCGCGGCGGCCGTCAATCAGGGCCCAACCCATCTCAGCGCCGGCGCCTTCAGCGCTAAAAGGTGGCATTGGATAGGTGGTGTTTGGCGGGCCAGACAAGCCAGGCGTGGCTCCGCTCGTCGTACTTGACTCTTTTCGGCTGCAGCCGACAGGGAAAACTGCACAAGCAACCAGTAACGAAAGGGCGGCTGTGCGAGCGCGAGTATTCGATGTAGACATGCTTGGCTCGAATGGATTAGTTGAAAGTATTCTACACGACTCAACCGAATCAGCGGCCACAGACTTCGGCCAGGGAGCGTTCAAAGCCGTACAAGATTCCCGGAAGTATTGGTCGGACAGCCACGAATTAGTTTAAGAATCAATTGCTTTCAGTGGAATCTTTGGGAGTCTGAGGAGCATCCGCTGACTCTGAAGGAATTGGTTTACCCGGGACGCGATATTCTTCGTTCACCCAACGGCCCAGGTCTACCATTTTGCAGCGCTCAGAACAAAAGGGGCGAAAGGGATTCTCTTTCCGCTCGACAGGTTTGCCACAGGTTGGGCACTTCATAGGCTGGTGCTAGGCGGGATTAGCTACTTTGCTCGCGAGGCTAATCTCGCGCACAAGGGATTCAGGTCGCTTCACCAGGATTCGCCGGTTGACGAATTCGATCGTGCCTTCTCGCCGCATAGCATTCAAGCGCACGGTGACACTCTCGCGGGTGGAGCCCACAATGGAAGCGATCTCACGGTGAGGCAGCGGGATGTCGATCAAGACCCCTCCACGGTCCGGCACTCCGTAGCGGTCGGAAAAATCGGCGAGCAGCCTGTCCAGGCGCGCGGGAATGGCATTAAGGGCAAAATCAGCGAGACGCCGTTCGGCCTGTTCAAGTCGGTCACCGATTAGGCGGAAGGTGTAATCATGAAGTTGGTCGTCCTCAGCCATCCCCTTTCGAAAGTCCCCCGAAGGAATTCTCAAAAGCCGCGAGTTCGCATAGGCAACCGCGGAGTTTTCCCGCCGCCCCGCTGTTGAATAGAGCGCCGATTCACCGAAGAGGGAGCCCTCTGAAAGTATGTCAATCACAGCTTCTCGATCAGTGTCGTGATCAATACGGCAAAGCTTTATGGTTCCATGGACGATGGCATACAGTGAGTCGGCAGGATCCCCAGCCCGGTAAACGAAACGCCGGCGAAGGAGATCAAGCACAACCGCGCTGCCTGCGAGCTGTGAGATTAATTGTTCACTGAGCGTGGAACCAAAATCTAGCTGCTGGATAATGGTGGCGAGATCTGCGGCCGACAGAGCATTGGCACGCTTAGGTTGCATGACTCTATTGCCCTCTCTCATGGGAGATTGAGTTTCTTGGTTAAATTACGTAATGACAGCGCAACGGATCTATCGATTCGAACGTTGGGTAGCTGTGCTGAAAAAATGTAAGGAAACCCCGGCGATTTTGCTCGAGGTCGTTGAACTCTCTCCGTTAGTGCTCGGATCGGATAACTAGGCGTGTAAAAAGCAAAACGGACAATTACTGAATCGTTGCACTTTAACATGAAGCCTGTGGTCGCGCAAGAAAATTTACGGAACGGAAACAGACCTCAGGGGCGCGATGGAAGTAGCCGATCGCCTTCGCTTCGCGATCAAGGGCAATCAAAATACCCGTAGTTGGGAAGATGGCGGCGAGTTTTGGTGTTGCAGAATGCCCCTCTTCGGCCCAAACTGCACGAGAACTACTGGCGACCGCGGATGCAGGCCTCTATACAGGGACGCAACACCGTCAGCCGAGTCGAACTCCGAACGGGCGATGAACGTACAGTAAGAGGTCTCAGGATTCCAGGCGCCATTTCTAGGCCGAACTTGAGAAGAAGAAACGCAGGGACTCGAACGTAAAGTTGATTGAACCCGACACCGACCCCCTGATACCCGGCACCTTTCTCCGAGGGTTAGAGATGGCTGATTACAAAGAAAAGATAGATGAATGGCAGCGAGCGGCGCGGCGCAAGGCACGCGAGCTAGATGAGAAGTTTGCAATCTCCGATCTTGTTGAGGAGGGATCTCGGGTCGCTGAGAAGGCTGCCAAACGCGGCGCTGAAACTCTTTCCAGCGGGGCCGAGAAAGTACGTGTCGAAGCGGAACGGCTGGCAGACGAAGGTGAGGTCGGTGACGCGGCCAAGCGTTTCGCGGAAGAGGCGCTGCGCGGGGCAAAGCAAGCCAGCAAGGTTGTCCGCGGGGTGGCCGGAGGTGCGGGTAAGAGAGCCAGCGAAGCCATCAACGATGCGAAGACATACTACGATCGCGCTTCGCAGATTTACGATACGGGAGCAAAGTTCACACGGGCTTCGAGCGCGGCCACAGGCGGACTGATCAAAGCCCGCGACTGGATCAAGGAGAATCCCGGCAAGGCCGCGATGGTTTCTTTTTCACTTGTGCTCGGCGTGAGGATGGGTGCTTCTTTCCCCGCCCTCGACTCAGTGCTGCTGGGCTCGCACCCACACTGGCTTACACATTCAGCGCTACCTGTTTTTGGTCTGCAAAAACTTAGCGAAAAATTCGACCGCCACCTACGTAAACAAGAAGAACTAATTGCGCAGGGGAAACTCAACGAAGCCGAGCGTAAACGCGTCGAGTTTGAACGCAAGATGACGAAGTATGTTGGTGCTCCTTTACTTGGTGCCTTCAGTTGCGCTGCAGGTGCGGCCATGTTTGCCCAGATCGTACAGCCCGGTCAGATAACCGGAGCGCCAATCAGTTGGCTACTGGGCGGCAATCCATTTCTCGACGGCGTTTGGCTTTTTGCCAACGGAGTCATCTGCTTTCATCAGGGTTACAAGTTCTTCATGATTGCTCTGGCCGACCAGGTAGAGGTGGCTCGCGTGGTGCGCGAGATCAAAGGTCTGCTGCCCGCTGTAGCTACTTCTTAAGTGGATTGATCGTTAGGTGATGGTGATTGGGAACGGCCAGAAGCAGAGCGCGAAGATAATTAGAGTAACTACTGCGATCCAATTACGAATCGGTCCCAGGGGCTCCATCTCTTCGGGTTGCGGATGACCCACCCGCAGCATGATGGCCAACAGAACCGTATAGAGAAATCCGCTCGGACTTCCATACCAGACAAATCCCAGCACCGCCAGCACCGCTATCGTCACGAAAGCTACTCGACCGATGACTTTGTGAGCCCCTTGGCCAAACATGGCAAAGGTTCCGTGCCCACCATCGAGTTGTCCCACCGGCATCAGATTCAAGCTCGTGACCAGCAAGCCAATCCAGGCAGCCATGTAATAGGGGTTGATAGGAACGTAGGGATCGAGAGGTGTACCCACCAATCTGCCCAGCAAGCGAAACAGCAGCGGGTCGTTAAATACAATTCCATAGCCACCACCCTGAACTGGAGGCTGCATGCTCAAGACGCCCACCAACGCGATCGGTACCGCCACCACAAAGCCCGCTAAGGGGCCTGCGAGTCCGATGTCGAACAGTGCGCGCCGGGAAGGAATCGGCGACTTGATCTTGATGAATGCTCCAAAAGTTCCAGCCAGGAATAGTGGTGGGGCCGGGATGAAAAAAGGCAAAGTGGCAGCGACGCCATAGCGATGGCATGCGACGTAGTGGCCCATCTCATGAGCAGTGAGTATGGCGAGCAACGCCGCCGAAAAAACTAACCCGTCTGCCAGAAGATTTGGATGCTGAACAGTGAAACCAAGCAGGTCGATAACGCTGCGAAGATAGTATTGCGGAACGAATAACAAATAATCGATCACCCTCGACAGAGGGGGCGGTGGCACATCGACCTCAGGGCCAACGATGACTATTCCCGCGACCGTGGTCGTGACCATGGTAATCAAGAAGAGGCTTGAGTGTAGCATCCACTCGCGCGCCGTAGGACGTCGAGCTACTCGGAGTGCAACGCTTTGGCGAGCTTTCACAAAGGCAGGGATTGCCTGAGCCGATTCTGACATTGGGTGCTGGTTAGAGGTTAAAGGCTATAGTCTGGGTGCCTCTGATCCAGTCTCTAGCCTTGAGAAGCTTAAATTGGTGAGGTCCTTCTGTCTAAGAATCTGAATCGCTTTCCCCGGAATCATGGTGCGTCAACTCGCCATCCTCGTGGGTCTGCAGTTCTTTCCCGGGCTTGAATCGAATCGTCTTGCCGGAAG
>Ga0180121_10000320_pt1 | contig 19686 bp, 17 predicted proteins | sample AntDrymUQ5402106_2_FD_129676 | JGI IMG/M metagenome (GOLD analysis project Ga0180121, IMG submission 129676) | Polar desert sand microbial communities from Dry Valleys, Antarctica - metaG UQ540 (21.06) (version 2) (version 2) | ecosystem: Environmental > Terrestrial > Soil > Desert | place...
AACGTTCGCGCCAAATGATTTTGACGGAGCTGAAACGTATGCAGTTTGAGCCGCGCGCGCTGGGCCGATCTGACTATCCTACCGAATGTCCGCTTCGGGAGGTCCTGGTAATCGCCAAACACTGTTCGGGCGGCGTCATTCTCGGCTTCGAGCAAAGTTACGCGGCGGCAGTTATTGAGAAGCGAGGCGTCCCTCGCAAAACCAAGACCAGCCGCAAGGTCGTAATGCCCACTTCCTGGAACCACCTGGAAGCCGGAATTCTCTTTGGCTTGAATTTGCCGCTGCTGGTGTTTAAGGAAGATGGGATAGGCGGCGGTGTGTTTGATACCGGGGTAACGGACAATTTTGTTCACTCTATGCCTACCGAAAAACTGGATTCCGTACAGCGCCGGGCGCTCGGAGACGTCTTCCTGAAATGGCAGTTTCGTGTGCGCGAGCATTATTATCGCTGAGCGAGGCTTCTGGTCGAACAGGCTCAAATGAGTTTCCTCAATAACCTAATCAAGGATCCGAACTACCAGACGATTGATCCGCGCACGCCGGAAGAGATCGGTGATTTGGAAATCATCATCAGCCCTGACACCCGCCGCGACCAACGGATTCCTCCGGGCCAGTCCCGCACCAAAAAGTGGCCAGTGCTCGATGCGCATGGAACTCCTGAAGTTGATCTCGCGACGTGGTCGTTTGAAGTTGACGGGTTGGTTGAGCGTCCTCAGCAGTGGTCGCTCGATGAGTTTATGCAACTGGCTGCAGTGCGCGTCTATGCCGACTTTCATTGCGTCACCCGATGGTCGCGGCTCGACAACATCTGGGGCGGCGTGCCGGCGCGAGAGATCGCGAAGATTGCCGGAGTCAAACCCGAGGCCAAATTCGTGTTAGCCCTGGCGTACGATTCTGGCTGGACTACAAACGTTCCGCTGGAATACTTCCTCAACGAAGATTCGCTCTTCGCCTGGTCGCATGACAGCGCGCCGATTCTTCCCGAACATGGTGGACCAGTGCGGCTGATTATTCCGCAACTCTACGCCTGGAAGTCTGCCAAGTGGATCAAAGGAGTGCGCTTTCTTGAAGATGATCAGGCCGGCTTCTGGGAAGAAGGTGGCTATCACATGCGTGGTGTACCCTGGGGCCCTGGCGATGGCGAGCGATTCAGGTGGTCATGAAGCAGGCGGCAGACGGCAGGAGCAGGCGGCAGGAAAGCAAATGAGGTAGTTGGCAAATCTTCCAGCCTTTGCCCCTGACCCTGGCGCCTATCGCCATCGCATTAAGCGTACCCTTTCGCCAATCAATAGCGTAAACTTCACGGGCTTCTGCAAAAAACCCTTTCCCCCACACTCGCTCGTGCCAGCCTGCGGCTTTTCATGGGTATTTTTAGTAGGTAGCGGGCGCGAGCTTAAATCAAAGAGGAGATGGAAAGATGAAACGTAATTTTGTTCGCTTATCGCTGTTGTTCGTTTTGCTTGCGCTTACGCCTCAGATGTCTTCCGCCGTGACATCTCCTGGCATTGGTCAGAACACAAATTCGTCGACCACCATGTCGGGTGAACCAATGCAAGATGCTTCCGCTCAGTGTCAAACTAACTGTCGGAGGGCAAACCGTCACTGTCTTCGCATAGCCGGAAGTAATAAGGGCAGAAGGCGCTCCTGTGCGGTAAGATATAGAAATTGTTCCAGGCGCTGTACGCGATAGTTAAATCTCAAAGGGAAGGGCGGCCGCCCGCAACCGAGGTGCGTCGCCCTTCCATTCTCACAGTGAATAACCCCGTTGACTACCGCGACAAGTCTCAGAACCCTTCAGAAGGGGTAGCTATCCCCAAAGACGCGGCAGCCGTAGTTCTGCTTCGACACAAAACTAACCCAAAGGACCCTGAAATTTTTCTGGTGCGGCGCAGTGAGAAGCTCGCGTTTCTTGGCGGGTTCTATGCGTTTCCGGGGGGCCAGTTTGATGCGACCGATACTGAAGCGCCGGTTCAGAATTGCTCAAGTCCGGAAACGCTCGTGGCAATCAGTTGTGCTGCTCGCGAGTTGTTTGAGGAGACGGGGATCCTGCTTGCTCGTGGCGGTGGGGCGCTAACCTCTGGTCAACTTGCTTCATTGCTCGACGACCTCACGTCCGGCCGCATGTCCTGGCCTGACCTGTTGAAGCACTACAACCTGCATCTCGACGCTAACGACTTTACTTTTGTGGGTCGTTGGGTAACACCACCCTTCAGCGCGCGGCGCTTCGACACCTGGTTTTTTCTGGTCAACTGTCCGACAAAGCAACAACCTCACATCATTAAAGGCGAACTCGAGAGCGGCGAATGGATCTCAGCAAAGAGCGCTCAGGAATGTTGGCAGCGATCAGAAATGCTGGCCGTGCCGCCAACCCTGCACGCGCTGAAGACTCTGTCAGGCGGCCTGACGAATGACTTAGTCGAACGTTTCCTTTCAATTCCTTACGCGCACGGCGAGCCAGTCCGCCGGATCGAGTTTCGCCCGAATTACATTTGCTTTCCGGTGCGCACGCCGACGAAGCCGCCGGCGACGCATACAAATTGTTACCTGATTTATACGTCGCAAGCTGTGCTCGTGATCGATCCGGGTTCACCCTATGAAGACGAGCAGCGTGCGCTCGCCAGCTGTATAGATGAGCTAATAGCGGAAGGTCGAAAGGTGATCATGATTTTGCTGACGCACCTGCATCCCGACCATATCGGTGGCGTCAACGCGCTTCGAACTCACCTGGGAAACGATATCAGAGTGGCCGCGCACCGTTTCACCGCCGAAGCTCTTCCCGCCGATATTCGTGCGGACCTATTGCTAGACGACGAGGAATTGATCGAGCTGGAAGGCGAGCCGCGGATTGTTTTACGTGTGATGCATACCCCCGGACACGCCCGCGGTCATCTTTGTCTGCATGAGCACCGGACGGGTACTTTGATTTCCGGCGACAATATTGTCGGGCTAGGATCGGTGTTGATTGATCCACCGGAGGGGGATATGCGCGACTATCTCAAGTCGTTGGAAAGGATGCAGTTCTTGCCGGATCTTTCCGTCATCTTCGGTGGACATGGACCGGCGATTGCTAAACCAGGGGCGAAGATCGCGGAATACATTTCGCACCGGTTGGAACGTGAAGAGAAGATTTTGCAGGCCGTTCGAGCTGGGGCGACCACATCGAAGGATATCGTCGCGCGCGTCTATACCGACGTTTCCCCAAAAGCGCATGCAATGGCCGAGCGGGCGGTGCTGGCCCACCTGGAGAAGCTTGAAGCGGACGGGTTGGTTTTACAAACTCAGAATGACAGCTATCAAGCGAATTGAGCGAGGCCTAAACTAAACTGTTTGCGTTCCTGAGGAGGCTTTGCGGCTCTGCCGCCGCACAGTGCGGAAAGGCTCTGCCTTTCCGACGATTTCCCTTTTTCTTTGAGGCTCCGCCTCAATTGGAGGCGTAGCCTCCGGTCAATTTAAAATCTTACCGGTAAGGCAGAGCCTTACCGCACGGTGCGGCGGCAAAGCCGCGTAAGGTGGGACCAGTCAAGCAACTCTGATTGCCAACACAAACTGTCTCCGATAGCATTCCTCTTATGAAACGCTCTTTTTCCTTTGTCTCGATCCTTTTCCTGTTTTGCTTCTCTGCCGCAGTATCGAACGGACAGCAAGCTTCGACCCCGGACCACGGCGGCGTTAGCAATGGCGTTTACAGCAACAAGTTTTTCGGTTTTTCAGTTACCTATCCCAAAGATTGGGTCGTCCATGGCGACGCTACCAATGTCCGACTCAAGGAACTTGGAAAAGAGCGGGCGACGACAACAGGTGCGATGTCGGCGGCATCGAGCGAGGTCGTCCTCAAAAATACTTATCAGCTCCTGACAGTGTTCCAATATCCGATGGGCGCTTCCGTCGAGGTCAATCCAAGCTTCATGTTGTTAGCAGAGAAGGTCAACCACGCGCCGGGAATTGTGAACGGGCGCGATTACTTACTACATGTCCGTCCCATGATGATCAAAAGCGGAGTTGTTCCGGTTCAGGACGAACCTACGGAGCTCTTGTTATCCGGCCACAAGTTTTTCCGCCAGGACTCGCGCATGCTGGTTAACGGGATGTCGATCCAGCAAGCAATAATTATTACCGTCACCAACGGTTATGGACTGGCGTTTATTCTGAGCGGTCAGGATCAGCAAACAATCGATGCTCTAGCCAGTGCCGTAGCTACGCTCAAGTTTGTCCCCTCCCCTTCCACTACTCCCCCGAAAGAGCAGGTCAAAGCGTCCCAAAAGAAAGCGGTACCGCGTCGCCGGCCTTAGGCCCTTTAACATCGAAGTATTAATATTGGTTTAAGACGACAGAAGCGGGTAGCGCTCAGCTGGGGCCACCGCTCGGTGGAAGCGCCGGAGCATCGACGCCCTTTACGCCCTGGGGGGCCGGGCTATTTCCGAGGTCATGGGGTTTCATATGCAATCAAATACTCTGGGTACACTCAAAGACAGTGGCTACAAAAGCGTTTCGGTTAAGGATGAACTGCGCGCCAATCTGATCAGGAAACTAAAGACTGGTGAAAAGTTGTTCCCCGGTATTGTCGGTTACGATGACACTGTAATTCCCCAACTCGTAAATGCGATTCTTGCCAAACACAACGTCATCCTGCTCGGACTGCGTGGCCAGGCAAAGAGCAGGATCATCCGGCAACTCACCGAGCTTCTGGATGATCAGATTCCCGTAGTCGCAGGATCTGAAGTCAACGACGATCCTTTCAATCCCATCTCGGCTTACGGCCGGCAGACTGTTGAACTCCATGGCGACGCTACCCCAATCGCATGGATCGGTCGTGACTCACGGTTCGTAGAAAAACTTGCCACCCCCGACGTCACAGTGGCCGACATCATCGGCGACGTCGATCCCATTAAGGCAGCGAAGGGCGGTCACCTGCTCAGCGACGAGTTAACGATCCACTACGGCCTTTTGCCACGCGCCAATCGCGGTATTTTTGCCATCAATGAACTCCCCGATCTCGCCGGCAAGATTCAAGTCGGACTCTTCAACATCATGCAGGAAGGCGATGTGCAGATTAAGGGCTATCCGGTTCGTTTGGCCCTCGATGTCATGCTGGTGTTTTCAGCAAACCCGGAAGACTACACGGCGCGCGGAAAAATCATCACGCCGTTGAAAGATCGCATCGGCACAGAAATCATGACCCACTACCCGGCGGAGCTCGGGACCGCTGTCGAGATCACGCGTCAGGAGGCGTGGATTACTCGCAACGGACTAAACAACTCCGGCGGTACCGACCATCGTCTTCACGTCCCCGATTTCCTTCGCGAAACAGTCGAACAGATTGCTTTCGAAGCGCGTGACGATGCCAGGGTCGACAAGCATTCCGGGGTGTCACAACGCATGCCGATCACGGTCATCGAGTCGATGATCTCAAACGCCGAGCGGCGCGCCATTCTCACCGGGGAAGAAGAAATTGTGCCGCGCATCTCCGACGTTTACGCCGCCATCCCTTCGATGACCGGCAAAATGGAACTCGAATACGAGGGGGAACAGATCGGCGCCAACCGCATTGCCAGGGACCTGATAAAACGCGCGGCCGGCGAAGTCTTTGAAGGTTACTTTGTCGGAATCGACTTCGCGCAGACTGTGCAATGGTTTGATCAGGGGAATAATTTGCGTCTGGCTGACACAGCGTCGGCAAATGAATGCCGAACGCTGCTCGATGCCGTTCCGGAGTTGATCGAAACCTCACTAATTCCTTTTGACTTCAAGAAATCAGACGCAGCTCAATTGGTTGCTGCATGCGAGTTTGTGCTGGAAGGTCTCTACGCTCAGAACAAGATCAGCCGCAACGAAGAAGGCGGCTACACCGCGGTGACTAAAGCGAAAAAGGATCGTCGCGGGATGATCTACGACGACCTCACGGAGACAGGGAAATATAGCTAAGACCAGGAGAGTTTATGACCCGCGTCAAGCCGATCGACTACAAGCGAATGATTCGCTCGAAATATCTGGTCAAGTTCAGCAGAAAGCCGATAGATGACTACCGTCTTTACGGCTTCGTACTAGCCTGTAGTGAAACGCTTACTTTGCTTCATGTGCTGGACAAAGACACGTACACACTCAACGGATATTCAGTTATCCGAAACGAGGATGTAAGTCTCTACGCGGTATATGACCGTCCTGATTACTATTTCGAATCCAGGGTGTTGAAGTTGAAAGGTATTACGCCCAAACCTCAGCCTGACATCGCATTGGCGAGCATCTCGGATCTATTAACCTCCATCGACAAACTGTACCCGCTCATTACGATTCATCGAGAAGAGATAAATAACGACGTTTGCTCTATTGGGCGTCTCGACGGACTGACACCAAAAACATTTACATTGTTCGAGATTGATAGTTGTGCGGAGTGGGATGGTCCTCATCGTTACCGGTTTGGGGATATCACCCGGGTGGACTTCGGCGGGGGCTATGAAGAGGCGCTGGCTCTAGTTGCAAGGCAAGACCTGAAGAGGAAGAAGAAGAAACGGAAGGTTAAATTGTAGCTGTTTCTTCTCTTTCGAACTCGAGGCCTGCGCTTTGCTACATTCACGAGAACAGTACGGTTTGCTAGACTGATAACCAAATGAGCACGAGAGACACTATCCTCAATACGGCATTAGCACTCCCCCCCAATGAACGTGCTTGGCTTGCCTCGGAACTAATTGCCAGCCTGGATGAGAGTAAGGATTCGGATGTCGAAGCAGCTTGGGCAGTAGAGATCGAGAGAAGAATCGCTGAAGTTGAGTCAGGCGAGGCGGAAACCACAAGCTGGGAAGAGGCGCGAACACGAATTAGGGCCAAGCTCACGAAGTGACAAAGAGTCTCCGAATTCATCGTCTTGCGGAGGATGAACTTGCGGACGTCGCGTCCTGGTATGAAGCCCGGCAGACAGGTTTGGGGATCGCTTTTGTCGACTTGGTCGATAAGGCAATCGCAGCCATCCAGTCAGGTGTCTTACACACCAGCCCGGTTCCGGGCGTTCAGGCGAAAGGCGCTCGGAGAATTCTGCTGCGACGTTATCCCTACTCAATCGTACTGTTCGAACGCAAGGATGAGATTGTAATTGTCGCTTTCGCTCATCACAGCCGGCGACCGGGGTATTGGCGCTTGCGCGAGCCTGAGTGACAAACCGTTACTATGAAGTTTACTCGCTATTCAAAATTCAAAGGCCTTGACATCTCCGGCATCAACCTCGGCGACTTGATGGAGGGCTTGTCTGATTCTTTGCTCGATTCCGGCTACGACGACGATTATTACTGGACTCGCCAGAGACGGCCGCAAGACACTTCACTGGATTCACTCCGTCGCGCATTACTACAGGCGCTGACGGACCAGGGCATGGTTAATGAGCATCAGATTCAGGAAATGCTGGCTGAGAATGAAGGTAAGTTTAAGGGATCGTTGCTTGAAGAAATGCTCAATCAATTGATCGAGCGGTTGGTTGAAGAAGGATACCTAACGCTCAAAGAGGAAAAGCCGCAACAGCAACGACAGCGAGGCGGAAAGGGCCAACCGGAAGTTTCTGAGCCTTTGCCCCGAAACGTGAAGTTTGAAGTCACTGAAAAGGGGCTGGACTTTCTCGGCTACAAAACACTGCGCAACTTGCTCGGGAGTTTGGGCAAGAGCGCGATGGGGCGTCACGACACCCCGTATCTTTCTACTGGTGTGGAAGCTGCCGCTGCCAGCAAGCGTTACGAATTCGGCGACACCATCAATCTCGACGTAAACACCACGCTGCTGTCGGCTATTCAGCGCGAAGGGCTAAGCGTCCCGCTCAATCTGGAATACAGCGACCTGCACGTGCATCAGTGTGACTATCAATCTTCCTGCGCCACGGTGGTGATGCTCGACTGTTCGCATTCAATGATTCTCTACGGCGAAGACCGTTTTACACCCGCTAAGAAAGTAGCGCTCGCGCTGGCCCATCTGATTCGCACACAGTATCCGGGCGATTCGCTCAAAATAGTGCTCTTTCATGACTCGGCTGAAGAGTTGCCTCTGGCGAAGCTCGCCACCACGCAGGTTGGCCCTTATCACACCAACACTGCCGAGGGCTTAAGACTTGCCCGCCGCGTGTTGCAGTCCCAGCGCAAGGAGATGAAACAGATCGTGATGGTCACCGATGGAAAGCCGACGGCTTGTTTTGTTGAGGGAAACATCGCAGCAGCATCCAGCGGACGGCAGGCCGGCAAGATGCCTGCGCTCCCAGCAGGGCGCCGGCTGTATAAGAACTCCATGGGTGGCGATCCGTTTGTGATGGCCGAAACGTTCAAAGAGGTCCAGGCGTGCCGCAAAGCCGGGATCATGATAAATACGTTTATGCTGGCGAGCGATTTTTATCTCGTGGAGTTTGTGAAGCAAATGTCTGCGATGACAAACGGCAAAGCGTATTTCGCCAACCCGGGCAATCTTTCGCAGTTCGTTTTAATCGACTTCCTCCGCCGTCGGACCAGCCGCGTTCGATGAGCGAAGTCATGTTGGTTGTTAGAACCGGGCTGGATACCGACAGAGCCAGCAGCCAAGACCACGTAACGACCAAGCGTGAGCGGGTTAAGGCAAAATCAGAACCGGGAGCGGTAGCGACCGGGTTGGTCGACAGAGTAGCACTGCCCTTTTACTAATCCCGAGTCGAACCCGGTCGCTACCGCTCCCGGTTCCGTATTCGTCGACCCACGTTCAAGAATAGATGTCAGACCCTAAGAAATACACAATTGAAGAGCGCGTGCGATGGGGCGACGTTGACGCCGCGCGCATCATTTTCTACGGCGCGTACATCCGTTTCTTTGAGTTCGCGGAAACGGAATTATTTCGCTCCGTCGGTTTGCCTTACAGCGTAATGTTTGATGAACTGGACGTATGGCTGCCGCGCGTTCACCTCGAATGCGACTTCCGTCACGCGGCGCAGTTGGATGATCTGTTGGAAGTCTCCGTTTACGTTGGGCGCTTTGGCTTCAAATCAATGCAGTTGAGCTTTGAGGTGCGGCGGAAAGGCGAGGACCTGCTGATAGCTGACGCTCATTTCGTGCTTGCCTCCGTGCGGCGCGACACGTTTGAAACCGTGCCGATTCCTGACGAGCTGAAAAAGCGCCTGGCGCCTTACACAATGGCTGCTCCGGTATAACCTATCCAGATGAACGTCACCCCACCCAAGCACCCCGAGCAAACGCTCGACGAGCGAAACGTCGATCACAATCCTATCCAACTCTTCCAGGGCTGGTTCGACGCTGCCGTTGCCTCGGGCTCACGTTTACCCGATGCAATGACATTGGCGACCGCCTCGAAGGACGGAATGCCCTCAGCTCGGATGGTGTTGCTGAAAGAAGTGGATGACGACGGCTTTGTCTTTTACACAAACTACAACAGCCAGAAGGCCCGCGAGCTTGATGAAAATCCGCGTGCCGCACTCGTTATGTATTGGGTACAACTGGATCGCCAGGTGCGCGTTGAAGGAAACGTGGAACGAGTCAGCGCCGCCGAGTCGGATAAGTATTTCAGCACGCGGCCGCGGGAGAGCCAGCTTGGCGCGCTGGCGTCGCCGCAAAGCGAGGTGATCGAAAGCCGTGAGGTTTTGGAGGAGTGCTTTCGTGAGCTGGATCAAGTCTATCGAGACCGTGAGGTAGATCGCCCGGAGCACTGGGGCGGATATCGACTAAAACCCGTCCGAATTGAGTTCTGGCAGAACCGCACGGGACGCCTCCATGATCGCATCGTATACGACCGGTTAGTGGACGACAGTTGGACCATCAAGCGGCTCGCTCCTTAAGCAACTACCGGTTCAGGTGTATAGAGTACAAGCTTTAGCTTGCTGTTTGGGTGGCGGCAACCTAAAGGTTGTACTCTATACGCCTGTAATCTCTCTTGACACTTTGACTATCGTGAAAATGATGACTACGTCCACTATTAGATTCTACTATTGAGCACAGGGCGCAAGCTTGTTCCTGGCATATTTGGCTCTTTGCAGCCTCTCGATCATTTCGGCGAGCTTCGTGTAGTGGCCTGGAGATGCGCAGATTATCGGCTCTGCTTTGATTACCTTCATTCCTTCCAAACGACCGTGATTAATGATGTCGTCGTTGACAACGTCGCGAATCCAGATTTCCTGTACCTGCTCGGGATGTTTGTCCCTGATCGCGCGGTAAACCTCCGGATCAATTTCACCCGAGTCTCCGATAAGAATAAACTTCCTGCCGGAAAATCGCTCTATCAACTCGGTGATCGCGTTGATCTTGTGGTTGTAAGTCTTCCCCATTGAACCGGAAGCCGTCTCCTTTTCCAGAGCACTAACCACAGCCTGTCTAACCAGCTCCCTGGTGTCCCTGGCGCGAAGGTTCTTCGGGAAAAAACTGAGATGAAAAGTGCCTTCGGGGAAACCACCCGGCCCGCTGATAAGAAAATCGTACAACGGGCCATAAAGCTGCCATGGACCACCCGAGACGTAATGAAACGAGACATCGCCCCCCATTCCCTTATACCAATCCGCCATCCCCGGCGCGGCTATGAAATCGCGGCAGAATGTGTTTCTAAGAACAATCGCCGTCTCGGACGGGACCTCCGTTACTTTGATCGTGTCATCAATGTCCGAGACAACCGAAATGCCCTCGGGTTCGATAAGCCTGACTCGTCCTTTCCCGGTATGGCCCTTTGAGACTGCGTGATAGGTCAGCCAGCCCCGGTTCGATCCCTCGCTCGATCCCTGGCTCTCCAACAAACGTCGCGCCCTGGCATCGGACAGTTTTAGTTCCGTCTGGATGAGGCCATTGTGATCACTCTCACCAATGGGAAACCGCTCCTGGTCAGGATCGGCGTCGAATTGAATTGTGACCTTCTGTTCGTTGCTGTCGTCGGCTGGAAAATCTGCCAGGCGTGCTTTCAGTTTCTCTGTTTCGGGGCCGACACACTTGACCTTCCTTTCAGCCACCTCGTTAATGAGGCGGGTCACCAGCCCTCGTTTTTCATGAACCCAGGTACGGGTAGGAACAATCCACTCGTTTCCGCTCCGGTAGCCATAGGCAGGATAGAAGGTCGCTTCGATGCCGTCCTCGACAGTTTCCCTGCTGAGGTCGGTTTTCACCGGCTCACCACGCTTTTCGATGTTGCCTATTCCCTCCGGCGTTTTTGAACAAAAATTGAAAACCAGGGCTATGAGAATAATAGGAGGCAGGAACCGGAACATTTTCTTGTCCTTCCACTGGTGGGAGTCTCGCGAGGATTATGACGAACTCCATGTAACGCAAACTGTTAGTTTGCGGTTGACGTTGAATGCCACGGCGCCGCCCGCAAACTAACAGTTTGCGTTACATCAGCGGGCGCAGCGCGCTGCGGGCCAGTTTTTTCTTGAGATTAACGTAGCCCTGCTCGCCGGCTACTAGATCGCCGAGCACTCTCTTGATCCCGCGATGGCCCCGGGCAAACTTGATCATTCTTTCAGTGAATGGTGCGCCCCAAAAGTTTCCATAAAAGCGCCGGCGCATTTGTGAAGCGCGCCGCAATTCCCCACCAAAATCCTTGCGCCACCGCTGCTCATATTCTTCCGCGCGGCCTTCAAGAAAAGCGTCGGCGAAAAGTTCCGCCGAGCGCAGCGCGTAGTAGATTCCTTCACCGGTCACAGGATCAGCAAAGCCCGCAGCGTCACCCAACAAGGCCCAGCCTGTTCCGCTTGCGCGTCTCCGGTCCCAGGTGGTGTCGGCGAGACCTGGAATGCGCGCGGCGTAGCGTTCGGCTGTCGCCTGCAATTCCTTCTCGATAGCCGCGGCGCGAGGTTCTTTTGAGTTCTCCCAAAGGTTGGCTTTGACGTCTTCGCGTTGCCGGTAGTAACCGATCATAAACTGCCACAGCAGCTGGTCGAGCGCTTTATGCTCGAAGGCCTCCTGAGTGGTGGCAATGCCAAACGAGATGTGATCGGGTCGGGGGAAGGCCCACGCGTAACCAACCCAGCCCGGAAGAAATGCCACGACTGTCGGAGCATCTCCGTTGGTGGGTAACGGCGTTCTATAACCAAAGGCAACTTCCATGTCTGAAGGCGGGAGGGCGCCGGCGAACTTCTTCCCGATGGCGCTGCTGGCCCCGTCCGCACCAACCAAAAGCCTACCTGACCATTCCCTGGCGCTTTCATTGTCGCCCGGGACATTGAGTCGCCAACCATCCTCCACCTTCGTAATGCCGCTCGCCGAGATCTTTTCAAAGAAGAGCTTAGCCCCGGCATCGCGCGCGCGATCGCGCAGATACGAATCAAATGCTATCCGCGAATAGATGGCGAAGGGTTCATCAAGTTTTAGGTGCAAACGCTTGCCGGATGGCGAGTAGAGATCCAACTCATCGACTCTGCGCCCGACGGCACTAAGCAGGTGCGGCCATGCCTTGAGCGCTTTGGCTGTCACACCACCACCGCAAGCCTTGGCGGCGCCCGCAGGTCTACCGTCAAACAAGGCGACACGCACGCCACCACGCGCCAGGCGCTCGGCTGCAAAGGAGCCGGCCGGACCTGCGCCAACAATTAAAACGTCGAATGTTTCGCTCATGGAGTATTCCGAAACCCAAACGAAGCCCCCCAATCATAGGTGTCTTTGGATTGCCGAAGCAATTATGCGTTGGCAGTTTCAAGCTCAGCACCTTTAGGTACGAAGAACCGGCAGCTAGTAGCCCCGTCCGTAACGGCGGGGTAGGCATCTGCATCATGAGGGCCGAGGCCCGTAGGGCACGCACCTTCGGCGCTGGGGTAACTAACCGTTTCATCTACCCCGGCCCTTACGGACGGGGCTACTAACTGCCGGTCCTTCGGACCTAAGAGTTACGCGTAGTGTTCTAAGGTCGCCGCGGTGGTAAAATGGAAACCCTTACCGTACAGAGATCGGCGTAACGTTTATGAAAACGCCATGGGAAAAGAAAGCGCTATAGTTTTCTCTGGTATCGCCCCCCACCCACCAATCATGGTTCCCGAGGTGGGCCGGGAGGCGAGCAAAGACGTGCGCGGGTCGATTGAGGCGATGGCGGAATTTACCCGTCGCATTCTCGAGACTGGCGCCGAAACTGTAGTGCTTATTTCACCTCACGCTCCGCTCGACCCCCGCGCCTTCGTGGCCTACCCTGGACCGCAACTCTACGGCGACTTTGCAAAGTTTCGCGCTCCCACGGCTCAGATTAATTTTGAACTGGACCAGGATCTCCTTCATTCACTAATCACCGCAGCTGCCGATAGAGAATACGAAGTTAAGCGGCTGGACGACGCCGAGTTGGAGTTGGATCATGGTACGGCGGTTCCTCTTTACTTTCTTGACCGCAACGGTTGGCACGGTCAGGTAGTCGCCCTTGGTTACAGTTTTCTTTCAAACGAAGATCATCTGAACTTTGGCGGCTGCATCAGGCACGCCGCGGACGTCGCAGGAAAACCAGTGGCGATAGTTGCCAGCGGGGATTTGAGTCACCGGTTGAAACCGGACGCGCCAGCGGGTTATAACCCCCAAGCTCACGTTTTTGACGAGCAGGTGGTTGCCTCCCTGCGTCTCAATTTCCCCGAACGAATCATCGCCATCGATCAAGACATGCGCCGCACGGCGGGAGAATGCGGTTACCGTTCGATGCTGGTTGCCCTGGGAGCAACTCGTGGATTGCCCGAGGCGTGTGACGTTTTGAGTTACGAAGCGCCATTCGGCGTGGGTTACCTGGTGGCACAACTGACAAATGCGAGGACGGCAAGGGTAAACAGCCGATCTTCCGGGCCTAGCCAAACCCCCAAAGATTCCACGGAAGATCCGGTAGAGACGGAAGACTTACCCGCGCTCGCGCGTCTGGCCGTTGAAACTTTCGTGCTGACGGGCAGGGAGATCCCGGTGCCCGCCTGTGTCTCCGGAATTTTGGCAGCACGTGCAGCTTGTTTCGTTACCCTTAAAACAGAATCCAGTCCGACTCGCTCAAGAGATTTGCGCGGCTGTATCGGAACCATCGAACCGATAATGGAAACTCTGGCGGAGGAGTTGATCTCGAACGCTATTAAAGCCGCTACTCGCGATCCCAGGTTTGGCCCGGTTTCGGCTCAAGAACTGCCGAATTTACGCTACTCGGTGGATGTCCTGTCGGCGCCGGAGCCCGCTACTTTCGAAGAGCTCGATCCGGCAATTTATGGCGTGATTGTAGAAGATGAAGCGGGATCGGCACGGGGTCTGCTGCTACCTGATCTTGCAGGGGTGGATACTGCCGCAAAGCAGGTAGAAATCGCAGCGCGCAAGGCCGAAATTCCCCAGGGAACACCTCTAAAATTTTTGCGGTTTCGGGTTGAGCGCTATCGCGAGAAAAGGTAGGACAGACATTCCTGTCTGTCCATTTTCCATTTAGAAGCGTGTATTGAGACGTGGACAGGCAGGAATGCCTGTCCCTCTAAACGTCGAGGTTCCTGACATCGAGTGCATTGTCCTCGATAAACTTGCGCCGAGGCTCAACCGCATCACCCATCAGCACCGTGAAAATCTGATCCGTTTCGACTGCGTCGTCGATCCGCACCTGTAACAAGGTGCGCTTCTCCGGGTTCATGGTGGTTTCCCAAAGTTGATCAGGATTCATTTCACCCAGACCTTTGTAGCGCTGGATAGATAGGTCTTTCTTGGCTGCTCCTAGTACTTTCTCGAGTAGTGCCTCGCGGGTCGGGATCTCTTCGCTGGTTCCATTCGTGCCGATCATAAAAGGCGGCGCGAGTTTGGTTTCCAGCGCCAGGAATAGTTCCAACGCCTTTTGAAATTCGACAAAGCTCGCGAAGTTCCAGTCGATCGCAAGGTTTAAACCAGCCGCCGTCGTGGTTTCAATCTCCCACAGACCATGTTCCTCATCCGTAGAGAGTTCCGTCTTGTAACCGGCGGCTGCGACTGTACCTTCAACTTTCGCCATCAAGTCGCCACTTTGAAACACGCTGCGCAGCGTAGTTCCCTCTTTCCGAAGTACACCCTTCTTGCCGGCGAAAGCCTCGAGCAGGATGTCGAGTAGCCGAGCATCCCCGCCCAGGCGACGCGCGGCTCGTTCGCAATAGCGCTTCAGATCGACAAGCTTTTCCAGCGAGTTTGCTAGTTCTTTACCCTCTATGTCCTGATTTGCGCCGACCGACTTCACGGTCATGTCGGCAGTTGCCATCCTCATCAGATAGCGAATCATGAGGCCTTCGTCTTTAATGTACTCTTCCTTTTTCCCCCGTTTCACTTTAAACAAGGGGGGCTGGGCGATGTAAACGTAGCCACGCTCAACCAACTCTGCCATTTGACGATAAAAGAAAGTTAGCAGCAGCGTTCTGATGTGGGAACCGTCGACGTCGGCGTCGGTCATTAGAATGATCTTATGGTATCGGAGCTTGCTGGCATCAAAATCTTCTTTGCCGATGCCGGTACCGAGCGCGGTGATTAGAGATTTAATCTCACTGTGGCCCAGCATCTTGTCGAAGCGCGCTTTCTCGACGTTGAGAATTTTTCCTTTGAGCGGAAGGATCGCCTGGTTTTTGCGATCTCGTCCCTGCTTGGCTGAACCTCCCGCGGAATCACCCTCAACAATGTAGATTTCCGATAGCGCTGGGTCTTTCTCCTGACAATCAGCCAGTTTGCCTGGCAGCATTGTGGAGCCCAGCACGCCCTTGCGCACGATTTCCCGGGCTTTCCTGGCCGCTTCACGGGCCCGCGCTGCGTCGACAGACTTACCAACAATCTTGCGCGCGACAGTGGGATTTTGTTCCAGGTATTCAGTCAAGCGCTCGTTTAGAAACGACTCAACCGCGCCCTTAACATCAGAATTCAGTTTGCCTTTTGTCTGTCCCTCAAACTGCGGCTGCGGCAGCTTCACGGAAATCACTGCCACCAGGCCCTCGCGCACGTCGTCGCCGGACAGCGAGCCTTTGAAGTTCTTGGCTAGCCCTGACGACTGGGCGTAGGCGTTGATGGTTCTCGTAAACGCCGAGCGGAATCCTGACAGGTGCGTTCCGCCGTCTACGGTGTTGATGTTATTCGCAAACGAGTAAACCTTCTCGTCGTAAGCGTCGTTGTATTGAATGGCAACTTCGATCGATAGGGCGTCGCTCTCTTTTTCAAAATAGAGAGGCTTATCGTGTAGCGTCGTCTTGTTCTTGTTCAGATGCTTAACAAATTCGGCAATGCCGCCCTTGTAATAAAACTCGTGTGACTTATCGCCCTCTTCACGTTCGTCTTTGATCGTGATGCGAATGCCCTTGTTTAGAAACGCCTTCTCACGCAAGCGCTCCGACAGTTTGTCGAAACTGAACACCGTGTAATCGAAAATTTGCGCATCAGGCTTGAACGTGATCTTTGTTCCGCGCTTCCTCGTCTTGCCGGTTTGCTCCAGACGGGCAACTGCAATCCCCCTCAGATACTCTTGTTCGTAAGTCTTACCGTCTCTCCAGATTTCCAAATGTAACGTCTCAGAAAGGAAATTAACGACAGAAACGCCCACTCCGTGAAGGCCGCCCGACACTTTGTATGCATTGGAGTCAAACTTACCGCCAGCGTGAAGTTTGGTCATAACAACTTCAGCCGCTGACTTCTTCTCTTTTTTCATCTCATCGACTGGAATGCCACGGCCGTTGTCGATCACGGTAATTGAATCGTCAAGGTGGATAGTGACTTCAACGGTGTCGCAATATCCGGCCAGTGCTTCATCAATCGAGTTGTCCACGATCTCATAAACCAAATGATGAAGACCTATCTCTCCGGTCGAGCCGATATACATGGCCGGCCGCTTTCGAACGGCCTCTCGCCCCTCCAGTACCGCGATTGAAGACGAATCGTAGGCGTGAGGCTTCTTAACTGTAGTACCTGCTGTTGACAAATCCTTCTCCTTCTTGCGCTTTAACAAATCGACGGTGTCATCGACATCCATGGCGTACCGATTCCTAATTTGTGGGCTCTTGGATAATCTCAGCTGGTGCCGCTGCAGCCGAGAAACTGCTTCGATTTAACTCAGCCGGTCGAGCTTCGCCCTGCACGATCTCTTGTACGTTTGCTTTGGAAAGGAACCCCTCGAGGTGACTTCTTTTCGACGTGGTAATGAATGTCTGGGTGCGGCCTTCAAGGTACTCCAAAAGACGTCTTATCCTTTTTTCATCCAACTCCGCATCGACATCGTCGATGAGAAAAAGTGGATAATCATCGTGCCAGGAATTATACACTGAAATCGCCGCTAAGTCTAATAGTAACAATGCACTACGCTGCTGGCCGGAACTGCCATAAACGCGCGTTTCCCGGCCGCCCAAATGAATGGCGAGATCGTCCTTGTGAGGCCCGATGAGCGTGCGTCCGGAAGCCACCTCGGCCGGCAGTCGGAGTTTCAAGCGCTCTCGGAGGAGGGTTTCGTAGTCAGACAGGTCTCCCTTGTTTTCCAGAGTTGACGAGTAACGGATGTGCATCTCGGCCGGCTCAAACAAGGTCCGTTCGAGGGCGGCGTTTATTCGCTCCGTATAGTCGGTGCGGGCCTTATGAATCTCCGCTCCCAGGCGCACCAGCTGATCGTTCCAGGGTGCCAGGAGGTCCGCGGTTTCTTCAAGACGCAACTCGCGCTCTAATGAATCCTGAAGTATTCGATTCTTCTGTTTGATGACTTTATTGTAATCGGAAAGCGTCTGCACATATGCCGGTCTCAACGAAAAGACTCCGCGATCTATGAAATGCCGTCGAGCCTCCGGCATGCCCCTCACCACCTCGAGCTGGTCAGAGGTAAAAGCGAAGACCGGAAGATGGCCCAGGTATCTGGCGAGCAGTTCTTTCTTTCCATTAACCCAGATCGACTTAGTGTTTTCTCTTAGCGTTACGCGCAATTCTCTGCGGACTTCGCTCCCGCTCGAGACCTGACCCTGGATGAAAGCAGTGTCTTCCCCAAATCGAATCGATTCCTGGAGACGTTGTGTGCGAAAGGATTTGGTTCTGGAAAGAAGATGGATAACTTCGAGCCAGTTGGTCTTACCCTGGCCGTTATTACCGTGAATGATGTTTAGTCCAGGTCCCCAAAAGATCTTGCCGTTAAGATTCCTAAAGTTGTTTACCTCGACAAAATCCAGGATCATCACGAGATTTTAGCACACGAGATCGGAAACTAGTGCTGGCGCAGATTGCGCTAACATAAGCAAAACGCTCTTTCCTTGGAAAGGAAAAGAGCGTTCTCGCAGCAGAGGGTTGGGTTGGTGTTCTTGCTTTTGAATCGAAAATCAGATACGCATTGGCATGACTACATACTTGTATTCATACTCGCCGCCCTCGGCCGGTAGTAACTGCGCTTGAGAATTTCCGTCTTTAAATTCAAAGGCGACTTTGCCGTCTCCAATAACATTAAGAAAGTCTTGCAAGTATTGAGCGTTGAAGCCAATGTCTGTTTCCTCGCCGCTGTAGTCTGTCTGGACTGTTTCGCGTGCTTCGCCCTCTTCGGCATTCTGCGAGCTAATCACTAACTGATTCGGTTCCAGGTGAAAGCGAATAGCATGGGAGCGCTCGTCCGCCATCAAGGCGACGCGTCTGATAGCTTGATTTAACAGGGCGGCATCAAATTCAACTCTCTTGTCGTTCGTCTTTGGCATAACCATGTCGTAGTTTGGAAACTGCCCGTAGAGCATTCGCGAAATCAAAAGACGTGGGCCAACTTCAAAGAAGATGTGGTTTCCGTCCATACCTAAACTGATTTCACCCTCATATCCGGCTGTAAGTTTAGTTAACTCCGCAAGGGTTTTGCGCGGAATCAGGGTATCGATCGCATCGCTATCGCCGTTTTTGGAAAGACCTTTGCGCTCCACGTAAGCAAGGCGATGGCCATCGGTAGTCACCATTTTTGCGCCCTCGGCGTCCATGATGAATTTGGCGCCCGAGAGCGTATAACGCGACTCTTCCTGCGTGATGGCGAATATTGTTCTGTCGATGAAAGCCTTAATGACGGCGGCGGAAATCTTTGTCGGGGCCGATTTAGAGGACGGCACTTCGGGAAATGCGTCTTTCGCCACCCCTACCATCTTAAACCTGGTCTTATCGCAAGTTACCGTTACCCAGTCGTTGTCTTCCTTCTTGAAAGTTACCGGAGCATCGGGAAGCAATCTCGCTATTTCAAAAAGTTTCCTGGCTTGCACGCAGATAGAGCCAGCCGTCGAGACTTCGGCATCCATGTCGCAACGAATAGTTGCTTCGAGGTCGGTTCCAGTAATTCGAATATTGTTTTCACCAACCGACTCTATGAGGATGTTTGAGAGGACAGGAATTGTGTTCTTCCTTTCCACTACTCCCTGAACGAAACCAAGTTCCTTCTGGAGATTTTGCTTGCTAACAACGAATTGCATGTTCGACTCCTTAAGCTTGGCGCCTTCACTTAAAGCCATAAGTAATTTCCTCTTAACTTTCTGTTTCTAATCTAAAACAAGTATTTATATATTTCTAGCAGTAGTAGTAGGGGCCTGTTGCTTTGTGGATAAAGCGCTATGCCCCAGTTAAAAAGCCTACGATATCCTTTTTGCAGTTCGGTGGAATCGGAACCAGAAAAAACACTGCGCTGTTAAAAACTTTCTGCGAGGTGTTCATTCTATTCCTTTCACAGGCGTACTTCCAAATAGCTTGTGGATAGCTTCGTTTCAGGAATGCTTTTCCGTTTCCTGGAGACCATAGCCGAGAAAATCCCTGTGGAAAAGGACTTCTATTTTTGGAGAGCCGCGGA
>Ga0180121_10000321_pt1 | contig 19676 bp, 15 predicted proteins | sample AntDrymUQ5402106_2_FD_129676 | JGI IMG/M metagenome (GOLD analysis project Ga0180121, IMG submission 129676) | Polar desert sand microbial communities from Dry Valleys, Antarctica - metaG UQ540 (21.06) (version 2) (version 2) | ecosystem: Environmental > Terrestrial > Soil > Desert | place...
ATATTGACTTCATGATGATTGAATAAGCGTGAAAGTAAAGAGTTAGACGGCGGAAACATCATAAACTTGTGGGAAGGGGACGGTCGCAGATTTTCTGATTTGCAGATTTTCTGAAGAATTAAAAGTTTTCAAACGCAAGTATTCAATCTGAAATCAACTGAATAAATATTCCACGTCTTCTCTTGACAGGCTTTTCACAAATCCTTCATCATCAGTGATCAAATCCCTGGCAAGGATTCGCTTTTTATCCTGCAACAGCAAAATTTTGTCTTCAATAGTGTCTTTACAGATCATCCGGTAAGCAAAAATATTCTTCGTCTGGCCAATACGGTGTGTCCGGTCAATAGCCTGTTGTTCAACTGCAGGGTTCCACCAGGGGTCAACGATATAAACATAATCTGCCGCGGTGAGGTTCAATCCTACTCCTCCTGCCTTCAGAGAAATTAAAAAAACCCTGCAATTCTGGTCGTTCTGAAAATGCTGAATCGCTTTCTCCCTATCAATAGCAGAAGTACTGCCATCAAAATATTCAAAATCAACTTCCAGCTCCTTTAATTTTGCTTTGATAAGAGCGAGCATACCCAGAAATTGAGAGAAAATAAGTGCTTTGTGATTGCTGATGTTTTCCGTGATCTCTCGACCAAGTTCTTCAAGTTTGATAGAATGATTCGGATACTTATCTGCTTCATTTAAAATAGCAGGTGAATCACAGATTTGGCGAAGTTTCATCAAACCCTGCAAAATGGTTAATTGCGATCGCTGGATACCCTGTTGTTCGATAGTACCCAGAATTTTATCGCGGAAATCATTTCGATAGGCTTCATAAATATTGCGTTGCTCACTTTCCATCTCACAATACAAGATGGTTTCTGTTTTATCCGGAAGATCTTTTGCAACCTGTTCTTTTGTTCTTCGAAGGATAAAGGGATATAATAACTTTCTGAGGTGATCCTTTCGCTCGGGTTCACCGAATTTATCAATAGGTATCGAGAATTCCTGTCTGAAAAATTCAATGCTGCCAAGCATACCGGGATTCAGAAAGTTCATCTGTGCAAAAATATCGAACGTATTATTCTGTAAGGGGGTACCGCTAAGGCACAACCGATTTTTGGCATTTAATAAAGAGGCAGCTTTTGTAACTTTACTTGCAGGATTTTTGATCGCCTGAGATTCGTCGAGGATCACATAATCCAATGGCACGTCGACCAGCAATTTAATATCACTTCTTAAAGTTCCATAAGTTGTTATGATCACTTCCTTTTCAAGAAAATGTGCTTTCTCGCGGGTACGCTCACCCCCATGATGGATATGATAGGTAAGAGCGGGGGTAAATTTTTTGATCTCGTTTTCCCAATTGAACATCAATGTTGTTGGGCATACCACCAATGCATTGAGTTTTCCGTGTAGCTGCCGGTAGTATAATAAATATGATAATGCCTGTACGGTTTTTCCCAGGCCCATGTCATCCGCAAGAATTCCGCCCCATCCAATGTCCTGCAGGTAATTGAGCCAATGGAATCCATGTTCCTGGTAAGGACGCAATATCGGTCGAAGATGTTCGGGGACCGGTATTTCCTTGATCTGCCTGAAATCTTTTAGTTGTTCATATTTTTCTTCCAGCCGTACTACCAGTTCTTCCTCATTCCGGTTATCATATAATTCGTCAATCACACTCATGTGATATTTTGATAACCGCAACTGGTTTTGCTTTCCTTCGCCAACCCTGAAGAGTAACGAATACTTTTTGATCCACTCTTCCGGTAAGATCCCCAGGGTACCATCCTGCAATGGAACAAATTGCTGGCGGTTTCCCAATGCTTTTTTTACATCGGCGATCGTTACTTTCTGCTCACCGAAAATAATATCCACTCTTGCATCAAACCAGTCGGTATTGCTGCTGATATGGATTTTTGTTTGTGGTTTTGCAGTATTGAACCGGAAATTTTTTAATGCCTCAAATCCGAATACAGGAACCTTCATCTCTTTCATAGCATCCACGAAAAGAAAGAACCAGTTATTCTTTAAGACATCATTTCCTTTTAATGCAATTTGTTGTCCGCCTTCGGGACGTATAAAATTTGAATGAAGGGATTCAAGTTTCTGGATAAATTCATGTTCTTTTTCCCGATCACGATGTACGATCATGACTTTCTCTCCGTCAGGGATCACCAGTTCGTCTTTGCCGCCTGGTTTTGTTTCAAATCCTTTATACGAAAAGAGCGGCTGGAATATGAGATAATCTCCTTTTTCCTGTAATACAACCCTTTTATCGGGGTCACCTCCCTTCACTTCACTAATGATCGCCTGGTCAAATTCTACATGGTAATCCTTAGTAAGGGGCATTAGGAATTTTCTCAACTGTTCCGGCCATTCTGCTTTAGATATTGTCATCTTCCCTTTTAATCCAAAACGATCTACGAGATTGACGTCTTCCTGTTTATCCCAGAGATAGAGATTATCATTAAACAAAAAAAGCAAGGCACTGTCAATAATATTTTCAGTGATCTCAACAGGTTGCCCGCTTAGTTTAACCCAGCACTCCATTTCATACTGGTTGCGATTGAGAGCGATCTTAAAATAAGGCCTGATGAAATCCGTAACAATCCCGATTGGCTGTAGATTATCGGTACGGAAAGTCTGCTTCTCGCGTAGACAGTATACAAACATGCTGGATGCAACCTCGTTGAAAATTTTTTTGAGCTTTGGATGGATATATTCCACCATAAGCACTTTCGTTTCTTCCGGAAGGTCATCGCTTTCATGATGTATAATGTTCTCCCAAATTCCGCTAAATGGAGAATTCCTATTCAGGTATTTACTGATTTCTGCTTCTTGTATTTTTCGGATCGATGGAATTAATTGCCTGTCTGCTTCACTAAAAACCTCCGTATTCACAAATTTGCTGAGATCCAGTTTTTCAATCTTCCCGGAATATCCGGATAAAGAATCATTGGGTTCGCCACTAATGGCATCTACGACAAAGCCCGGGTAAACACTGTGATTCAAATTGAAAACAACACCCAATTTTTGCGGTGCTGACTCTGCGACCTCTAACGGAGGAGCATCCGTTTCAGGTTCAGTCATTACTTCAGCGAACTGAGGTTTGGGTTTAGTTAATTCCTGCGGAGAAATTCTTTTGATTGTTGAGTCAAGCACACGCAGGAATGGCTTACCATCTTTATAAGTAAATTCAAATTTACCTTTCAGATCATCAGAAAGCGAATACCCGTAAACTTCAAGCAACTTATTTTTTTCTTTATCCCAGTTCCGGATGGTATCAAAATAATATGGACCGAAAGTATGGAGCAACTGCAGGAACACGATTACCTTGGGAAGACAGAGCGGATGATGAGTATCCTCAAAATCGCAGCTGGTGTCAAAATTTCTTTCTTCATTCTTCCTGATTACAAGCGGATAGGTAGTTCCATTGATATCGACGGTGGCACGCACCATTTCATCTTTTGCCTCATCAATTTTTGCTTTCTTTGTTTTCAAAAAAAGCTCCGCTTCCTGGTAACTTTCCGGGGATGAAAGGAGGCGCAGCGTTTTCTGATCAATAAACTTCATCTTAACTACTGTGTGACGCTGGTCATAATCAATTGCTTCTGCTTTCAGCATATTACGATCCAGCATTTCCTGCAATGTGATCAATGCAGCAGCCTCATGCCGGCAGATCTCACCGAGATTATAAGGACAGGCACAGCGAAGTGAAAGCGATTTTGGATCCTTGAACTTCTGGATATTTACTTTGTAATAAGTAGAGTAGCTGTCGTCCTTGACGCGAAAGGTAACCGCGTCCATGAGTTCGTCATAATCCATCATTTCAACATAACCGATCGCGTGAATTTTTTTTCCCCGACGGATAACTTCATCGGTTCCATTGGTATAGACATATTTGATAAGGTGCGGTAATGCCATTCACAATAATTTATTTTCCTCACTCATAAGATACTTCCAAGCCGGTTTAGGACCGCCGGCTACAAAAAAGGCCAATCTGCAAAAGTAAAGGAAAAGGGGGTGAAAACCCATCAGATGAGAGAGAAAAACAGCTATCAGTTGTCAGCTGTCAGCTATCCCAGTCAGCCTATTTGAGAGCTTCCCGAATTGAATGTTAAACCAGGTCGTTTATAACAATAAATCACAAGAGAATATCACTTATCAATAGTTTTACCGGGATAGCTGTCTGCTGATTGCTGATGCCTACCTTTGTATTAGCTTTTACGTGCCAGCCACAAACAATCTTTATGATCAACCGCTTTTCTTCAATATTTCTTGTATTGCTTTTATTTAATAGTGTCCTAAACGGACAGAAATTAAAAAGAGGAGACAAGACAATGATTTCTTCTCTGAAAGCACACATTGGCTACCTGGCAGATGATAAACTCGAAGGGCGCCGGGCCGGATCGAGAGGAGAAAAGCTTGCCGCTGATTATATCATTAACAATTTTCAGAAGATTGGATTGCAACCGAAAGGAGATAAAAATGGCTGGCTTCAGGAATTTCCAATTTATGACGGGAAAGAAATAAATGCATCGTCACACCTGCTCATCAACGGACATCACCTGAAACTGAAAACCGACTATTTCCCCTTTGCTTTCAGCCCAAATAACAGTACTGAATCTGCAGTATCCATTGCCCTTGCAGAACAGGGGGTTCCCTGGTTTATGGATGTAAAAGATATGATTGAGGAAAATAAGGAAAATCCGCATTTTGACCTCGTAGAAGCGATCAGGGCAAAAGCCGTCCATGCATCCACGAAAGGAGCGACTGCTTTGTTTGTATCAAATACTTCTGAACTACCCGATAACCTTCAGTTTGATCCGAAAGACAGATCAGAAAATTTAAAAATTCCGGTGGTTTATGTGTCTTCAGATGCCAGAAAAAAATACCTCGGAGATGAAGCCGCCACTTATGATATAAAATTAAAAATAGATATCGCTCCAAGAAATAGAAAAGGTAATAATGTTATCGCATACATTAATAACTATGCAGACAACACGGTAATAGTAGGTGCACATTATGATCACCTCGGATACGGAGAAGATGGGAACTCCCTCCAGCGTACCTCAGAAAAGCAGATTTACAATGGTGCCGATGATAATGCGAGTGGGACTGCAGCGCTCATAGAAATCGCAAGAGCATTGAAAAATGCCCGGTATAAAAATAACAATTATGTATTTGTTGCTTTTTCTGCTGAAGAACTAGGATTAAACGGATCAAAGTACTTTACAGAAAATCCCCCTGTTGATCTTTCCAGGGTAAATTATATGATAAACCTCGATATGATTGGAAGGCTGAATGAGAGCAACAAAACTGTTACAGTAGGAGGATATGGTACTTCTGCGGTATGGTCTCAGTTATTCAGCAGTATCAGCGATGGAAAATATTTAAAATTTAAATTCGATTCCAGCGGAACAGGGCCGAGCGATCATACTTCTTTTTACAGGAAGAATATTCCGGTACTATTCTATTTTACCAATGCACATAGTGATTACCATAAACCTACTGATGATGCCAACAAGATAAACTACACTGGAGAACTGTTGATAATAAAACATATTCTGGAAATGGTAGGAGCGGCTAATAATAAACCAAAGCTGGCATTTCTGCCTACCAGGGAAACTCAAATGACTCCTCAGCGGTTTACAGTATCACTGGGTATTATGCCGGATTATTCATTCAATGGGACGGGGGTGCGTGTTGACGGTGTTTCTTCCGGACGAATCGCAGAGAAAGCAGGGATGAAATCAGGCGACATCATTGTTCAACTTGGAAATCACGCAACTTCTTCAGTGGAAACGTATATGCAGGCGCTTATGAAATTCAAAAAAGGTGATGCCACCACGGTGAAGTATAAACGCGGGAATGCAGTTATGGAAGTGCAGGTAGAGTTTTGATGAAAAAAGCGATCAGCAGTCAGCAATCGCTGTTTTCATATTGAAACGCTTACATATATTCGGGTTGGGATAGCTGACTGCTGATCGCCAAATCACAAAGACTCTAGTATCACAAACCAAAATGAAAATTCTTAAACTTGATAATAGCGACCTGGAGGAAGAATTTTTTGAGGATACCCGGTTGTTAGGCGTCGTCGCTTCTTTAAAAGATTATCAGATCTGCTGGCAATTAAATCAGAAACTCAGGTTTGACTTACGCAACAACAATGAAATTGAGATACAATTGAACAAAAAGAATCGATGTTATTTCTTCACTGTATTTCAATACCAGGAAGTAAATACTGCATTGATTCATTATCTGTACAATAACCAATTTGATGGAGAATACTTGTTGCCTGAATTTAAGCACCTTGACTTTTTGTGGTTGATGAAAGGAGACACAATGCCTGACGACAGGTTAAACAACATCATTGCAAGCGTACGACATGTTAACGGTGTGCAGTTAGTAACCGAATTGACCAATGAAAAGATCCGGCATAAAGGACATCTCATTTTTTGATAACCTTCAATAAATTATATGGATATGTGGAAAGAAGAAAACAACTCACTTTACCGTGCATTCAGCTTCAAAGATTTTTCGGCTGCATTTGCATTCATGACACGCGTAGCGCTCGCCGCAGAAAAAGCAGATCATCACCCGCTCTGGAAAAATGTATACAATAAAGTGGAAATCTGGTTATCTACGCATGATGCAGGCGATGTGGTAACAGAAAAAGACAGAAAACTTGCAGCGATGATAGATAAGATGGTGTAAGAATTTTCCACGCACGACCGGATAACCGGTAGGACGGGCAAAAGTGCATAAATCAGCAAAGCTGCAAAGAAAATTTGAGGCTTTGTTAATTTTGTTGATATCTGAAATTCAAATTATAGAAATCAGTTTTTCCCCTTTTTCCCGCACTCTCCCTATCGGTTCCAAATGATTACTCATTCCGTTTTGCTTCAATAATTCCTGTACTTCTTTTAAACCCTTTTCATTTACGGTGAATAATAGTCCCCCATTTGTTTGGGGATCCGGTAACAATGAGAACGCTTCCGCTACGGGCACTCCTTTCCGAAATCCAATCCTGCTACCATAAGCTGACCAGTTACGGGATGTGGCATCAGGAAAAATGCGTTGGGATAAATAATATGCCAGGCCCTGCATTACAGGCACCTTTTTCCATTCTATTTCCATCGTGGTATTGCTTCCTTCTGCCATTTCCATCAAATGGCCACCCAAGCCGAAACCTGTAACATCAGTCATTGCGGTTATACTTTCAATAGTGCCAAGAGTACTCCCAATTGAATTCAACCGGATCATTTGCTTTACTGCAACACCTGAATGTTCTTCGAGTAGAGCTTTCCGTTTTTCTGCAGTGGTAAGAATTCCAACGCCAATAGCTTTCGTTAAAAAAATGAAGTCACCCGGCTCCGCAGTATTATTCTTTTTTAAATTCCTGATATCAACCGATCCACTGACAGCAAGTCCGAAAATCGGTTCAGAAGAATCGATACTGTGGCCGCCGGCAAGAGGGATACCGGCTTCTGCACAAATTGATCTCGCTCCTTCGATCACTTTTCGTGCCAGGGAAGTTGGCAGCTTTTCAACCGGCCAGCCAAGGATTGCAAGCGCAAGAAATGGTTTTCCACCCATAGCATATACATCACTGATGGCATTGGCTGCAGCAATTCTACCAAAATCAACAGCATCATCTACCACAGGTGTAAAAAAATCAGTAGTGGAAATCAGTGCGCGCCCATCTCCAAGGTCGTAAACAGCTGCGTCGTCTTTACTATCGTTTCCTACCAATAGCAGGCGATTATCCGGCGCGATGAAACTTCCGGAAAGAATTTCCTCAAGTGCTTTAGGAGCTATTTTGCAACCACATCCCGCTCCTCTGGAGTACTGCGTAAGTGCAATTTTTTCTTCCGTGACATTCATCTTTTCTTTATTAATTCTTTTTCCGTTTCCGGTTTAACCTCCCTAAGTAGCAAACGTGCATTATGAATAATATCCACTTTATTACATTTGATTGTGGTGATCTGGTAGTAGGAATTTTCCCGGTTCTGAAGCCCTTTTAAGTAATGTTTGTCGTAATAAGTTAGCAACACCCGGAAGGAATCCCGGCAATTATCCTCTATCAGATAATTCACTGCAGTTTTTGTTTCCAAACCGCCTAATCTCTTTTTGACCCGCAGGATTGCATTGATCATTTTTTCTTTATCCAGTTGCCCATATCCTGTAACCAGGTGTTCAAGTCTTTCTTCAAACGGAATATCTATAAAAAAAACCGGCGACTTGCGCATTACACCCCACAGATCATTAGGCAGGTTCACGTTGCCAATTCTTTGGCTCTCATCTTCGATCCATATACGTAAAGGGTTTCCGGATTCATTTTCTATGAAAATCTTCTCTGGCTTCTCTTCGTATAACCGCAACCGTGATATTCTGAAAGCATCATATAAAGCTTTGGCAAGCCTGTTCTCAAACATTTCCTGGGTGGGCTGAGGTGGTTCATTGATTGCCCCAAAAGCCGAACCTTTATGGTGAGCAATTTCTTCCAGGTCAACAACAGGGTGCCCTGCCCTTTCCAGTTCTTTCAATAAAATCGTTTTACCTGATCCTGTATATCCTCCGAGTATATTAAATTGATAGGAAAGTGAGAAAAGTTCCCCCACAAAATTTCTGAACTTTTTGTAACCCCCTGCAAGTGTAAATACTTTGAACCCATATAAATCAAGGAGCCAGGCAATAGCAGCACTGCGCATTCCCCCTCTCCAGCAATGTACCAGTAGTGTGTGTCTTCCTTCAGATTTTAATACATACTCCGGGCTATTGAGAACCGATTCGACTTCGTTCACCATTTTTTTCATTTTCGGTCCGAAATAATCAAGTCCGGTTTTGATTGCATCTTCCCTGCTTTTTTGTTTGTAGGTGGTTCCGACCACTTTTCTTTCTTCGTCAGAAAACAATGGCAGGCTGTAAGCTCCCGGGATATGTGCATGGCCATATTCTGCTGGACTTCGAACATCAAAAACCGGGTAGTTTTCCGACATTTGAAGAAAGCGCTCTATCGTAATTTTTTCAACAGCCATTCGAAAACCTGAAGGGAATGCAAATTAGCACAAAGGGTGGTCATAAACACAAACAGTCAACTATTCAAACAATGAAACAATTTAGTATCCTTCTTGTAGCAGTGGCTTGCACAATTGCGGGCTGCCAGCAGCCAGACGAACAAACCGGAATTGTGCCGGTTAACAGCGTTTCAGATTCAACTGTGCTGGAAATTGTTGATACCCTCTTAACACCTGCAACCATCCGGTATCTTGACAGTGCAGGATGGACAGCCATCCTGAAACGTTCACAGTCGACATTTGAATGGAGCCACTTCAAAATGATTAATACCTGGAAAGAAGACAGTATGATTACCTCCGCCTTCACGGCAGATGCAAATTTTCTTAAAAAAGAAAAGAGGCTGTTGAAGTTTTCCCCAGATCAACATTTTCTACTTGATCTTGACAATTATGCAGTCGCAGTGCAGGACAATAAAAACAAAGGTCCAAGGGTGAGTGTAAGAGGTCCGGACACGGAAGTAAGTCTGCTGGATCTGCAGGAAAAAATTAAAACCAGATTACTTTTTATGGGGCCCGGCGCTTCTGTAGAAGACGGAGGTTGGATCGACAATGAAAATATAGTGCTACTTGGTATGGAAGAAAGAAATAATGACGGCATGAAAGTGCCTGTAATATGGAAATATCATCTTCCAACAAAAAGCTTTTACCTTTTTGAATATCCCGAACCCATCAGGTATAATAACCAGTAAAGGAACATGGAATAATAGGTATAATTTGCTAAAAACACAGGGGGAAATCATACAATCAACAGGAATGTGTTATTCAGTAGAATCTCTTTTGATATCTATTTTCACTTTTTTATTCTGGATTTTCACACCTTTCCTGTCAATAGCAACCCCGGTTCCGCTTTTAGTTGAAACGCTGCCACCATCTTTGCCAACACTTATGCTCGTTCTCGGCGTATCGGGTCTTGGCTTATTATCGTTATCGCGGTTTGAATCTTTTACAGCATTCGTTGCTCTTTCACTTTCGGTTTCTGCTCCGCTGTTTTGTACCGGAGCAGGGACTTGTTCTTCACCGCTTTCCTTAGAAGGTTCATTATTGTCTTCACACGCTGCAAACACCAGAAAAAAACCAAAGGCGATGGAAGTAAGAAACTTTTTCATAAAAATGCTTTTAGATTATTGTTTAAAAAATCATACCATTTAACCATTCATACTTGCCAAAAATTCCTGGTTATCCTTTGTACCGCGCATGCGCTTGAGTAATTCATGCATTGCTTCCTCCGTGTTCATATCGGTAAGGTATACCCGAAGCAGGTTCATTCTTTGCAAGACTTCTTTTTCCAGTAGCAGATCATCACGGCGGGTAGATGAGGCCACCAGATCTATTGCCGGGAACACACGTCTGTTAGCCAGTCTTCTGTCGAGTAGCAATTCCATATTACCTGTTCCTTTGAATTCTTCAAAGATTACTTCATCCATTTTGGATCCTGTTTCAATCAATGCAGTTGCAATGATGGTAAGTGAGCCGCCATTTTCAATCTTACGGGCCGCACCGAAAAATTGTTTTGGTTTCTGCATGGCATTCGCTTCCACACCTCCTGATAATACTTTACCGGAAGCAGGGGCAACGGTATTGTGTGCCCTTGCAAGCCTTGTAATGGAATCGAGCAGGATGATAACATCATGGCCGCATTCTACAAGTCGCTTGGCTTTCTGTAGAGCGATGGCAGAAACCTTTACGTGTTTTTCTGCTGGTTCATCAAAAGTTGAAGCAATTACCTCTGCCTTAACACTGCGTTCCATATCTGTAACTTCCTCAGGTCTTTCATCGATCAACACAACGATCAGGTAACAGTCCGGATGATTCGCGGCAATTGAATTGGCAACTTCTTTTAATAAAACAGTTTTACCAACTTTTGGCTGTGCAACGATCAATCCGCGTTGTCCTTTGCCAATCGGCGTAAACAAATCCATTATCCGTGTGCTGTAGCTGTTCGAAGTAGTGAAAAGATTTAATTTTTCAAAAGGGAATAAAGGTGTGAGGTAATCAAATGGAACGCGGTCCCGCACATCTTCCGGGTTTTTACTGTTGATAGTGGTTACTTTCAACAAAGCAAAATATTTCTCCCCTTCTTTTGGAGGACGCACTGCACCAAATACGGTATCTCCTGTTTTTAGTCCAAATAATTTTATCTGTGAAGGCGAAACATATATATCATCAGGTGAACTAAGGTAGTTGTAGTCACTGCTTCTAAGGAATCCATAACCGTCCGGCATCATTTCTAATACTCCTTCAGCTTGAATGACTCCGTCGAATTCAATATTAAAAACGGACTCGCGACGATGAGGATATGATTTTTGCGGACCATCGCCTGGGGAGGGCTGCTGAACTTGTCCGGTCTGTTCTGTTTCAGTAACCTGCACTTCTGATTCCTGACCATCTTCAGAATTCTCCGGTTGTGATTGGTCTTCTTCCTGGAACGACTCCCGGTTTCCATCTTCCTCTTCTTCTTCTTCATCCTGTTTCCTCCGAGGTCTTTTAGTAACCTGCAAGGGTGCTTTTTCCGGAGCTTTTTTTCTGGGCACTTCTTTTTTTACTTCCTTTTTTCCTCTGTCTTCCCCACCACTTTCTACAACTGCTTCTTCGGTGGAGTTTGAGGTAGTAGTTTTGATTATTCGTTTACGTTTATTCTTATCATCGCCTGGTGTTGCTTTAGTTCCACTTGACAAAACTGCCTGTCTGTCCAGAATCTTATAAATAAGTTCCTGTTTGTCGAGTTTTTTAGAATTTGGGATTTTTAACTGCTCTGCGATATCAAGCAGTTCCGGAACGAGCATGTCGTTCAGTTGGAGAATGTCGTACATAAAAAAACTTGAGAGTTTAACACTTGATCAACAACGAAGGTGGTTGGTTGAAAAAAATTAAATAGAGTTTATGATGAAAAGGAATGAATATTCTGATGAGCTTGTGAGATTCGAGATATGACTTACCAGCCTAATTCCTGCACAATATTACATCAAATTTATAAAACTCAAAAATTTTAGCGCCTGCCTTTCATTTTAACATCATCGTAATCATCGCAAATCTACGAGCGAAACTTACGATATGGTATTAAAATCAAATATGGGGTCGTAGGGTACCAACCTGCCATTCCTGTATATCGGAAGTATATTTGCAAGGTCTTCTGTTAAACAATAGCGCATGTCTTTCTCCAGACCGTACCTGGTCAGCCGGTGATAATGTGAAGCATTATTCTTTTTCATGAATTCAAATAATTCAGGACTGGCTGCTCTGTACAAATTTTCAGCTATGGCAGAAGAATCGCATTGAATAGCAAACTGATGCCTTATTCTGTTTATTACTGCGCCCGCAAACAGGGTGTCTTCGACATTAACCCTGTCTTTCCATGCTGCACAAGCAAGCAACACATTTTGCTCCTGCCTTTCCAGGTAGGAGCATACCGCACTCAGGTTTGGGAAAGATCCTGTTACAATATGACTTGCCCCATTATTCAACGCCATATGTAATAATCGGGTACCGTTGGTAGTAGTTAGTACCAGCACTTTATTTTCTACGAATGACCGCGGATATTCGAATGGGGAGTTTCCATATACAAGCCCTTCAGCAACCTTCCCATCGCGCTCACCGGCAGTAATGCCGCAATGTTCTTTCCCCAATGAAATACACTGCTCTATATTATCGACCGGAATAACACATTCAGCGCCGTTGTACAAGGCAGTAGCGATGGTAGAGGTAGCACGTAATACGTCTATAATAACTACCACCGCATTTTCAACCGGATATAAATGAAGCAACGCCGGCGAAAGAACGGTATAAAGTGTTGGTTTCTTTTCAGTCATGTGTGACGCTGCAGGCAGGAAAGTTTGACAAATGAATAATCAACAAATCGTAAATAGAATTATGACTGGGTTATTCATTCGCTAATTTCCATTGAAGTACGTAAGTATGAAGAAGATCATTTTTGTAATATAAATTTCCATTTGTCACTCTCTGCATATTCTTTGATTACTGCATTTCTTTCTTCGAGTAATTTTTCCAGATAACCTGATACGTACAGGTTATTGATAGCTTTGCCGATCGACCCATAACCTAGCGAATACTTAAATATATCAATCATGAGTGTACCATTTTCTATAGACTTGAAATGATGTTCGTGTTTCATCTTTTTAAGATCCCCACTGATACTTTCATCTGTGAAAGAAAAAGGTCTGCTCATTGCCGTAACTTTTACTCTCAGGTAACGCGTCTTCATGAGATGTTTTGCTTTCCACGTGACCGTTTCACCTTCATTGATCAACCCGAATGTTACCCCACTGACAGCTTCTTCCCTTCGCTTTGATCTTTTATGAAGGTCAATGCTTCGGCTTAAGTCAAAGACTCTTTCAATGGGTGCTGCAATAAATGTTGTCAGGTGGATAGTGACCATTGGGATTACGGTTCAAGTCGCTGTTTAACAGAAAAAATTGAGCCAAATTGATGAAAAGGTTATCAGCTTTCAGCAGTCAGCTACCCCCGTAAACATATTGGCGATGCTTGCTATACTATAAAGTTTTTAGAAACGTAGCATACCTGATGCCTGAGACCTTATACCTAAAACCCGATTCCTGATCGCTCACGCAAATGGAAACTTTACGACTTTCGCATGCAGTAATTTGTCACGGACCCTGATATAGATATCACTATCTAAATTCGCATATGCCTGGTCGACATACCCCATTCCGATCGCCTTTCCAAGCGAAGGCGACTGTGTGCCTGACGTAACTTTTCCAATGCTTGCTCCTGTAAAATCTTTGATTTCATAATCATGCCTTGGTATTCCCTTTTCAATCATTTCAAAACCTACCAGTTTCCGATCCGGTCCTTCCTCTTTTTGTTTTTCAAGAATATCACGCCCATTGAAATCTTTAGTGAATTTGGTGATCCAGCCAAGTCCGGCTTCCAAAGGGGAGGTTTTGTCGTCAATATCATTCCCATACAGGCAATACCCCATTTCCAGCCGAAGAGTATCCCTGGCTCCCAGTCCAATCGGTTTCATTCCCTGTTGACTTCCTTTTTCATAAATGGCATCCCAGATCTTCAGGGGCGCACCATTTACATCTTCAAAATAAATTTCAATGCCTCCGGAGCCGGTATACCCAGTAGCACTGATCAACACGTTGTCAATTCCTGCAAATTTACCCTTAACAAATGTGTAATATTTCAGATTCAGGATATCGATATCAGTAAGTGACTGTAATATTTTTGTTGCATTCGGCCCCTGTATTGCCAATAGACATGTTTTATCAGAAACATTGTGCATCTCCGCGTTGTTCAAATTGAAGCTGGAAATCCAATTCCAGTCCTTTTCAATATTCGATGCGTTTACTACCAGCATATAAACCTTATTCTCTTCAATACAATATACCAGGAGGTCATCAACAATTCCTCCCTGTTCATTTGTTAGACAGCTATACTGAGCCTTGCCTGCAGTCAACCTGGATGCATCATTGGAAGTGACCTGCTGAATGAGCTCTAAAGCATCCGGTCCTTTCAAAATGAACTGTCCCATATGGCTAACATCGAATATGCCTGCATTCATGCGTACAGTTTGATGTTCGTCATTAATCCCGGAATAGGAGATGGGCATGTTGTATCCTGCAAAGGGTGCCATTTTTGCACCCAACGAAAGGTGTTTTTCTATAAAAGGTGTGCTCTTCATAATTAATCATTAATACAGGTACAAACAAACGTTCGCAAAGGTAACCGGATTTTGAATGATTCATTTGTGAATGAGAATGATGGCGTACTCGCCCAGTATCCCCATCTGGCGCGGATATTTTTGTTCAAGTGTCATAATCATCTTCAATATTCTTTTACCTACCCTGTTGTTGTGGAAATAAATTTTGGAGAAATAAATATTTACGCTTCGCCAGGTAAAAAAGTCAATTTTTTTCCCGGGGTTGTTTCTTCGGAACCACCGGGGTGAATGCGCATAAAAATATAATTTGTTTTTCCTGAAAATCCGAGCGTACCATTTTCCTGCAATGTGTCTCAGAATGCGGTACAATTGCACAGGTCCTAATGCGATATTCATTAACCAGGAATGATAAAACCAGTCGTAAACAATAGCAACCGGGGCACCAGGATTTGCAATACGTATCATTTGATGTATGGCGTCCAGTTGCTGATGTTTGGGCACATGGAACAATGCATGCTGACACAGAACTGCATCGGCCATATTCACTTTCAAAGGCAGGTGTAACATATCGGCACAGATCAAAAGAGAGTTCTGTCCGGAAATTGCGAGATTTCGTTTTGCCTGTTGAAGCGCATTTAAAGACAGATCAATACAAATACGGCATGTAAATCCTTTCGCAAGCTGGACATATTCTTTAAAAGCAACGGGGCCGGAAGCCACATCCACAAAGTAATTCCCTTTAAGAGGCAAATAATAACCCGCCTTTGCAAAACCCCTGCTTGTATAGTGCTGAAGAAAAGGCCTGAAATCAATAAACTGTTTTGCGTCCTCATAAATCTGCTGACCTTCAAACTTATCATACCCGATCTCTTTGAAATAATTGAAAATGCGTTGACGATCGAATGAAACTTTTTCATTTATCTCTTCCCCGGTTAATGAAATACCCTGTTGGGGCAGCAGGAAAAGAATGTCTTCCAATATGGGATAAAAAATTTGTTTACTGTCATTAATCAGCCCATGTTCAAAATGAATATCATTTCCCTGCCTTTCATTCACCCACTTCAATTGAAGCTCCCCAGCTTCCAGGAGATCTTCCCCGGTAACCGGACATTGCAGGATGTGAATGTGCGAGAAATAAGACACGGAGCAATTTAGGATTTTAGATTTACGATTCCGGATTGAAGCGTTTGATTTGATGTAAGATGCTATCAAATTTGAAACTTATATATGGAATAATATGGAATCGCAAATTCAAAATCTGAAATCGTACATCGTACATCATACATAAAAAAAGTCACCTCACGGTGACTTACATCTTCATAGCTATGGCGTAGGAATTTTATGCGGCCATTTTGACCTGCCTGAATGCATCGGCTGATACTACGATCCTGATCAGCGTGGTGATGTATTTACCTTTCATGATTATATTTTTTAGGGGTGTAAAACTATTTATGTTTTTTTAATGACTGCAGGAATCTTTTGATTATGCTGCCATTTTCTGCTGTCTCTTACCACCAGACAATGCTGCGATCCTGATCTGGGTGGTGATGTATTTGCCTTTCATGATTTTATTTTTTTAGGTTTATGTTGTTTAAAAATTTTTGTTTTTGTTTCTTTTTCATCTGGTACATACTTAGGACGCCGCAAGTTGAAATAGGTTACAGATAAGGAAAATATTTTATTGCCAGTTGTTTGCAGGGTAGATTCAAAAGGAAAAGAACGATGTTTAAAAAGAGATCCCGCACTTGCGATTGGGACCCCTTCGTTCCAACTTCAACCAGACTATTGAAACAGTCTTGAGAAAACGGAAAGCGGTGTATTCAGTTCCATCGAATGGGAAGTGGAAGAATACGGCTCTTCATTTTCCATATTTTCAGTTATACTTGTTGATGATATGCGGATCTTAATTGCGGGCGAATCTTTGCGTGTAGCGGTTGAATCCAAAATTCTTTCTTCATTATTTGGGTCACCATTGCGATCATCCTCAAATCCATCACCCGATCTGTCTTTTTCCGTTTCTTTTAGCTTATATCTTCCCTTATTTAATTCATCCTGATCCAGTCTGTCTGTTCGCTCCAATCCATCAGGTGTCATGATGAATTCAACATTGCTTGACCAGCCATATGTTCGATCCCAGTTTTCATCCCATTCAATATTCCATCCGCGCCTGCGATTGAAATTAACTGTGAACCAGTCGTAACTATCGATCCTGCGATCAAGCTGAATACGTTTGCCGACCGGCACTTCTACTACTACCAGCACCTGCTGATTCCGGAATTTTTCATTTTTACTGATCGCGAACCCTTTTGGCAACAATAGGAGGCTATCTCTTTGGGTGATATCAAAATTTATTCTTTCTGCCAGTTGTCTTGCTTGTTGCGGGTTATGACCCCGGCTCAACTGAACTTTGAAAATATGGAATGCTGTGTCCTTGCTTTTAACCACATTTACTCTTACCGTGTTGATCATGAGGGTATCCTCATTAATACCATAAAAAGGCCAGTCTTCATCACCATCAAAACCAAACCAATCGCCACCATAATATCTTACATTACTTTGCTCAACTTCCACATATAACTTTCCATTGGATGGCTGTATCCGGGTTACTTCTCTTTCCACAAGGGAGCGTGTTTTGAAATTCCGGGCAAGGATCCCCGTGAGAATGATCGCAGATATCAGCCCTATTATCCATAGACTTCCAAATACATAGCCGAGGTAGTGATTTTTAGAACGCACTCCAATAATTCTGCGTATCAACCATGTAATCAATGCAATGATAGGAATGCCAAGGAAAAGGAATAACGTTAACCAGGCAAGACAGTTTTGCCAAAATCCATCGAGAATGAAATTCTTTAATGGAAAAGTAGCCATCCCACCGAATAATAATCCAACGAATGCGGCAAACAATGATATCGCGATCAGTCCTGCAATGAATAAGAAAAAGGCTTTGAATATAACGCCTATCGCCCTGCCCACTCCACTCCCTGTTCTGCGTGCAGCAGGACCCGCTTCTGAAGCAAAGGTCTTAGCCTGCGTTCCGGCAGTCTGACCGAAACTCTTTGCTCTTTCTCCGAATTGCTGTGCACTTTCTTTGACTTCCGCTCCCCACTTTTCAGCTCTTGTTTTTAAGCCGGAAAGATCTTCTTTGACCGTATCACGAATGGAGTTAAGGTTTATTTTTTCTCCTTTCATTTCCAGTTTTTCTGCAGCAGTTGTTGCCACAGGAACAGAGATCCAAAGAATTACATAAGTAATAAACAAGGTACTCCCGAGAGAGCCGGTAATTACACGGGGGAGAAACCCAAAATCCCAATTCCACCAGAATGCCTCAAAACCTCCTGAAATCAGTCCAAGAATCAAAGGAAGCGCAAAGATCAGGCGGGGTACCCACATGTCTATATTGAAATAAGAAGCAAGACCTCCGCAAACACCGGCAACTACCCGGTCTTCCTGGCTGCGGTATAGTCTTTTTGTAATGCTGGTCTGCAATGATCGGGATGGTACGATGATCCAAAGGATAATATATACCCAGAACAAAGCGGCGATGAAGAGAACGAAAATGATTCTCATGAAAACCGGATCTATCCGTAAATAATTTGCCAATCCGCTACACACACCTCCCAGTATTTTATCATCTGCATTGCGATAGAGTCTCCCTCTTTGACCACTATCATAAGCGAAATTTGGTTGTTGCTGACTTTGGGTTTTTTGCTTGGCCGATGCTGAACCGAGACCTTCTGCATCCTGCGCTTCAAAATCCTCCGGTCTGCCCATACTTGCTATCACCGCACTAACGTCATCATCTGTGATACAAGTAGAACCCTTTTTCAGTCTTTCAGAAAATAACTCTGCAATTCTTCCTTCAATATCATTGATGATCTCATCCCGACCTTCTTCATTGGCAAAATATCGTCGTAAGCTTTCAACGTATTGTTTAAGTATTTCGTAAGCAGTTTCTTCTATGGGAATTACCCTGCCCTGAAAATTTATGTTGATTACCTTTTTCATTTTGATAGTGTTTGACGGTTGAAGTTGGTTAGTTGATTTCTGAATTTGGTTTTACAGGATTGTTGCTATTGTTTGCAGAGGATATCAGCATTTCGCTTTTGCTCGTAAGTGTAGTGATTGCGTTTGACAGTTCATTCCAGGTTGCTTCCAGTTCTTTGTAGAATTCTTCTCCTTTTGGAGTGAGGGAGAAATATTTCCTTGGAGGTCCGGAATTACTTTCCACCCAACGGTAGGTTAGCATGGTGGCATTCTTCAACCTGGTTAATAAAGGGTACAGCGTTCCTTCCAGTATCTGAAGATTGGCTCCCCGCATTTCGTCCACAATGTCTGAAGGATAAGCTTCCCCTCGGCGGATGATGGATAAAATGCAGAACTCGAGTATTCCCTTTCTCATCTGGCTCTGCGTATTCTCTATGTTCATATGGACTTATTTTACGAGTGGTTGTCTCAATGACGAAGCAAAGATAGGGGTATATTTAATACTATGCAATACAAAGTACCATATCGTTTATAGTAATAAACTATCATTAGTAATATAATCGGTAAATCCTTTGATTTTCAATTAGTTAGATTTTTTTACAGATAATAAAAATATTTACCAGAAAGTACAAAAGGGAAATAAGGAGGATGAAAGGCAAGCCTTTGAATAATTATTAGAGCTGCAAATGACTTATATCAAAAATTAATCTGCCCCGGGCTAATATCCTTTGGCTCTTCTGCCTTACAAAGTCGGGGTTTTCAATTCTCAAAATCTCTCGTCTGAAATTCAAAAGGGTTTCTCTTATCAAGCCTGGCTTAAAAAAAATTTGCAGGATTTGAAATTTATCAAATACAATGCTAATAGCGGTAACTGTTTGATTTATTCGCTTGCAAGGACGAGATGGCTTGTGTAGTAATCAAATTTTTAATAGCAGCAATTATTTTTTCAACCCTATTTCTTTTAACCGCTC
>Ga0180121_10000322_pt1 | contig 19630 bp, 20 predicted proteins | sample AntDrymUQ5402106_2_FD_129676 | JGI IMG/M metagenome (GOLD analysis project Ga0180121, IMG submission 129676) | Polar desert sand microbial communities from Dry Valleys, Antarctica - metaG UQ540 (21.06) (version 2) (version 2) | ecosystem: Environmental > Terrestrial > Soil > Desert | place...
ATGACGATGATCCCGCCGATGTCGCGCAGCCGAAGCTGCCGGACGACCTCTTTGACCGCCTCGAGGTTGTTCTTCGTGATCGTGTCCTCGAGCCGTCCTGAGGACGACTTCGACCTCGAGCCCACGAACCGCCCGGTGTTGACGTCGATGACCGTGAAGGCCTCGGCGTAATCGAAGATGAGATAGCCGCCGGATGGGAGATCGACGCGGCGGGAGAGCGTGGACTGGATCTCCTTCTCGACGCCGAAGTCCTCGAAGAGCGAGGTCTTGCCGGTGTACTTGTGCACTTTGTCTGCCATGTGCGGTGAGGTCTTCTTCAGATAGCCGACGATGCGCTTGTAGGTCAGGTCGTGGTCGACGACCGCCTGCTCGAAGTCGTTCGTGAAGAGGTCGCGGACGACACGCAGCGGCAGCTCTGCCTCCTGGTAGACGAGCGCCGGCGCCTTCGCCTTCTCAGCCCGTTTCTGGACTTCCTTCCACAGGCGCTGGAGGAAGTCGATGTCGCGCTCGATGTCCTCTGCAGACGCGCCCTCGGCGGCGGTTCGCACGATCATGCTCCCCGTCTTCGGCGCGACGGACTTGACGATGTCGCGGAGCCGGATGCGCTCGTCGTCGGGCAGCCGTCGCGAGACGCCGAAGCCCTCGCCGCTCGGGACGTAGACGACGAAGCGGCCGGGAAGCGAGATCTCGGTCGTGAGACGCGCGCCCTTCGACTTCATCGGATCCTTGACGGCCTGCACCAGGATCTCCTCGCCGCGGCTCAGGAGGTCCTGGATCTTGCGGCCGTGGCGCCGTCCCTCGAGCTCGGAGGTGACGATCTCGTCGACGTAGAGGAAGCCGTTCTTCTCGAGCCCGATCTCGACGAACGCGGCCTCCATCCCCGGAAGGACGTTGTCGACCGTGCCCTTGTAGATGTTCCCCGCGATCGAGCGGCTCTCCGGCCGCTCGAGGTAGACCTCGGCGACCGTGTCGTCCTCGAGGATCGCGACGCGCTGTTCGGCGACGTCGACCGAGATGACGAGGTCGCGCTTCGCGGGCGGCGGCAGCGCTCTCGGAGTCGCCGTCCTGCGCCGGGACTGGCGCGCAGGGCGCTCCCGCGGCTTGCGCTCCGGCCTGGCGGCTTTCTCGGGCTTCTGCTTCTCGGCCTTGCCTTCCGCGTCAGCCTTCTCGGGCTGCGCCTCCGCGCGCTCGGTTCGATCCGAGGGCTTGCGGCGGTTACGCCCGCCCCGGCTTCCGCGCCGTCGACGGCGGGCAGCGGTGGAGGTCGATGGGGAGGTGTCCGCGGCCGACGTGGCGGCCGGGGGCCTTACGGTGCTGGTGGGTTCAGTCCGCTCCTGAGCAGGCTGAGGACGTTCCTGTGGCTTGCGCCGGAACCATCGCAACAAGTGAAAACTCCTTTGGTGATCCCGCGCGCGCGGTGCCTGGCGCCGAAAAGAGCGGAGGGCGCGCCGCGCGCTGCGAGGTTGACAAGTGATGCATATCTGCTCTCAAGGCTAGCAGCAGCTGTTTTTCGGTCTGGGCAACCCGAGCTCAGGCCGCGGCTGCGGGACGCAGCTTCGCCCGCTTCGTCCTGATCGCCCGGAGCCGCTGTGAGAGGCGGGCCCAGGCCCACGGCTCGACTTCGCCGTATCGCACCTCGGTCTGAGCCCTCGTGGCCTCGAGGTACTCGAACCAGGCATCGGCTTCCTCGATCAAGAGCAGCTCCTGCGCATCGCGCTTGCCCTCGAGGGCGTGCACCTCAGTCGATTCCATGCGCACGATCGTAGGACCTGGACCGGACGGACTAGCGGCGGCGAAGGGCGATCCCCTGGAGAACGCCGATCGCCATCAGGTTCGTGACCATCGCCGAGCCGCCCACGCTCACGAACGGCAGGGGGATCCCTGTGATTGGCGCAATCCCGATCGTCATCCCGATGTTCACGAACGTCTGGAAGAGGAGCCCGAAGACGATCGCGCCGGCGACGGCCGCGGCGAAGACGTCTCCCGCTCGTGCGATCACCCTGATCCCACGCCACATCAGCAACAGATAGAGGGCCAGCAGGATCGAGGCGCCGAAAAAGCCGCGCTGCTCCGAGAGCGCCGCGAAGACGAAGTCGGTCTCGTGCTCGGGGAGGTAGTCGAGGCGCGTTTGCGTGGCGCCCGCGACACCTCGGCCGTCGAGCCCTCCCGACCCGACGGCAGTGATCGACTGGTTGATGTTGTACGCGGCGCCCTGCGGATTCTTCGAGGGGTCCGTGAACGCCGTCAGGCGGTCGCGCTGGTAGGGCTCGAGCACCTGGACGCCGAGTGCGGGACCTGCCCACAGCACCAGGGTCGCGAGCACCACCCCGATCCCGGCCATGGCGGCGAGATCGCGCCAGCGGGTCCCTGCGAAGAAGAGGGCGGCGATCAGGATCGCGCCGTACACGAGAGCAGTCCCGATGTCGGGCTGTAGGAAGACGAAGAGCATGGGAACCGAGGCGGCGCCGATCGCCACCACGGTCGTGCGGAACTCCGTTACCCGCTTGCCGCTCTCGGCGAGGACCCCCGCCAGGAAGACGGCGAGCAGGAGCTTGCCGAACTCGGACGGCTGAAACTGGAAGAAGCCGACGTCGATCCAGCGGGTCGACCCGCGCACCTCGGTCCCGACCGCCATCACGACGACGAGCATCCCGAGCAAGACGGCGTAGACAGCCTTGCGATACCTCCGGAGGAACGACGGGTCGACGAACAGGGCTCCGACGAGTCCGAGAGCGCCGATGAGCGCAAAGATCGCCTGGCGGACCACGAAGTAGTCCGGATTGCCGGGCACATCCTGTCCGGTGACCCCGTCGAGCGCCCAGAGGCCGAACGCGACGAGCCCGCCGACGGCAGCGAGCATGATCCAGTCGAGGCGCCGCAGGAAGGAGACGGCACGGGCGGTGTCAGCCTTTGGGTGGCGACCCCGGGGCCGGGACGGTGCCGATGCCGCGTAGCCGGCCATCAGTCGGTCTCCACGATGGTCGGCGCAGCCGCTTCGCGGCCGAACTGGCGCTCGAAGATCTTCAGCGCCGCCGGCGCCGCTGCTGTGCTGCCGTGGCCGCCGTTCTCGATCACGACGCATACGACGAGCTCGGGCTTGTCGGCCGGCCCGTAGCCGCACCACCACGACTGGTCGACCATCGTGCCGTAGCCGTCCCCGTCGAGGTCGACCGCCTTCTCCGCCGTGCCGGTCTTGCCGGCGATCGGGATCGAAAAGCCGCCGAAGACGCTGGCAGACGTGCCGTATGACGCATGCGTGGCGCGATAGAGCCCGTCCGCGATCACGTTCAGCTCGGCCGGGTCCACGTTCAGATCCTTGGGCGCGGGAGAGAAGACGGCCTTGACCGCTCCCGCTGCACCTGGCTGCTCGACGCTCGAGACGACATGGGGCGTGACGAGTTTTCCGCCGTTTGCGAGCAGCGCGTAGAAGCGCGCCATCTGGAGCGGAGTGACGAGCAGGTCTTTCTGGCCGATCGCGAGCTGGACCGAGTCGCCCGACTTCCACAGGCGGTCGATCTCCCACGAATTTGGATAGCGCTCCTTGGTGAACGTCTTTCGCCGCCATTCGGGAGTCGGGAGGAGACCCGTCGCCTCACCGCCGACGTCGAACCCGGAGGAGCGCCCGAAGCCGAAGGCGGCGGCCCACTTCTGGAGCGGGCTTCCGTACTCGGGGGGGAGGCCGTAGAACTCGAGTCCCAGTTGGTAGAAGTAGGTGTCGCACGAGGCGGCGAGGGCTGTCGGCAGGTCCATCCCCTCGTTCACATAGGGGTTCCAGTTCTTGAACGTCGTGCCGTGGATCGTCATCTGCCCGGTGCACGACAGCGGCTCGTAGGGCCCGACGAGATGCTCACGAAGAGCGGCGAGCGCGGTCACCGGCTTGAACGTCGAACCGGGTGGATAGAGCCCCGACGTCGCGCGGTTGAGCCCCGGGAAGTCCTTGGCCTCGGCCGCCTTCTGATCGATCAGCGGACGAAGCTTGCCGGGGTTCGGCTTGCCGACGTAGACCCGCGGATCGAACGTCGGGTACGAGGCCATCGCGCGAATTGCGCCCGTGCGCGGGTCGATCGCAACCGCTGCGCCGGCGTTCGCAGCCCAGCTGTCGTTCTCGCGGGCGACCTCGATTCCGTAGACGAGCGCGTTCTCGGCCGCACGCTGGAGCTTGGCGTCGAGCGTCGTGCGCAACGCGAGTCCCGGCTCCGGCGCCTCGCTCTTCAGCGGCTTGCTCCGCGGCCGGCCGAGTGAGTCGACGCGGAGCTCCGCGAGGCCGGCTGTACCTCGAAGGTAACGGTCGTACGAGTACTCGATGCCGGCCTGGCCGACCGTGTCCCCGTGCTTGTGCCGGCCGCCCTTGAGCTGGCTCTCCGTCACCTCGCCGACATGCCCCAGGAGCTGTGGGGCGAGCGTGCCGTACCGGTAGTCCCGGAGGTGGACGTCGTTCAGCTCGAGGCCGGGGAACTCGCGCCGGTGCTCGAGCAGGTAGAAGACCTCGTCCCGCGACACGTCCTCCTTGAGAGTCACGGGCGTGAGTGGGTCGCCGCGATGCTTCCGGAGCCGGTCCTGGAGCTCGCCAACCGGTACCTCGAGGATCGCGGACAGGCGGCGCAGCATTCGCGCCCGGCCCCGGCGAGGCATGTACCCCGTCCACACCTGGGCTGCGGTGCCGACCCGGTTCGAGACCAGAAGGCGTCCCTTGTGGTCGAGGATCGGCCCGCGGGGCGCCTCAAGCCGCACCGTCCGGAGCTGGTTGTCCTGGGCGGCCGCGAGGTAGCGGTCACCGGCGAGCACCTGCAGGGCCCAGAGCCGGAAGAAGAGGACTGCGAAGACGAACAGGACGATCGCGCCGAGAACACCGAGGCGAAGCGCCATCGAGGGAGTCAGGCGGTATGGCTCCTCGACGCGCGGGTCGCGCGGCATGAAGCGGGTGCGAGGAGGCATGCGGTTGACGGCTATGAGAACTCGACCTCCTGCAACGGCCGGCCGCCCGGCGCGAAGAGCTTGCGCATGAGGGCGTAGATCGGGACGGTGAAGAGGAGGTTCAGCAGGATCTGCGCCGGCAGCGCCCGCATTCCGGTCTGGACCGAGACGGATTCGCCGAGCATCGCGTGCAGCGCGAGCCCTCCGAACGCGTAGAGAACGGTGACGACTGCAATGGCGACGAGCGGCGCGTGGGCGCTCAGCCGGCGGCTCGCGGACGCCGCGGAGAGGCCGTGCGGGCCCTGCCCGAGTCGGCCGGCTTCGCGGCCTGTCGTCTCGCCGTAGCGGCCGATCCAGTAGCCGGCCAGCGTCAGGAGCAGCGAGCTGACGCCGAGCGTCTCCAGGTTCGCGGCGTCGAGCAGGAAACCGGCGTAGAAGCCCGCGACCGCGCCGAACACCGCGCCACGAAGCAGCGCGACCGCCGCGAGGGTGACCAGCACGAGATCCGCGGTTCCTCCCCCGGGCGCGACGGAGGAGACGATCGTCGCCTGGACGACAACGGCGGCGAAGAACGCGATTCCACTCTTGACGACATCCGCGGTCACGGCAGGCGCGGCGCCCCACCCTTCGGAACGAGCACCCACACGGAGTGGAGCGAGGAGAAGTCGACGAGCGGGTCGACCTGCACCTGCTGGAAGTTCTCGATGTCCGTCTGGCCCACGTGCTTCACGGAGCCGATCGGGATGTCGCGCGGGAACATGGAGGGCAAGCGTCCGAAGCGGCGGCCCGCGGTCACGATCGTGTCGCCCTCCTCCACGACCTTGTCCTTCGGAACGCGGTCGAGGACGAACGAGGTGTCCGGGCCCTCGCCGATCTTGAGAACCCCAATCGTGGTGGTCGCCACGTCGAGGGCGGTCACCGCGCTCGTCTTGTCGGTCAGGAGCGTGACCTCGGAGCTGTGAGTCGTCACCTTCGTGACCTGCCCTACGAGCCAGCCCTTGCTCGAGACGATCGGATCTCCGACGGTGATTCCTTCGCGTCCGCCGGCCGAGATGACGAGCGACTGCTCGAACTCGTTCGGGGCGTGGGAGATCACGCTTGCGCCGAGGAGCTCGTAGTCGCGTGGGAAGGTCGGGCCGGCGAGATAGCGGAGCGCCTGCCGGAGCTCCACGTTTTCCTGCGCCGCAGTCGAGTTCTGGATCGCCTGCTGCCGGAGCAGCTGCAAGTCCTCGCGCAGGCGCTCGTTCTCCGAGCGAGCGTCGATGAGGCCCGCGGTCCAGCCGTATGCGTCGCGGAACGGCCGGGCGACCCGCTCGGCGCCGACCTGGAAGGGATGGAGGACGGTCGCCACTCCCCCCTGGACGCTGTGCATTGGGCCGCTGTCCGACTCGCGGAAGTAGAGCGTGAGCATGGCGAGGGAGACGGCGACGAGGACGCCGGCGATCAGCCGTCGGCGCAGCGCGCCCGACCCTCTGGACGACGGGTATGCCGGCGAGGCGGCTCGCTGAACCGTCGAGCCCAGTGCCGCCAGCCGCATTGAGCGGTTACGTGGCACGGAAAAACAGTCTAGGGACTAGGTGTGACCGGTTCACGGTAGGAGGTGTTGCTTGGGTTAACGCCGGTAGCCGTTACGGCTCCGGGCGCTCTTGCTCGTGCGTTGCATGACCTCGATAAGCTCGAGGCTGCGGCCGGAGCCGACGGCGACGCACGTCAGTGGGGACTCGGCGAGCTGCACGGGCATCTGAGTCTCGTGGCGTAGCCGCTCGTCGAGGCCGTTCAGCAGCGCGCCGCCTCCTGCAAGCACGATCCCACGATCCATGATGTCCGCGGCGAGCTCGGGCGGCGTCTTGTCGAGGGTCGACTTGATTGCGTCGACGATCTGGTTGACGGGCTCTTCCAGAGCGTGACGCACCTCGTCCGAGCTCATGATCACCGTCTTCGGGAGACCGGTGAGCATGTCCCGGCCGCGAACCTCGGCCTGCACTTCCTCCTTCATGCGGAAGGCGGATCCGATCTCGAGCTTGATCTCCTCGGCGGTCTGGTTGCCGATCAGGAGCTTGTACTCGCGCTTCGTGTGATTGATGATCGCCTCGTCCATCTCGTCACCGCCGACGCGGAGGCTTTGGGAGACGACGATCCCGCCCAGAGAGATGACCGCGACCTCGGTCGTGCCGCCGCCGACGTCCACGATCATGTTCCCGGTCGGCTCGGAGACGGGGAGGCCGGCGCCGATCGCCGCCGCCATCGGCTCCTCGATCAGGTGGGCTTCTCTGGCTCCCGCTGACAGGGTGGCCTCCTCGACGGCTCGCTTCTCGACGCCCGTGACCCCGGACGGGACGCAGACGACGACGCGCGGGTGCGCAAAGCGGTGCTGGTGGACCTTCTGGATGAAGTGCCGCAGCATCTGCTCGGTGACGTCGAAGTCGGCGATCACGCCGTCCTTGAGCGGGCGGATCGCGGAAATCGTCCCCGGCGTGCGGCCGAGCATGCGCTTGGCTTCGACCCCGACGGCGTGCACCTCGCCCGTCCGCTGGTCGATCGCGACGACCGACGGCTCGCTCAGCACGATTCCGCGCCCACGCACGTAGACGAGCGTGTTCGCGGTGCCCAGGTCCACCGCCATGTCGCGGCCACCGAAGCCGTTGAGATACCCGAAGAGCCCCATCTCCCTCGCTGGACTCTAGCGATCCACCCCGTAGATTCCACCGAAACGGCCTGCAATCGTGGGTCCCGGGCAGACACGTCTTGGGGTCTGACCCCGATGCGTGTCCCAAAGGGCACACGAAGCTGCACCGTTTCCGCGCCGAGAGGTCGAGGAGGATGTCGTCATCCATACGGTCAACGCATGCCGAGAGCCTTGCGTCCGAACATCGCCGGCGGCATCTACCACCTCACCGCCAGAGGAGTGCGCCGGACTGAGCTCTATGAGGACCGGACGGACTACCGACGGTTCTCGATTCTCCTCGGGATCGTCGCGAGAGATCTGGGCTGGACGTGCCACACCTACTGCCAGATGCCGAACCACTACCACCTCGTCCTCGAGACGCCTGAGCCGAATCTGTCGATCGGGATGCAGCGGCTGAACTCGCGCTACGCCAGCTGGTTCAACTGGCGCCACGGCTATTCGGGCCACGTCTTCGAACGGCGCTTCTATTCCGGCGTGGTCGACAGCAACGCGCACTTCCTGGAGCTCGCGCGTTACGTCGTTCTCAACCCGGTACGGGCTGGCCTTTGTCCCCATCCAAAGGAGTGGGCGTTCAGCAGCTTCCGCAGCCCGCTTTCGCCGCGACTCCTCGAACAGTTCGGAGGCAAGCCCGGCCTCGCCCGACGCCGCTTCGAGGCTTTCGTGAGCGCAGGCGTCCGTTCTGGGCGTGTCCTGGGGTCTGACCCCAGGACACGGCCGAATCAGCCGAAGCCGTACGTGCCCGCGAAGCGCTCCGCGAGCAGGCGAACAAGAAGCGCGGCCGGCAGCCCGACGACGTTGAGGTAGTCGCCCTCGACCTGCTCGACGAGCGAGGCTCCCAGACCCTGGATCGCGTATGCACCGGCCCGCTCGGGCCACTCTCCGGCGCCGATGTAGCTCGCGATGTCGCGGGCGGTCAGCGGACGAAACGTGACGCGGGTGACCTCGCGGTGGAGCTCCTCCCAGGCGGGTGTGCGCAGGCAGAGACCCGAGACGACCTCGTGCGTCTTCCCGGCGAGCGCCTCCAGCATCTCCTCAGCTTCCGCTAACCCAGCCGGCTTGCCGAGGACGCGGCCGTCGCAGAGGACGACGGTGTCCACTCCCAAAACCGGGCGCTCGTCGCCGTCCACCGACCGCGCCTTGCCGGCCGCGTGCTCGACGGGGTCGTCTCCGTTCTCCTCATAGGAGGGCTCGACCACGTCAAACGGGATCGCGAGCTGCTGAAGGATCGCGCGCCGCTGCGGCGACCGGGACGCGAGCAGGAGCGGCGGCGCCGGCGGAACGTTCACGCCCGCTTGCGCGCTTTCCAGATCGACTCGGATGGCCAGCGCCGGGCCCACTCGCGCTCGGCCTCGTCCCAGTAAGTAGAAACCGCATCCTCGGCTGGACGCGGTTCGATCAGATCCTCGACCTCGAGTCGGCTCGACCGGAGGAGTCGGATCCACTCGCCGTACGGCAGCTCGTAGGTGACGACCTCGCCGTCGTCCAGCTCGTGCAACCCGAAGTAGTCGCGGTTGAGCACGGGATGAACGCGCTCGTCCTCTCCTTCGCAGACCGCAGCGAACGGGCTCGATCGGCTGAACGCAAGCAGTCCGCCGGTCCGGAGCAGCCTGGCCGCCTCGGGGACGACCTTGCGCGGATCGGCGAACGTCAGGGCGCCGTGGTCGCAGAAGACGACGTCGAAGCTCTCGGCGGGAAGCGGAACGCTCTCGGCACTCCCGTGGATGAGCGGGAAGGCCACGCCGGCATCGGCCATGGCCTTTCGAGCATGCTCGAGCTGTCGCGCGGAGTTGTCGAGGCCGACCGGACGGGCCCCCTGCGCGGCAAGCAGGATCGACCACTGGGCGGCGCCGCAGCCGAGCTCCAAGACATCCCTTCCCGAGACATTCCCTAGAACCTGAAGCTCGGACTCGGCGATTTGCCAGATGCCCCACCGCGGCTCCGGCCGGCCGATGAACTCCCGGTGGCGCTGCTGGTACTCGTCGCTCGTCCGGTCCCAGTACGCCCGGTTCGTGAGCGCCTGGTCAGACTCGTTTTCGGGCAACCCAGATCTCCTCGGCCGGCCAGCGCCGGGCCCATGCCGCCGGCACGAAGTCGTAGTACTCGTGATCGACCACGGACTCGGACGCCAAGGGCTCGTGGAGCGCCTCGATCTCGAATCCGTTCTTGCGGAGGATTCGAATCCAGGCGCTGTGCGTCAGGTGATAGTTGACGCCCTCGTCCTCCCCCGGCCACTCGATCCGCCCCTCAACATCCGATTGTGGGCGCATGAGCCGCTCCTCGACCTTCCCCTCGTCCGGCGAGCAGAGGATCGAGAGTGTGGAGTTGCAGAGGAAGACCAGCCGCCCGCCGGGGCGGAGCAGGCGAGCCGCCTCGGCGATCCAGAGCTCGGGATCGCACCAGATCGACGCGCCGTACTCGGAGATCGCGAGGTCGAAGCCCGCATCCGGAAGCGGGACGTCCTCCGCGCTCGCCTCGACGAACTCCATGGCCAGGCCCGTTTCCTGCTGGAGACGCTTCGCGGTCTCCAACTGAGCTGGCGTGACGTCGACGCCAGTGACCCGCGCTCCGCGCTTGGCGAGCCATGCGCCGAAGTAGGCCGTCCCGCAGCCGAGCTCGATCACGTCCTTTCCACCGACGTCGCCGAGCGTGTTCAGGTCCGACTCGGGGCCGGAGAACATCCCCCAGTCGATCTCGTCTTTGGCCCAGGACTCGCGGGCCTTCTCATCGGTGTACTCCGCGTTGGCCTTCGTCCAGACCTCGCGGTTCTTCAGCGCGTCCTCAGCGTGGCTCATCGGGGAACCACAAGCCGATCTCGCGCTCGGCCGACTCGGTCGAGTCGGAGCCATGGACGAGGTTGTCCGGCATCGAGAGCGAGAGGTCTCCCCGGATCGTGCCCGGACCGGCATCGGCAGGGTTCGTGGCGCCCATGGTCGTCCTGACCGTCTTGATCGCGCCCTCGCCTTCGACGACGAGCGCGAGCGTCGGGCCCGAGGTGATGAAGTCGACGAGCTCACCGAAGAACGGCTTCTCGGTGTGCTCGGCGTAGTGCTCCGCCGCAAGCGAGCGATCGACGGTGAGCAGCCGCGCAGCGCGCAGCTGCAGTCCGCGGCGCTCGAGGCGCGCGACGATCTCGCCGGTCAGGGCGCGGCGAACCGCGTCCGGCTTCACGAGCACGAGTGTTCGCTCGGCGGCCATCGGCGGAAGAGACTAGCCGCCGGGGCGCTCGCGCCGAGGCGCAGGCGGAAACTCGATCGTCGTCGGCGTTTCGACCTGCGTCTCGCAGTACGGGCAGACCTGCCACAGGGTCTCGAGTGGGGCCTTGCAGGTCACGCAGGCCTGGCGAAGCTTGGTCGTGCAGACCGGGCAGACGAGGAACGAGTCTTCGACGTGAGCGCGGCACACGGGGCAGTGGAGCTCGCGGCGCGCAAGCCGCTCCTCCATCGCCTTGATCTCGAGTTCGCGCTCCCGGACGTCCTCGAGATACTCCGGCGGGCGGAAGAGCATGTAGATCAGGGCGCCGACGAACGGCGGGACGAGTCCCAAGACCGTTGCCATCGCGACCAGCCACGGATCCTCGATCCGCCGGCGGGCGTCCTTGAAGACCCAGTACGCGACCGCCAGCCAGAAGACGACCACGAAGAAGATCGAGAGATTGCGCGCAACGTCCCAGGCTCCGGATCCGAAGAAGTCCCGGAGGCTTCCGAAAAAGTCGTTCTCGTTTGCCCCGACGATCACCCGTTCACCTCATAACAGCAACTGGCCTACGACGTAGCCGACCGCAAACGCGAGCCCCACGATCGTCAGCAAGACAGCGGCTGCGACCGCGAACACGCTGAGCCGCTCAAGGGGCTTCGTCATGGTGTTTCGTGTTCCTTCGCACGATAGAGGTCGGCGAGCAGGTAGAGCGAGCCGGTGACCAGGATCAGACCGGTGGATTCTCTTGCACGACCAAGAGCGGCGTACGGATCGGTCTCGGTCTCGACGCGCGGGAAGTGGTTTGTGGCCCTCGCGGCAAGCTCCTCCGCCGAGAGGGCTCTCGGGTTGCTGGATTGGGTCGCAACCAGGCGGTCGGCGAGTCCGGCGAGATCGGCGAGCATGGCATCGACATCCTTGTCCGACAGGATCGAGGCGACGACGACCTCGACAGGCTCGTCGATTCGCTCGGTGAGCCAGGCGGTGCCGGCCGGGGTATGCGCGCCGTCCCAGAGCTCGCGGTCTCGGCGCTCGAAACGTCCGGAGAGGGACACGATCGGGTTCCCGGCGATGCGATGGCCGAGGAACACCTCCGCGGCTTCACGTGTGCCTCCCGTCACGATCTCGGCGCGCTTCGGTATCAAGTTCGTGTGGGCGTTGTCCGATACGACAACTACCCTCGCTGCATGAGCTACGGCAAGCTTCTCCTCTGCGATCTTCTCCGGCGTGTCGCCGAGCACCTCGGTGTGCTCGAGCGAGATGTTGGTGAGGAGAACGACCTCTGCGTCGACCACGTTCGTCGCGTCGAGCCTGCCTCCGAGGCCCGCCTCGATGACGGCGACGTCCACCTCTCGTTCCGCGAACTCGACGAGCGCCGCGGCGGTCAGGGCCTCGAACTGGGTCGCCCCGACTTCCTCCGCCCGCCGCCTGATCCGCGCGACGGCGCGCTCGAAGTCGGCCTCGCCTCCGTCGACCCAGATCCGCTCGGCCCAGCCGCTCACGTGCGGCGACGTATACGCGCCCGCCCTCCTCCCCTCTGTTTGCAACAGAGCGGCGATCGTCCGCGTCGCGGTCGACTTGCCGTTCGTGCCGACAACATGAATGGTGGGGTACCTGCGCTCGGGGTGACCGAGGGAATCGAGCAGCGCGCGCATGCGGTCGAGTCCGAACTCCTCCGGCCAGGGGCTCAGCGCGGCGACCCACTCCGTCGCCGGGCCGGCCCTAGCCGCCGAGAGCCTCGAGCTCACGGCGATAGCGGGCGAGCTTCTCGCGCTCCCCCTCGACGACGTCCGCCGGCGCCCGACCGACAAACCCATCGTTGCCGAGCATCCCCTCGGCGCGCGCAATCTCCTTCCGGAGCCGCTCGATCTCCGCGGTGGGATCGGCGTCGGCGGCGACCTGCCGGCGCTCGACGGCCTCGAGAATCCGCTGCTCGTCCTCGCTTAGCTGCGGGAGCACCCCGCTGCGCCGAAAGACGACTGCGGCCTCCTGAAGTCGGTCGAGAGCTCGCAGATCGCCCGCAAAGCGCCCGTCTGGCTCTGGCCAGGGCGTAACGATCAACCGGGTTTTCCGGCCGGGCAGCTGTGCCCAGATCTCCTCCGTCACATGCGGCATCACCGGATGAAGCAGGCCGAGGAGTCGCTCGAGCGCGGCGAGCGCCGTCGACCGTGCTTCAGCATCCCCTGCGTACAGGCGCGGCTTGATCGCCTCCGCATACCAATCGCAGAAGTCGTCGAACGTCAACCGGTAGAGCGCGCTCGTGGCGGACGCGAACTCGAAGGCCGCCCAGGCCTCGTCGAGCTCGGCGCGCGTCGCGTCGAGACGCGCGAGGATCCAGCGCTCCTCGATGTCCTTCGGGCGCGCCTCGGGGTCGACGCCCTCCGTATTAGACAGGATCAGCCGTGCCACGTTCCAGAGCTTGTTGGCGAGCTTACGGCCCTCCTCCACGGCGCCGTACGAGAAGCGGACGTCCTGGGTCGAGGAGAGCTTCAGGAGGCCGTACCGCGTCGCGTCCGCGCCGTGCTCCGCGATCAGGTCGAGGGGATCGATTCCCGTCCCGAGGCTCTTCGACATCCGCCTGCCGTCAGACGCGAGCACAGTTGTGTGGATGATCACGTCTCGAAACGGGATCTCGCCCATCAGTTCGAGGCCGGCGAAGATCATCCGGTTCTCCCAGAGGCGGATGATGTCCCGGGCCGTCGTGTTCAGCGTTCCCGAGTACCAGGCACGAAGCTCGGGGGTTTCCTCGGGCCAGCCCAAGATTGCGAAAGGCCAGAGCGCGGACGAGAACCAGGTGTCAAGCACGTCGTCACTCCGCGCGAGCTCGCGGGATCCACACGTCGAACAGGCCCCCGGCTCGGTCTCCTCCACGGTCTCGTGGCCGTCCGGGCACTCCCAGACCGGCAGCTGATGCCCCCACCAGATCTGGCGCGAGATGTTCCAGTCCGGCGCGTTTTCGAGCGAGTCGACCGCGTACCGATGTTGCGACTCGGGGTGGTAACAGATGCGGCCTTCTCGCAACGCCTCGAGGGCCGGCTCTTTGAGCTCGTCCATCCGACACCACCACTGAAGCGAGATCAGCGGTTCGATCCGGCTCGCGCAGCGCACGCAGAGGGCAACGGAGTGGCGGTACGCCTCACGGCGCTCCAACTGGCCTTGGTCGCGGATCCGGGCGAGGATGCGTTTCTCCGCCTCCTCCTGCGTCAGGCCCTCGAGCTCTCCCGCCTCGTCGTTCATCCGACCGTCCGGGCCGATGACGGTTAGCTCCGGCAATTCATGCGCCCGGCCGATCTCGAAGTCGAGCGGATCGTGCCCGGGCGTTACCTTGAGGGCACCCGTGCCGAACTCCGGATCCACGCGCTCGTCGGCGATCACCGGCACACGCCGCTCGACGAACGGCACGACGACCTCGCGCCCGATCGCGTCTCGCCAGCGCTCGTCCTCGCCGTTCACCGCGACCGCCACGTCGCCGACGATCGTCGCCGGGCGCGCGGTCGCAATGGTCACGCCTCCTTCCGACCCGTCCGCGAACGGATACCGAACATAGGTGAGGGCGTCGTCACGCTCCTCGTGCACGAGCTCGAGGTCCGAGAGCGAGGTCTCGTGGAAGGGGCACCAGTTGATGATCCTGTTCGCCCGGTAGATCCAGCCCTTGCGGTGGAGATGCACGAAGAAGCGCATCACTGCTCGGACATACGCCTCGTCCATCGTGAAGCGCTCTCGCCGGTAGTCCATCGAGGCGCCCATGCGGCGAAACTGACCCATGATCGTCTTGCCGTACGTGTGGAGCCACTCCCAGACGACGCGCTCGAACTCCTCGCGCCCGAGCTCCTGCCGACTTCTCCCCTCCGAGACGAGATGCTTCTCGACCGCGTTCTGCGTCGAGATACCGGCGTGGTCGTACCCGGTGAGGAAGGCCGTTTCGAAGCCGCGCATGCGGTGCCAGCGCACGAGCGTGTCGGCAAGCGAAATCTGCAACGCGTGGCCGGTATGGAGCGCGCCGGTGACGTTCGGCGGCGGATGGGCGACGACGAACGTCTCTCGGCCGCTGCCCGGCTCGGCCGAGTAGAGACCCTCCGACTCCCACGTCTCCTGCCAGCGTTCCTCGACGCCCTTTGGGTTGTAGAGAGAGTCCATCACCGGCGGCCTCGCAACCTATCTTGGAACGTGTCGCGCGCAGGCGCCGCGCCGACCGTCAGGTCGCGCTCAGTGGGGCCGGTGAGATCACGCTGCGACTATGCACCCATTGTGCCGGTGAGCCCCAGCCGGCGCAAATGCGTTGGCACTTTGTCCCGATCGCCGCATACTGGCTCGCGGGAGTACTTTTCAGAGGAGGGGAAATGAGGATTCGAAAGCCGTCGCCGGCACTCGTGATCTCAATGCTCGCACTCATGATGTCCACTGCCGGGACTGGCGTAGCGGCGAAAGGGCTAATCACTGGGCGCGATGTGAAGGACAACTCGCTGACCGGCAAGGACGTCCGGAACAGGACGCTGACCCCGAAGGACTTCAAGGGCAGCGTCAAGGGCGCGAGGGGCACCTCTGGCTCCCCCGGGCAGCCGGGTCCCGCCGGCGCGGCGGGTGCCGTTGGCCCGGTTGGCCCCGCAGGCCTGGCAGGAACGAAGGGCGATACCGGCGAACAGGGACCGCCCGGCCCCTCCACCGGTGCAGCGGGCGGCGACTTGACCGGGAGCTACCCGAACCCGACATCGGCGTCGACAAGGTCGGCCCGGCGGAGATAGCCGCCGGTGCGGTCACCTCGGGCGAGATCTTCGACGACACGATCACAAGGTTCGATATCGGCTCGGGCGCCGTCACCTCCACGGAGATCCTCGACGATGGGATCGGATCAATCGAGCTGGCGACGCAGGCCCCGGTGACCTTCCGCACCGATCAGACCGGCACGATCGTCACGACGTTGCTCAGCAATTTCGGCGGTCTCACGCTCAAGGCGACCTGTGGCGCTGGCAACGACATCGAGCTGATCGCAAGTACGCCATGGCTCGGTTCCTACATCGCAAGCTCGATCGGAGCCAAAGACGCCGATTTCGGCCCCGACGAGAACCACGACGTCATGAGCATGAGTGACGACAACGTGGTCGGCACCCTCGTGTATCACCGCGGCCCGAACGTCTTCGGGCAAACCGTCACCGTCCACTGGCACGCGTTCGAGAACGTCTCGTACGACTGCGTGGTCTTCGGGATCGCGACGCAGGAGTAGCTCGAACCGAGTTCGGCTAGGCCGACTCGGCCGCGCGCTCTTCTTCGTCCTCGACCTCGTTCCCGGCGCTCGTGACGAGCGTCGGCTTGAGTCCCTTCTCGATCGTCTCCTTCGTGATCACACACTTGGAGACGTCCTTGCGGGACGGGAGCTCGAACATGACGTCGAGGAGTGCGTTCTCGATGATCGAGCGGAGCCCTCGGGCGCCGGTCTCCCGCGCGAGCGCCTTGTCGGCGATCGACCACAGGGCGTCGTCCTTGAAGACGAGCTCGATCTTGTCGTAGCCGAAGAAGCGCTGGTATTGCTTGACGAGCGCGTTCTTGGGCTCGACGAGGATCTGGACGAGATCCTCGCGCTGGAGCTGGTGCACGGCCGAAACCACCGGAAGGCGGCCGATGAACTCGGGGATCAGGCCATAGGACAACAGATCCTCGGGCATGACCTCGGTGAGGAGCTCGGACGCCTCGGCGTCGTGCCTCGACCGGATGTCGGCGCCGAAGCCGACGGCGTTCTTACCGATCCGCCGGGCGATGATCTTCTCCAGTCCGGCGAAGGCGCCGCCGCAGATGAAGAGGATGTTCGTCGTGTCGATCGAGAGAAACTCCTGGTGAGGATGCTTGCGCCCGCCTTGCGGGGGCACCGACGCCACCGTACCCTCGAGAATCTTCAGCAGCGCCTGCTGGACGCCCTCGCCCGACACGTCGCGCGTGATCGACGGGTTGTCCGCCTTCCGCGCAATCTTGTCGACCTCGTCGATGTAGATGATCCCGGTCTCAGCCTTCTTGATGTCGAAGTCCGCAGCCTGGATCAACTTGAGCAGGATGTTCTCGACGTCCTCGCCGACATAGCCGGCCTCGGTCAGCGCCGTCGCGTCGGCGATCGCGAACGGGACGTTGAGGATGCGCGCAAGTGTCTGCGCGAGCAGCGTCTTGCCGCAACCGGTCGGGCCGAGCAGGAGGATGTTCGACTTCTGGAGCTCGACTTCGTTCTCCTCGGTCCCCATCTGCACGCGCTTGTAGTGGTTGTAGACGGCGACGGCGAGCGTGCGCTTCGCTTCCTCCTGGCTGACGACGTAGTCGTTGAGGACGCTGTAGATGTCCGTCGGCCTCGGAAGATTGTCGAGGTCCAGTGCCGAGGGAGTGGTGAGCTCCTCGTCGATGATCTCGTTGCAGAGATCGATGCACTCGTCGCAGATGTAGACGCCCGGACCAGCGATCAACTTCTTGACCTGTCGCTGAGACTTCCCGCAGAAACTGCAGAGAAGCTGTTCGTTACCGTCGCTAGCCCGCGCCACCTAGTTCTCCTTGTAGTCGGAAATCGGTCCGGCTTCTAGCCCTTACCCGAATCCTTGCTCGAGTCCTTGCCCGAGTCGCGGTTGCTGATCACCGTGTCGATGATGCCGTATTCCTTGGCCTCTTGTGTAGACATGAAGTAGTCGCGATCGGTGTCGTGCGCAACCTTTTCGAGGTCCTGTCCCGTGTGCTCGGAGAGGATTTCTTCGAGCCGCCGCTTCAGGTTGAGCGTCTCCCGGGCGCGGATCTCGATGTCGGTCGCCTGCCCGCCTGGACCGTGCGGCGTCCACACCTGGTGGATCAAAATCTTCGCGTTGGGAAGCGCCATGCGCTTGCCGTGGGCTCCGCCGGCGAGGAGCAGTGCGCCCATCGACATGGCGATTCCGACGCAGATCGTCTGCACGTCTGCCTTGATGAACTGCATCGTGTCGTACACCGCGAGGCCCGAATAGACGTCTCCACCCGGCGAGTTGATGTACAGGGAGATGTCCTTGTCGGGGTCTTCTGACTCGAGGTGCAACAGCTGGGCGATGATCAGATTCGCGATCTGGTCGTCGATCGGCGTGCCGAGGAAGACGATTCGCTCGTTCAGCAGACGGGAGTAGATGTCGAAGGCGCGTTCGCCGCGCGACGTCTGCTCGATGACCATGGGGACTAGCGGGCTCATGCAGGCTCCTTGCTACCGGGGGTCCACAACTTCGCAGCGGTCTCTGGCTTTTCCTTCTCTGGGGTCCAAAGCTTGTCTCGCGCCTCAGCAAGCTCGACGGGGATCCTCTTGACCTCGGAGGCGATCCGGTCGAGGGCGTTTCTCAGCGACAGATCTGCGCGCAAGGCGTCGTACCGCCCCGCCTCGCGCACCTGGCCGATGAGCTCCTCGGCGTCCTCGCCGACCTCCTCCGCCTGGTCGCGGATGAGCGCGTCGACATCCTCGTCCGAGACCTCGACGCCGAGCTTGTCCACGGCTGCCTCGAGGACGATCTCGCGCGCAAGCGACTGGCGCGCCTCGGACTCGATGTCCTCCTGAATCTGCTGAGGCGTCCGCCCGCTCACCTGGACGTAGAGCTCGGGGCTGATGCCTCGGCGCTCGAGCGAGCGGACGAGGCCGTTCCAGAGCTCGACGGCCCGCGACTGGACGAGGCCGTCCGCGACTTGGAGCTCCGTGGCCTCGACGAGGGTGTCGAGCGCGGCGCCGCGGAACTGATTCTCGAGCTGCTCCTCGAGCTGCGCTCCGAGCCGGGACTCGATCTCTCCACGCAGGTCGGCCAGGCTGTCGAACTCGCTCGCCGCCTTGGCGAGCTCGTCGTCGGCCGGCGGGAGGACCTTCTCGTGGAGCTCCTTGACGACCGCTGTGATCTTCGCCTCGGTGCCGTCGGGCAGCCGGTAGTCGATCTCCCGCTCGCCGCCGGCTTGCAAACCCACGAGCCCCTCCTCGAGCTCCGGAAGGAGACGCTGGGAACCGAGCTCGACCACGTAGTCCCGCTGCGCCTCGCCCTCGGACGAGACGAGATCGACGACGAGCGTGTCTCCCTCGCGAGCGGCGCGGCCGTTCACGGGCGCAAGCTCCGCGACCGAGGAACGAAGGACCTCGAGCTCGGCGTCGATCAGCTCCTCGGGCACGTCGGGGTCGGCGGCGGGAACCTCCAGCGTCGTCCAGTCGGGCAGCTCGGGCTTCTCCTGGACCCCGACGGTGGCCGTGAACTGAAACGTCGCCTTCTCGGACTCCGGAAGCTCGTATTCGTACTCCGGCGGGGTCGCCGGCCTGACGGTCGTTCCGCGGAGGGCGGAGCGGAACCAGCCCGTGATGTGGCTCTCGACCGCCTCGGCGTAGAGCCGCTCCTTGCCGACGCGCGCGAGCAGGACCGGCATGGGCACCTTGCCCTTGCGGAATCCCGGGATCTTGAGGCTGCCCGCGAGGTCGGAGGCGGCGTGGTCGATCGCGTGCTTGACGTCGCCGCTCGGGACCTCGACGGTCATGCGCACTTTGCTCTCGGGGAGCTCTTCGACCGTCGCCTTCACAGAGCGGCCATTGTGCCAGCACCTCTTCGGGCTGCCGAAGCAGGGGTCTCGATGCGGGCGGGAGGACTCGAACCTCCAAGGGAGTTTCCCCCCAACGGGACCTAAACCCGCCGCGTCTGCCAGTTCCGCCACGCCCGCGGCGGGTTGAAGGATAGAGCGGACGGGTAAGGATGGTGTATGAGCAACCAAGCCGATCGAGAGCGTGAGAGCCGCGAGAGCAGCGTCACCAAGTTCGAGGAGATCCGCCAGGCGGACGAGGCCGAGCGCGTCGTCGTCGCGAAGCACCTCAAGGACGAAAAGGACGCCGCC
>Ga0180121_10000323_pt1 | contig 19594 bp, 19 predicted proteins | sample AntDrymUQ5402106_2_FD_129676 | JGI IMG/M metagenome (GOLD analysis project Ga0180121, IMG submission 129676) | Polar desert sand microbial communities from Dry Valleys, Antarctica - metaG UQ540 (21.06) (version 2) (version 2) | ecosystem: Environmental > Terrestrial > Soil > Desert | place...
AATTTGGAAATTGGATGGTCAGGAATGAAGGAGATTGGATCGCTGTTCAACTCTTAGGCGTCGGTAAAAGTAAAGACTGAGAGAATAAAAACCAATTATTTTTTTTATTTTTTTTCCGGAAACGCAATTCGAGGTTTTTTTTCGATGAACATCGGGTTTAATCTAGAGAAAAGATGTATTTATATACATTTTGATGGGATAGAATTTATTTAAAATTACTCAGTTAAAACTTTATCTGCCATTTTATAAATTTTCTCATGTTTATAATGATACCACCATTCAGGAGCAGTCCTTTTCATCAACGTATCAATATTTCGCATTCCTACCAGATTCCATGCACCTTGTACAATACCAGGAATTGTTCTTTGAACTGCACGCAGACTCATTGCAAAACCACTGTCGATATATTCCATATGATGCCAGTATCCGGCAGGCATAAATAACGTGTCGCCATGTTCCAGGGTGATCTCATAGCCCCGCGCCAGTTTCAATGCGGGGAATTTTTTATAATCTGGTGTACCATTACCCTGGTCATAATGACTAAAATCGGCGAGACTCAAAACTTCAAAGGGTTTTCGGTAAAGCTTATGTTGTTCCTGATAAGGAAACAATAAGACCTTTTTTCTCCCAACGAATTGCGTGTGTAAAATGTGTGACATATCCATGTCAAAATGCATATGTGTGATGCTGCTGGCACCTCCCACGAAAAGCATTGGTACCCTTTTTACGAAACCTTTCATTAGATGATCCGGCCAGGAAAAGTCATTGGTGAGTTCCGGAGCGTGATTGAAAATATTAAATAAAAAAATTCTCCATGCTGCAGGTCCTTTTCTTACCATATCTACGTATCTGCCGAATGTGGTGTACTCATCTGCCTTATTTACCGGGGTATAAGCATCACTTTTGACATTGTTATAAATGCCAACTTCTTTCTCCCCTACAATTTTTTTAAAATAATCCCAGCTCCATTTTCTGTATGCAGGCCATTGCTTCGACAGGTTGGTAAGGACTACCGGTATCCGGGGTTTATAAAACCGTTGCTGAAAGTCTTCATCGCTGATGGTATCTACTTTCTGGATAGGTTGTAGTAGCATCTGGAAAAATTTGGCCCCAAGTTACTATTAAATTAATGTTACCCCCGCAAGCAAATACGCCAATAATAAGCAAATATTTGTTTCTATCGAGATAATAGGAGATTTTAAACAGGGTGTATCTGCGCACGGGCAAATGAAATAAAGAAAGAACTCGCACTTTCAAATACCTCCTGAATCAAATAAGAACTAAAACTACCTTCGAAGAATGATTCTTGAAGTTCATCCTGTAAACCCGCAGACCAGACATATCCAAACGATCGTAAATGTTTTAGAAAAGGGAGGGGTGATCATTTATCCTACCGATACAATTTATGGATTGGGATGTTCTATCCGACAACCAAAAGCTATTGAATTAATTTGCCGTATTAAAAATATTCCCTGTGATAAAGCGCGGCTTTCATTTATCTGTTATGATCTCAGCGATTTAAGTCGTTATACAAAGCCTATTCCAACTTCTGTTTATCGCGTATTGAAAAGTTATTTACCGGGTCCTTTTACATTTATACTTCCTGCAAGTCGCGAAGTCCCCAAAATCCTTAAAAGTAAGAAGGAGACGATAGGCATAAGAATTCCGGACAATTTGATTGCCAGAACAATTATCAAAGAACTGGGACATCCGATCCTAAGTACTTCCCTGCCTGGGGAAAATGTAGAAGATTATACGGATCCCTTAATGATGAATGATCATTTTGGTAAGCAGGTCGATATGATTGTAGACGGGGGAATTGGTGGATCAGTACCTTCAACAGTAATTGATTACACCAGGGATGAACCGATTGTAATCAGGGAAGGAGTTGGAAGGTTTTTGATTTCCAGTTCATGAATGTGTGCATGTAATAAGGATCACCCGGTTGATATTCCACTATCAAGCTTACTAATCAGTCATTTTAAGTTGAAAATAATTTCTTAAAGCTAATGTGAAAGAAGCGTCCCTGATTAAAATTTATTAAAACGTTTACTCATCTTTACACAATGACTGATAGCCAAGCCATTCTTTTTAAAAATTTTTTTCCTGAACATTTTCAACTGGAAACGCCCAGGGTTATTCTTCGTCCGATGATCATGACTGATGAGAATACTTACATTGCCCTTGCAGGGGACCCGGATATATGGCAATTTTTCACTAAAAATCTGGCTGATTCTTCTGAGATGAAACAATGGATGAAAGATGCTTTCGAAGAAAAGGAATTCTATAAAAGAATGCCTTTTACGGTGATCGACAAAGACACAAAAGAAATCAGCGGAAGTACAAGTTATGGAAATATTTCTTTTTTTGACAGCAGACTTGAGATCGGCTGGAGCTGGTTGGGTAAAGAATATATTGGCATGGGTGTAAACAGGCAGGCAAAGTTTGCATTGCTTAGTTATGCTTTTGAGGTGATGAAAATGGAAAGAGTGGAGATCAAAACTGATAATTTAAATGAACGGGCAAAAGCTGCTCTCGTAAAAGTGGGAATGAAACCGGAGGGAGTATTACGAAGTCACATGCAGATGCATTCGAACAGGCGACGTGATACCATTTACTTCAGCATTCTCAAATCTGAATGGGCTGAACGAAAATCAAATTTCTTCGCAGATCTTACTTAAAAAAAGCAAGAGCCCCTACCACGGTAAGGGCTCCTACATCAGTTTGAGTAAACATCCAAAACCTAATAATAGAGTACGAACAACTCTATGACACGAGATAAAGGGAATGGTTTAATCCTGGATAAAGAATTTAAGAAAAAGGCGAAGCCTTTTTCTGAGTACCACCTGAATCAGTTGGCAACTACTACATTGACCTGAAGATTGTCGCTGCCAGAAATGATATTATACACCTCCGTTGACTGGGCGAGTTCATAATTCATCACAGAGATTTCGTATCCATCCTCAAGAATTGCCAGTTCCATTTCCAGTTGGTTGGAACAGGGTTGAAATGTACGCCTGTGAAAAGGTGACAATCCATGGACTTCTATCGCCTTGCGATGCTCAACAGTAGCATATCCTTTATTCGTATTCCACTTGTATTGAGGGTAAGTTTTATGAAGTTTGTACATGAAATCGTCCCTGTAAGTTTTGGCAAGAATGCTTGCAGCTGCAATCGATGCATAGGTGGCATCTCCTTTTATAATACATGCATGTGGGGTGCGTTTGTATTTGATGAACCGGTTGCCATCAATCAATAAAAACTTCGGCCTTTTTTTTAGTTTATCCAATGCTAGGTGCATAGCCTTAAAGGAAGCCTTCAGAATATTGATCTTGTCGATTTCTGCATGATCAACACAAGCCACGCTGTACGCAAGTGCGTGTTTTCGAATGAATATTCTTAATTCTTTTCTTACTTCCTCGCAAACAAGTTTGGAATCATTTAACAGTGGATGAAAAAAACCAGCCGGGAGTATTACCGCCGCTGCATACACAGGGCCTGCCAGACAGCCGCGCCCTGCTTCATCGCAGCCTGCTTCAATTCGTTTGGTTTGATGATTTGCTTTCAGCAAGTAGGGGTGTTCTTTCAAAAGTAACGGAACGAATCATTGTTCGGGCAATTGAATGAATAATTTTTTATTCACAATGATGTTGTGGAAAACGGCAACTGAGCCCTTCCGGAGTGTCCTTTATCTTCCTTGTACTTTAAGCCTTATCGCGTCCTAACTTTGCGCCCCCATGGTTACCGACTTCAAAGCTAAACGTGCAGTTGCCATTTGGATTGGTATTGGCGTATTAATGTTATTTATTCAGGTGTTACTCGGCGGAATTACGCGGCTCACTGGTTCAGGTTTGTCAATCACCGAATGGCAGGTGATCACAGGAACCATACCGCCATTGGATCATTCAGCCTGGCTTACTGCTTTTGAAAAGTATAAAGCAACTCCGCAATACAGATTGCTTAATACTCATTTCTCCCTAGCTGATTTCAAATATATTTTTTTCTGGGAGTGGATTCACAGATTCTGGGCAAGGTTAATCGGAATCGTTTTCATATTCGGATTTGTATACATGGCCGGAAAAAAATATCTCAAAAAAGATATGCAGCGTCCATTGATCATTTTGTTTTTATTTGGCGCACTTCAGGGACTAATTGGATGGGTCATGGTTAAAAGTGGTCTGAGTGGGGACGAAATTTATGTAAAACCAATACGCCTTTCCGCACATTTCATATTCGCTTTAGGCCTGATCGCTTACGCCCACTGGTTTTTCCTGCAACTGATCATTCCTGAAAATAAAAGAAATCACTTTCGTTCCGCAGTTTTTGTTTGTAAAATCCTTTTAATGCTATTGTTTATTCAATTTATTTTCGGAGCGCTTATGGCAGGACATAAAGCGGCCACTGCTGCACCTACCTGGCCTGATATCAATGGTGAAATAATTCCGTCCACGATTTGGAAGCATGAACTGGGGGCAAGGAATTTTGTTGAAAATAAAACCACTATTCATTTTGTTCATAGAACATTTGGCTATTTATTGTTTTTGGCCACACTGTTATTTACAGGGTATTTACAACGCATTTTGATAGAAAACAGGTTTTTAAAGAAAATAGCAGTTCTGCCGCTGATTTGCACAATATTCCAGCTGGGATTAGGGGTGTTGGCGATCCTGTTCAGCCTACAGATCGTACCAAATCAGTGGGGGATATTCGAAACCATTGCTTTATTACACCAGATAACCGCAATGCTCTTGCTGTTATCCATTGTTACCGTTTTGTATATTATTAATGGTAAATCTTCTTCAATTCCATCATAACGGCGTGTTTTTTACGTTTTATTAATATTGGACAAAAGGGAAAGACCGTCCCACCAGATTGAGTAATTTTAGCCTTACAGCCGCCCTCATGAAGTCATTCATCAATGGACTATATCATTCTTTTCCGATACAGCTTTTATTGCTGCATTTTAAGAAATTCCAGGTGTTGCTCATATTCTGGTTCTTACTTTTCAGTACGGTGGATGGCAGTCTTATGAAAAGCTATGGGGCTGATTCCTTGTTTCTGGCTCCGGAATACCTCGGCAATGTAAACGCGATGAGTGCAGCTATCATGGGCATGGCAATCGCCGTCTTCATCATGAGTTGGAACATTACAACGTTTATTCTATTCAGCCGTCATTTTCGTTTCCTTGCTACTACATCCAATCCATTTCTTAAATATTGTATCAACAATACCATTATCCCTCTTGTTTTTCTTCTTTTTTATTTAATAAGGGCCATAGAATTTGATAAATACAAGGAACTTTTGTCAGCCGTCGAAATTTTATTAGTGGTGAGTGGATTTACAGGCGGACTTATTTTATTAATTGCTATCTCGCTGATATATTTTTTTCGGGCAGATAAAACGATCAGCCGCAAACTTTCTCCGGTTATTATTGATCCGAAGTTGTCCAATTCGCAAGTCCGGCCGGATGAAAAACCTTTTTTCGAAAGCAGGCTGATCAAAGTAGAATGGTATCTGAATTCGATGTTCGAAGTAAAGAAGCCGAGGGATGTATCACATTATAACAGGAGTTTTATTGAAACTGTTTTTAGTCGTCATCACTTTGCTGCAGTACTCTCCATTTTCGTTGCTTTTCTGTTTTTAATAGTGATTGGATTTCTGATGGATCGCCCCGTATTTCAATTGCCTGCAGCTGCAGGTATTACCATTTTTTTTGCAATACTGATCGCTGTATCAGGTGCTTTTTCCTATTTTCTTCAAAGTTGGAGTATACCTTTTCTGGTATTGCTGTTTGTTATAACAAATCTTTTGTACAGGTTCGATATCATTGACCCCAGTAATAAAGCTTATGGTCTGAATTACACCAATAAGGAAGAAAGACCACCCTATACAAGTGATAAGTTAATGGCTTTGACAGAACAGGGATTAGTGACACGTGATAAAAATAATATGATCGAAGTATTGAATAATTGGAAGAAAAGGCAAACTGAAGAAAAACCTGTTTTATTCCTGATCAATACCAGCGGAGGTGGAAACAGAAGTGCCAATTTTACAATGAATGTTTTGCAATCTCTTGATAGTCTGGCAGGTGGTGATCTGATGAGAAAAACATTTCTTATAACAGGTGCTTCAGGCGGAATGCTTGGGGCTACCTATTATCGTGAACTTGTCCGACAGAAAGAATCGGGAGCAGCTATCAACCCTCTGGATAAAAAATATGTGGAAGACATTTCGCAGGATTTGCTGAATTCCCTCTTTACTTCTTTTGTAGCCAGAGACCTGGCTTCCCCCGCTCAACGTTTTACAGTTGGAAAGTATAGGTATGTAAAAGACAGGGGTTACGCATTCGAACTGAAGCTTGATCAAAATACAAGAGGTTTTCTGAATAAACAATTAAGGGATTACGCAACTGATGAAAAAAATGCAAGAGTGCCTTTGATGTTTTTTAATTCCGTTATTACAAGAGACGGCCGGAAGTTGGTGATCAGTACACAAAGACTCAGTTTCCTAATGAAACCTGTTTATGATACAATTGGAATGCCCGTATTAGATCCCGACGTGGTCGATTATCAATCACTATTTGAGAAACAGGATCCAATGAATTTACGATTGCTGACTGCCCTGCGTATGAATGCTACTTTCCCCTATGTATTACCCAATGTGTGGTTACCTACCAATCCGGTGGTAGATGTAATGGATGCCGGGCTCAGAGATAATTACGGTCAGGAAACTGCCGTAAGGTTCATGCAGGTGTTTGCCAACTGGATCAGGGAAAATACAAGTAAAGTGGTATTGATACAGATAAGCGACCGTAAAGGCGGAGGCTGGGATCATCCTTATGAATCGAATGATATTACCGAGATCGTAACCAAACCGTTTTTGCTGTTGCAAAACAACTGGTATAAAATGCAATTCTATAATCAGAACGACTTGCTTAGCTTATCGCAATCCCTACTGCAGGGACATTTGCATAAACTAACTTTTCAATACATACCAAAACAGGAAGATGCAGGAGCCGCATTGAATTTTCATCTTACCAAACGCGAAAAACAGAATATTGCAGAATCCCTCCATAACGAAGGAAATAAGCAGAATTTTGATGTTTTCTATAATCTTATTACACAACCGGAATTGAAAGGGAAGGCTGGATTAGCCGGTAAGCCTTTGGGAGAACACGTACCCTGATCCTATCAGCGGTTAATGCCGGGTCTCCATCTATGTGCAGGGGAGCCCCATCTAAATTTTCTATCGAAATTTCCTCAGACTGAAAATAAATAATGTTTCTGCGATTGATCCTATCGTCAAGTTGTTGTAACGCATTGATTCCTGTTATCTGTCCAAATAGGTAAAAGGGCACTAAGAATTTATTCATTTTCTTCACCAATACAATGTCGAGCAGTCCATCGTGCAGACTCGCCTGCGGTGCGATTATGAAGTTATTTCCAAACTGGTTGCTGTTCGCAATGGTAATAAAGAATGCATTTGAAGAAATTTTTTGCGAATGGGAAATAATGGAAAATGCATAGGTCCGGGTCCTGAAAAAATTCCGGATAGTAATTTGAATATAGGTAAGCAGGCCCCTGCGAGGAGCATTCGCAAAATCATGAGCTACCTGTGCGTCAAACCCGATGCCGCAAAGCATGCATGAAAACCGGTCATTGATCATTATTGCATCTACCAGAGCGCACTGCCCATCGAGTACCAGTTGCAATGCTTTTTTTGATGCCATCGGAATTCCTGCAGTCCGGGCCAGCCCATTACCCGACCCCATGGGAATTATCCCGAAACGTATATCAAGATCAAGCAATTTACCTACTACTCCACTAAAGCTGCCATCTCCTCCAATAATTACAACATCGGTTATTTGTTCATCAACAATTTTTTGACGCAGAAAATGATAATCATTACCCGGATTTGTAGGCAAAAAATCAAAAGGGATTTGATGGTGACCTGTTGTTGTTTTGATTAGTGCAAGCAGTGAAGATTTTTCCTTAGTACCCGATATAGGGTTCACCATATAAATGATCTTTCTGCTGATGGTAGAAAATTAAAAATGAAAAATGAAAAATGAAAAATTCTGTATTACCTGATGGTCATTCATTATAATCCACATCAATTTGAATTAAAAATGCAAAATTAAAAATGCAAAATTCTGTATTACCCGAGGTTCATTAGTAATCAGCATCCTACAGCGAACGAATTTTTAATTTTGCATTTTTAATTTTGCATTTTTTTTACCATCGCATAATAGCACTTCCCCAGGTAAACCCGCTTCCAAATGCTGCGAGGCAAACAATGTCACCCTCATGAATTTTTCCTTGTTCCCACGATTCACAGAGTGCTATAGGTATTGATGCGGCCGTAGTATTACCATAACGCTGAATGTTATTGAATATCTGTTCGTCTTTCAATCCAAGTTTTTGTTGTACGAATTGGCTTATCCGCAAATTTGCCTGATGTGGGATTAATAATTTAATATCCGAAGGTTTTAAATTATTTGCCTGTAAAGCTTCTGTAATCACTTCCGGAAATTTAACCACAGCTTTTTTAAATACGGCTTGCCCATCCATAAAGGGAAAGTTCTGAGCCTGATCGATCATCTCATGACTCATGAACATTTCCGCGAGTGGTGCGTCATTGTAATTTGCCAGTTCGGGCCTCCAGTGATTTGCATGTGTACCAGGATTGTACATGGCCAGTAATTCTGCGCTCTCCCCATCACTATGAAGATGAGTGCTTAAGATACCGCTCGTATTATTCTTTGCCGGTTGCAATACCACTGCGCCCGCTCCATCTCCGAAGATCACACTCACATTTCTTCCCCTGGTTGTCAGGTCAAGACCAAAAGAATGTTTCTCACTGCCAATAACAAGAATATTTTGATACATACCGGTTCTTATGAACTGATCGGCTATACTCAATGCATACACGAAGCCGCTGCACTGGTTGCGTACATCCAGCGCCCCCACTTCTTGTAATTTCAATTCCCTTTGTACCAGTACTCCGCATCCCGGAAAATAATAGTCAGGGCTTAGAGTTGCAAAAATGACAAAATCGATATCAGCAGATGTCAGGCCAGCTCGCTCTATTGCTATGCGAGCCGCTTGTATTCCCATCGTGGCGGTAGTCTCTCCGTTCCGGTCTGCGAACCTTCTTTCTTTGATCCCTGTTCTTTCCTGGATCCATGAATCGCTTGTATCCATGTAAGGAAGCAAATCATTATTAGTGAATACATTTTTGGGAACATACATTCCAACGCCAGCGACAACTGCCCGGTTCATATGTCAGGTTCTTGGTGAAGAAGAAAAATACGAAGAAATGGGGGGAGAGATGTAAAATTTTGTTTATGGCGCAAGCTAAACAACGTGTGCAATTGTTATGAAGCGAATAGTAGTAGGGGTTGCTTTCAGATTATATTCTTAAAAAAGTGAATGTCAATTGAACGGCGAAATTAGAATTTATCGGGGTTTCAATTTTACAACTTCAACCAGGAATTCATGCACTGATATTTCTACCGAACCCAGGTCTTTCGATCTGATGAAAGAACCGATAACATGATCGCCGGCAGCAGGAATGGCAACCGCTCTTTTTTGTGTAGAAGCAGTTCCGAGCATGGTAAACATTTTTTTCATTGCATCAACCTTTACCACCTCATCCTGGTTTCTTTCATCTTTATAATAATACAATACCAGTGTGGGCTGTCTGACTTTTTTAAAAGTCTCTTCATTCATAGAAGTTTCCAATAATTCTTCCAGTGCAACCGCACCTTCCAGCCGGTAATGATGTGTCCAGTAATTTTTATACAGCGGACGCTGGTCTTTAGAATCCATATAGGCACCCCCGGTTACCATTTTTGCAATGTGCAGACCCCATGGATTATTAAGAAGCCATGCATTGGGGTCATTAATTTCAATATTGGGGGATAACAAAATAAGCGTGTGTATCTCAGGATATTCAGCTGCAAGACGAAGTGCCAGTGTTGCACCAGTAGAAGTGCCCATAAGAATTACTTTCTTTCCCAATTGTTTGCCGATTGCAAATGCCTCCTTGGCGGATTCCCAAAAACGGTCAACTGTTAGATTCACCATAGGTTCTGATGTATCAATTCCATGATCAGCAAGTCTGGACAGATACAGGTTGCAACCAAATTTTTTTGCAGTCATGCGATGTGTTGGTTCGCCTTCTGCCTGAGACGCAGTAAATCCGTGCAAATAAACGATCGAATATTCTGTTTGCTCTTTTAATGAATCATTCACCCAAATAATCCTCGCTTCATTATCCGGCTTCAAAGGATGTGTTTTCTCCCTGGCCGATATCAATTGTTCCAGGTGTAATGGATTTGCCGGGAATGCCGGCATCACCAACGAATATTCCGGAGCAGAGGGGTTGGGTCCCAACAGATAAGTTACAATCAATACAACCGGTATAAACAGCCACCATTTCTTTTTATTCATATAAATCAAATCTTACGTAAAATACAACGGCATATGTTTGTATTCCGTATTTGTGTCAAATTAATTGATATGTTAATAATAATTTTATCTGGCATATGAACCCCGAAACAGGAAAATATATTGTGTATACAGGAATTGCTATTGTGCTGATAGGGGTACTAATATACTTTTTTCATGATAAGCTTTCCTGGTTGGGACGGTTGCCTGGTGATATCCGGGTTGAAAAAAATAATATGAGATTTTATTTTCCTGTTACTACCCTGATCCTGCTGAGTCTAATGATCAGTGCCGTCTGGTGGTTGTTTAGGAAATTCTTATGAAGATGGTGTCGAATGACTGTTGCCTTTATCAGCTATCAGGAATTTCATTACATTCATTGCCTAACCAAAACTGCTTATGGCAATCGCAGAGCGTTTTCCTGCTTTAGACGTATTTCGGGGAATGACAATTTGTTTCATGATCATTGTAAATACCCCGGGTAACTATGAAACTACCTTTAGCCCTCTATTACATGCCCGTTGGCATGGGTTCACTCCAACTGACCTCGTATTCCCTTCGTTTCTTTTTGCTGTGGGAAATGCCCTGAGCTTTGTAATGCCGAAGTGGCAACATCAAAGCCGCTCTGCAGTGTTGATTAAAATTCTTAAACGTACGATTCTGATTTTTCTTCTCGGGTTTCTAATGTACTGGTTTCCTTTTGTAGATCATGCACCCGATGGTGGATTCACGTTTCGTCCATTTAGCAGTACCCGGATTCTTGGCGTGTTACAAAGGATTGCTTTGGCTTATGGAATTGCAGCACTAATGCTATACTTTCTCAAAACAAGACTTACTCTATGGATTACTTTGGGATTACTGCTTTTATACTGGCCTGTTATGTATTATTTCGGAGATCAACCAGACCCTTATCTTATGGCAGCGGATGCTGGAACGAAATTAGACCTCTGGTTGATGGGACCGGCGCATATGTACCATGGAGAAGGGATTGCTTTTGAGCCGGAAGGCTGGTTGAGCACGCTGCCCGCAGTGGGTAACATCGTGGGCGGCTTTCTTGCAGGACGATTCATCCAGCAAAAAGGTAAAACATATGAAACACTGGCACAACTGATGCTTGCAGGGGCTCTGTTACTTGCAATTGCTTATTGCTGGAACCTGTTATTCCCGATTAATAAAAAATTATGGACCAGCAGCTTTGTGGTACTGACCGTAGGATTGGATTGCATGATGCTTTCCGGTATTATATACATCATTGATTTCCTTAAGAAAACCGGTTGGACTTATTTCTTTGTAGTATTTGGTCGCAACCCGCTATTTATTTACCTGTTGTCAGAGGTAATTGCTATTCTTTTAGGCTTCTTTATTATGGGTGACGGAACTTCTTATTCCTGGCTATACCGGACTGTGTACAGTCATGCCGGAGGGTATCTTGGATCCCTATTATTTGCATTATCGATCATGTTCTTCTGCTGGCTGGTAGGATACTGGATGGATAAACGTAAAATTTATGTGAGGGTTTAAATAATTGGACTTGGAAATACATTCAAAAGTCCAACGTTAAATTGCTTCTGTTGATTTGTAACAATTCTATATAATCAAATTCAAAAAAAGTAAAGTATGATAACGGGAAAAATAAAAATTGACCGCAGGAATTTTGTCAAAAAAACAAGTGTGCTTGCGACAGGTCTTTCAGGACTGGCGATGTTTCCACAAGCAACTCATGCTATTGAAAAATCTCCTGAAGACAACATCCACCAGGTCGGACCAAAAGAAGGGTTTTCTCCTCAGGTGGGTACGCTCGTTTCAATGATGAACTGGATGCGGATGGTAGTATTGCAGTCTGTAAAAGATATCACCAGGCAGGATCTTGATTACATACATGACCAAAAATCAAATACAATTGGCTCCATGCTGTTACACCTTGTTGCAACCGAAGTATTTTTCCAGGCAAATACTTTTGAAGGAAGAAAAGAATACAATGAAAGTGAAAAAACAAAATGGAATATTCCCATGAACCTGGGGGAAGAAGCACGGAAAAAAATTAAAGGCAATGAGCTTTCTTATTATCTGGATGTTTTACAATCAACACGTGAAAAAACTGTAGCAGAATTCCGCAAAAGAGATGATCGTTGGTTGATGTCAGTAGATCCCACATTTTTCAACGGCCAGCCAACGAACAATTATTGCAAATGGTTCCATGTATGCGAACATGAATCCAATCATAACGGGCAGATTAAATGGATAAAAGGCCGGATTTCTGGCGCAAAGCCTGGCAGGGATTAAGCTTTGCGGGAAAGAGTAATAATATTTACCATCTGCTAAAATATTTAAACAATTAAGGCGCGTTTGCCGGTATTTACCGGAACGAGATGAATAGGAGTCTTCATAATACATTTTATTCTGGCACAAGTGGATTGGTACTACCTGTTCCTCAAGCCTTATATCCGCCGGAATTCCAGGGCAAAAGCAGGTTAACTTATTATGCATCATTGTTCAATAGCATCGAGATCAACAGTTCTTTTTATAAAACTCCCCAGGTATCCACAATTATTAAATGGGCAACAAGTGTCCCGGATACCTTTCGGTTTACATTCAAACTCTCTAAAGCGATTACCCACGTAAAGGGCCTGGATTTCAGAGTGGATGACATGGATCATTTTATGCAGACCATATCTCATGTAGAAGATAAAAAGGGATGTTTGCTGGTTCAGTTTCCACCGGGATTAAAAGTTGAAAAATTAAATCAATTACAAAAGCTTTTATTAAACATTGAAGAAGCGGACACGAACCATTTGTGGAAAGTAGCCATTGAGTTTCGTAACCTCTCCTGGTACCATGAAGAAGTATATAATGTGCTCAATGAATATAAAGCTGGTATGGTGATACATGATTTACCTGCTTCTCCTACACCATTGGCAGAATCCATTGGAAGTTTTCTGTATTTACGTTTTCATGGTCCGGGAGGGAGATACCGTGGAAGCTACTCTGATGAATTCTTACACCAATATTCACAATATATGAGGGCTTGTTTAAGTAAAGGAAAAGAAGTCTATTTCTATTTTAACAATACAATGGGAGATGCAGTTAAAAATCTACAGACCATAAATGACTTTCTGAATCATAATTAAGTTATTAGGCCAACAACGAGGTTTAAGGGGTAACATCAACAATGTCGAAAGGGGAACAGACTACCCCTTCCTCCGTTAAATTTTCGTACCTTCGCGCCTCAAATTTTGAGGTTCATGAATTTAAGGAACATCGCCATTATTGCCCACGTCGACCACGGTAAAACCACGCTGGTAGACAAAATATTACATCAAACCAACGTGTTCCGGGACAACCAGGAAACAGGTGACCTGATCATGGACAGTAATGAGCTGGAAAAGGAGCGAGGCATTACCATTTTTAGCAAGAATGCTGCGGTAGTGTACAAAGGAGTGAAGATAAATGTGATTGATACGCCCGGACACAGTGATTTTGGGGGAGAGGTCGAACGCGTGTTGAAAATGGCCGATGGTGTTTTATTGTTGGTTGATGCATTTGAAGGTCCTATGCCCCAAACGCGTTTTGTGTTGCAGAAAGCTTTACACCTACACCTCAGACCAATTGTAGTCATCAATAAAGTCGATAAGCCGAATTGCCGGCCTGATGAAGTGCATGAGGCTATATTTGAATTGTTCTTTAATCTGGATGCAACGGAAGAACAATTAAATTTTCCTACCATTTATGGATCTTCCAAGCAGGGATGGATGAATACATCCCTCACTCCCACCGAAGACATTACGCCGTTGCTGGATGCCATTATTGACTATGTTCCGGAGCCTAAAATAGCGGAAGGAAATTTACAATTGCAGATCACTTCCCTTGATTACTCTTCTTTTCTTGGCAGAATAGCGATCGGTAAGATCGCAAGGGGAGTCATAAAAGAAAACCAGAGCATCGCACTGGTGCAGGCTGATGGCAGCATCAAAAAATCAAAAGTAAAAGAGCTGTATATTTTTGAATCGCTTGGTAAAAAGAAAGTGAGTGAAGTAAAGGCAGGTGATATCTGCGCCGTAGTAGGATTGGAAGATTTCACCATTGGGGATACGATTGCAGATATTGAAAACCCTGAAGGATTACCGGTTATCAGTGTGGACGAACCCACGATGAGCATGTTGTTCAGCATTAACAATTCTCCTTTCTTTGGCAAGGATGGAAAATTCGTTACTTCCCGTCATCTGCGTGATCGCCTGATGAAAGAAACAGAAAAAAATCTTGCCTTGAAAGTGGAAGACACCGATAGCGCAGACAGTTTCCTGGTATTTGGAAGAGGGATACTTCACCTTGGCATTCTAATCGAAACAATGCGACGCGAAGGGTATGAGTTAACGGTAGGTCAACCCACCGTGATCGTGAAAGAGATTAATGGAAAGAAACATGAACCATATGAAACCCTGGTCATTGATGTTCCTGGAGATTATAGCGGTAAAGTGATTGACATGGTAACTCAGCGTAAAGGAGAAATGCTGGTGATGGAGAGCAAAGGAGATATGCAACACCTTGAATTCGAAATCCCTTCCAGGGGATTGATCGGACTTCGTTCCAATATGCTTACCAATACTGCCGGAGAAGCAGTGATGGCACACAGATTTATCGACTATAAGCCCTGGAAAGGACCCATACCTGGAAGAAACAACGGCGTATTGCTTTCTAAAAACCAGGACAAAACAACTGCATATTCGATTGATAAATTACAGGACCGCGGTTCATTTTTTGTGGACCCGGGAGAAGAGGTTTACGTTGGACAAATCATTGCCGAACATATCAAACCGGGAGACCTGATCGTGAACGCTACGGAAGGAAAAAAATTAACAAATATGCGCGCAAGTGGCAGCGATGATTCTGTACGCATTGTTCCCAGGATTCAAATGACCCTGGAAGAATGTATGGAATATATTCAGCAGGATGAATGTATCGAAGTAACACCCAAAAATATCCGCCTTCGTAAAACTATCCTGAATGAAGACGAACGTAAGAAATTGCAAAAAATGCTCAAAACAGAAGCGTAGAATGCAATTTGGAGGTCAAGTAAATTAAATTAAAGAAGCAAATTAGTTTTTATATTAATTTTGAGTTATGAAATGGTGCCGATTGATATTACTCTTTGCTCTTTTTTTTGCAACAGCTCAGATTACACGCGCCCAATGCTCGATCTGTACCAAAACAGCACAACAACTTGGTGAAAAACCGGCAAGGGGGCTGAATGCGGGTATTTTATACCTGGCAGCCGCACCGATTCTTATTGTTGGATTCATTGGTTACCGGTGGTATAAGAGCAACTCCCATTGATTTAAAGTGCTCAGAACAAATACATATTGAAGCATTTGATCACAGGGAAGCTACCAGTTTATAAACATTTACATTTCCCTTCTCCATTATTTCCTCTAGGATCTCTTTGAGTTTGTGTTTTGAAAAATTCTGCATTCTTTTATTGCGCAACAAATGCCATGCTTTTTCTGTCAGCAAATAAATTTTTCTTTTATTTTTTTGTGGAAGACTTCCATGCAAATCGATTGAGCCTGCAAGATCATCAATACCATCATTCTGAGATGCAGTGGTTTTAATGATGGGTATTGCTTCGGAAGGAGTTAAATTAGAAGATAGGAGCATTTTCCTCAAATTGGAAGCAAATGTGTCTGCATCTGGTCGGTCAGCTTTATTTACTACAAAAATGTCCGCAATTTCCATTAGTCCGGCTTTCATGGTTTGAATTTCATCGCCTGCCTCCGGAACAAGGATTACCACAGTGGTATCTGCAAGTCCTGCTATTTCAATTTCACTTTGTCCCACACCCACCGTTTCTATAATGATCTTATCAAAACCTGCCGTTCTTAGAATGTCGGTGATTTCAATGATCCTTGGATGCAATCCTCCGAGAGAACCTCTGGTTGCCAACGATCGTATGAAAACAGCAGGATGATTATACCAGGTACTCATCCGGATGCGATCACCAAGCAAAGCACCAAGATGGAAAGGCGAAGAAGGATCTACACATAAGACTGCTATTTTTTTATTTTGATTGACGAAGTGGCCAATGAGCAGATCTACTATTGTGCTTTTCCCTGCTCCTGGTGGACCGGTAATTCCTATCAGGTGAGCATGTTGATCATAGTTTAAATTCTCCAAAAAATTTTCATGCCCGGGGGCTTCATTTTCCACAAGTGAAATAGTTCTTGCGATAGCTTTTGTGTTGCCTTGTTGTAACTCCGTAAGCAGTCGATGCCACATGAGTACGAATGTAGGAAGAATGAAAGAAAGGCACGGAGTTCATCGAAGTTGAGCGAAAAATCAATACACTTCTATTTCATATTTATAAATATTCCATCTCAATTTGTGACTTTTTTTATTCGTTGATTCAATATTCCAATTAGAATGCTCTCTGATTTTTCCCTAATTTGACTGGCATGCGTTTGATTTTCGAACTTTGAATTCACCATCTGTGTGGTAGCTAAAAATGTCCCTATGATATATGGGCGGCAGAATGAAAAATTGATCTGGGAAAAGTTCCGGAAAGAAATGTTTAATAAGGATTTTAAAAACTGGCTTTCTAATGGTGGAACAGCCCCTGCAGGAAAAGCCGATCTTGGATATTTTATCGGGTATGCAATTTGTAAATCTTATTACCTAAATGCGAATAACAAAACAGCTGCGATCAGGAAAATTATCGAATTAAATTTTTCAAGTAAAAAGAAAGTACACGCCTTTCTGGAACGGTCAGGTTATCCTGGTTGGAAAGATTAATGGCTGGGATTTCTCTGCGTAACTTTAGCGCTCACTCATTCTCTGCGGTGAATCATACAGTTTGTAGGTTGTTTTACTCACGAAGGCATTTTGTGAGGCAGTGAAAAGCAGAAGGCACTTCCTTTTCCAGGTTCGCTGGTAACATGAATTTCACCGCCATTCCTGTTTAAAAATTCCCTGCACAACATTAATCCTATACCAGTACCTGTTTCATTTTCGGTTCCCCTGGTAGAATGAAAAGTGTTTTCAAATAATCGACTGACCACTTCCTGGCTCATTCCCAATCCGGTATCATTCACAGTGACTTCAACCTTTGAATCAGTTTCAGAAATTACAATTCTGATTTTACCGTTGGAAGGGGTAAATTTAATAGCATTTGATACGAGATTGCGTATGACAAGACTTATCATATCCCGGTCGGCATAAATATAAATTGGATTTGTCTGTTGAACACATACGTGTATCTGCTTGGCTTGCGCCTGCAATCTCAGCAAGTCAGTCGACTCTTTGATGAGTCCGGAAACTTCCAGAATCTGGGGATTTACCACATTGATCTGCATCTGGCTTTTCACCCATGATAAAAGATTTTCCATAAGACCGGTAGTATAGTGAAGGTCTTTTACAACCTCCGGAATAAATTTTTTGATCTCTTCAGCCGGCATATCATATTGTTGCATTGTCCTGAAAAGATTCCTTAATGCATATAAAGGGCTTTTCAAATCGTGTGAGATCACTGAGAATAATTTGTTTTTAAGCGTATTCAGTTCTGTCAGCTGCTGAGTCTTTTCCTCCAGCAATTTTGCTTTTTCATCAATCACTTCATTTTGTTTCTGAACTTCCAGGTTCACCTTGTGAAGTTTCCGGTTATTCTCAAGTATGTTGAATTGGTACTGAGTATTTTCTTTTTTGATCAGAAATAATGCATATAAGATAAATCCTGCAGGCAGAAGATGATTCAGGACATAAAAAGGAAAGTTCATATCAGAAAGCCGGAAGTCATAACTCTTTGTAAAAACAAAGACATAGAAGTAACACAATGCTGATAAGGAAAAAGCAAAAACAATATAAAGAAAACGTTGTAAAAAGAATACAGACAACACACCATACAGAATAAAGAACAATTCCACGCCAACATCAAAACTTACGGCATACACGATCGCTGTCAATATAGGGTACATGATGAAATAGGAAAGTGTACCGAATTCGTGCATCTTATAGTGGTTGCAGACCAACACCAGCATGCTGATCATGGCAGGTGAAAAAGTTACAACCCAGGCGAGTGTTGGCAAATTTATATCAGCTACAAACAGGCCGATTATAGGAAGAAATACTCCGATCAGAAATCCTAGTACATTCAGCAGGTTGAAAATTCCAAGCTTACGCTTTTCATAGTCATCCATGGCTGCGTTGTAGCCGATCGACTTGATCTTATTATGAAATACCAACAGGTTATCAAGTACAAGTTGCATAGGTAAACGGGTTCAATATATCTTAACGGGGAAATGCGGTGTTTATTGAATTCCTGGTATGTATAATTCCTTTAAGATTGATTAACTGCTAACGTTTTAAAAAGGGGTTATCCAGACAACTTCATAAGGATTCCGGCTCAAGGTTGAAACCGTTATTCTGCTTTTACCGTATTTTTAGTTTTTAAATTGAATCGCTATGGGTAAAACATTTATGATTCTGCTATTATTGGCAGGTACAGCCACTTTATTTGTGATGCAAATTGGTTGTTCTTCAATGCGTAATAATGCAGGGGGAGAAGATGGCAGAGCAATGATCAAAGCGGAAAAAAATTACGCTGATTACTGTGCCGGCTGCCATGGGGAGAAAATGGATATGTTCGTTGACAGAAGATGGAAACATGGCAATTCAAACGATTCACTCTTTCACGCTATCAAAATAGGATATCCTGATGAAGGTATGCCCGGATTTGACAGTGCTTTTACAGATAAAGAGATCACAGCACTTTCAGAATATATATTGAAAGGAGTTCAGAATGTAAAAGCATGTAATTTCAAAGCTGCACCCAAATCTAATATTTACAAAGACGGATCTGTTTCAGTAAGGGTCGATACGGTGATGAGTGGGTTACCGGTGCCTTGGGGACTCGCCTTTCTTCCTGAAGGGGGATACCTGGTTACAGAACGTGGCGGTAAACTATATAGGGTAAGCGGAAATAATACCCGTCAGCAGATCGAAGGTGTACCTGAAGTGCTGGCGGCTGGCCAGGGGGGGTTGCTTGATGTAGCGCTTCATCCCAATTTTTCAACTAACCAGTTGGTCTATCTTTCATATTCTAAGCCAAAGAAAGAAGGAAACAATGTATTGGCTACTACCGCCGTATTAAGAGCGAA
>Ga0180121_10000324_pt1 | contig 19588 bp, 12 predicted proteins | sample AntDrymUQ5402106_2_FD_129676 | JGI IMG/M metagenome (GOLD analysis project Ga0180121, IMG submission 129676) | Polar desert sand microbial communities from Dry Valleys, Antarctica - metaG UQ540 (21.06) (version 2) (version 2) | ecosystem: Environmental > Terrestrial > Soil > Desert | place...
GATGGACTCCAGTAATAGACGAGGTTCTCGCCGATCCCGCTTACGGTGATGATCAGAAAGGCGATCGCGGCAACGGTCAGGGCACCGATCGCGAACCAGCGATTTTTCGAGCTTCGGGGGCGTGGGGCGGTGGGGGGCATTTTTCTGGAACCTTACTTCAGAATTCAGAAACGAAAATTGATAGTAAAGAAACGAGCGGGAAGATGAATCAGGATCAGATCGGCGGCGCTCAGTGATTCGATTGCTTCCTGCTTTTCTGGTAACGCATGATGACCGAGGCAGTGTAGAACAGAAGAACGAAGGCCGTGACGCCGTAGGCGCTCCAGACGAACCCCCATCCGCCCTGAATGATCCCGTTCATCGTTCAACTCTCACTGTGGCTGGTGTTGAGGCGGGCGGCGGGGCGGCCAGCTCTTCCCGGATCCGGCTCGCGGCCACTCTGGACCGCAAAATCATCAAGCCGATGAGCAGAAAAAGAATTCCGACCGCATTCGTTCGCAGAGGGATGTAAAACGCGGGAGAAACGGTCTTGGGCGTGGACTGCATTTGATGGAGAGAGTTCCACCACTTCACGGAGAAATAAACGATCGGGACGTCGACGAAGGCGATGATCGTTGCCACGGCTGACCAGGCTGCCCGTTTCGAGGAATCATCGACGGATCGGCGAAGCGCGAGGATTGCGATGAAGGCGAACAGCATGACCGCGGTGGTGGTCAGCCGCGGATCCCAGTCCCACCAGACTCCCCAGGTCGGCCGGGCCCAGATCGCTCCCTGAACACAGAGTAGGAAGGAAAGCACCACTCCGACCTCGACCGCCGCTTCCAGCCGGGCGTCCCAGACCCATCGGCTGGTGAACAGGTACAAGAGAGCTGAAACGAACGCGAAGGTGAGGGCCAGCATGGCGTTCCAGGCCGTCGGGACGTGCACATACATGATTCTCTGCACGTCGCCCATGAACCGCTCCGGCGGAGAAATGAACAGCCCGTAATACGACCCGAGAAGAAGGAGAACGACTGCGATGGCGATCAGCGCATAGGCCACCACGGCAGCGCGGCGACCTTCTTCGAGGCCAATCTCCCGCCGATCCTGGTCTCTTTCATTCATCGCCATCACCGGCTATCACTCCTTGCTCGTAGTACAGATCGCTGTACAGATCGCTCGCACCGCCAAATCTCGCGGTATCGGGCGCGATGCACCGCGCCGCCTGCGAACCGGGTCACTCATCGACCACACGCCTGAAAAGCAGTCCGCACAACGACCAATAGATGGCGTCGAAGGCCAGAAGTAAGATCGTCCATGACCGAAGCTGCCCCATCGGATCCCCGTGCATCAGCAAAGACGTAGCCTTGACCGAAGCCAGGAGCACCGGAACGACCAGTGGAAAAAGAAGCAGAGGAAGGAGCGATTGTCTGGCTCGCGATGCGGCGGCCATGGCCGCGTAGAGTGTTCCCGGAGCAGAGAGCCCCGCACTTCCCAGAAGGATGATTCCAGTCATTTCAATCGGCCGCGACGGCGTTGCATTGTATAGCACCACCATGACCGGGAGGAGGAACACGCCCAGCAGGAAAAGCATCAGCCAGTTGGCAATGGCCTTGGCGAAGAAAATAGCGTGAGCGGAAACAGGAAGAAGCAGCAGTCCCTCCAGGCCCCGCTGCTCCCATTCGCTTTGAAAACTCTCGCTGAGTGCCAGAGTGGAGGAGAGAAGCAGAGCCAGCCAGAGAAATCCAGCCGCGTTCTTTTCGAGCGATTCTGCGCTCGGTCCCACGGCAAAGCTGAAGAGGAGCAACGTCGTAGCGCCGAACACCAGAACGGCCGCGGCACCAGCTCGTGTTCGCCATTGAATGAGGACCTCTTTGCGAAGGACGGCGATCAGTTGCATGCCGCCCCGCTTTTGGTTTGAAGGACTGCCAGATCACTCAGCCCTCGCGGAGGACCGCTGTAGACGAGTCGTCCAAGATCGAGCACCAGGGCGTGATCGGCCAGCCTGCTCATCCGGTCGATCTGATGACTGGCAACTAGTACGGTCCGCCCTCCGGCGCGCAGGCTGGTGATCAGGCCGTCCATGAATCCGAACCCGGCCGGATCCAGCTGTCCATAGGGCTCATCGAGAAGAACCACTGGCGCATCCCGCAGAAGAACGCGAGCCAGGGAAAGCCGCTTTCTCATCCCGGCCGAGAAGGCGCTGACGGGTTCGTCACCCCGCTCATGGAGTCCCACCCTCTCCAGAAGAGCGCGAAGGGAACTGCGGTCGTCATCCTTCTTCATAAGCTGAGCGAAGATACTCAAATGCTCCATGGCCGTGAGCGCTTCGTAGGTATAGGCGCTGTGGGATAAAAGAGACAGCCGCGACCGCACGCTGAAGGGATCTGCGGCCACATCGATCCCCTCAACAGTGGCACTGCCGCGGTCGATGCGGATGGCCGAGGCCAGGAGGAGAAGAAGCGTGGATTTTCCCGAGCCATTGGCGCCGGCCACCAGCCAGACCGTTCCACCGGGCTGCTCGAAACTCACGTCGACCAGAGCCCAACGACTCCCGTAACGCCGTCCCAATTCAGAGGCTACGATGGTCGGGGCACGGTCATTCACCAGGTCATTGTATCGTCCACCAAGTGGCCGAACATTCCAATTTTCGGCAGGTCTCGCACTGCTCTGACTCCTTCACGCTCGCCGAACATTGGATTGGATGTTCGGCCCCCAGGGCTCCTCCCGATTACAACCATCAGTGGTAGAGTTTCCCAACCGGAAGCGCCAGGTAGTCCAACTCTTGAACGCGGGGTCCGCCATGCCCTTGATCTGCATCCATTGCCAACGTGCGACGCAGGATTCAAGGCCTGTCCTTACTGCGGAGAGCACGACGAAACCCAGCACGTCACTCTCATCACCCCGAAGTAAGCGCGCGAAAACCGCTACTTCGTCGGAATAATCAGGTCGAGAGCCTTTCTCAGGGCGCTGGCGATCACAGCCGCGTCGTCGTCTCCCCAGAATTCGACGAATACCAGTCGCGGCCTGGTCCCCGAAAAATGAGAGTGCGCGGTGGCCGCGGTCAGGCCTCCATCTCGCAGAACCTGAACCACTCGATCGACTTCGTTCTCCAAGAGAGCGAACTCGCCTGAGGCAATGGCATGACCGTTGGCCACGGACTGAAGTCGGATCGAGGAAGTTCCAGGCGCGCCCAGGCTCGAATTACCCTCCAACAAGATCTTCTCGCGGCGCGGGATCGTGAACAGATACACCGGTCCGACCGGTTTGCCTGTCTGCCCCAATAACCTGTCGATCTCCTTCGAATCAAAGCCGACCGCCCTGCTGTCACCATTCCGGCCCGCGATGAGCGGAGTGGATGTTGCCTCCAGAGCTTTTCGAAGTCCGTGAGCAATTCTGCCGAGTGGACCTGATGCCTGAAAGTAGACACTGGTCAGTCGGGGCGAAGCCTGAATCAATCCATGACGAACGCTGGCAGCTGCGATCCCGTCGGCCTTCAAAGAGGTGAGAACCTTCTGCAGTTCTCCCTCCGTGACAATGAACTCTCCCGTAACCGACACCTCCGAGTCCAGCCTTCGGAAACCTGCCCACGAAGTCTGGGCGAAGGCCGGGTTGAGGGTGATCCCGCGCGACATGACCAGGAGGTCGCTGCGGGGCCATGCGTATCGGAATGAACCGTCAGGCTGGCTGGCGCCGTTCTCACCCAGAACTTCACGGAGGTCGTTCCAGAACTCACGGTCCGTCATCCGCTTCTCTGCTGTCGTTCCGGCGCGAACGGAATCGCAAGCCTCGACATCTTTGGAAAGCACCACCGCCAGGTGATTGGCCACCCGGCGCTCTTCGCCGTAGGTCACCTGGTTTGCGAGAGAACCTGCCACGGCCATGGCCGCCGAGCCTCCGCCATCGAGATTGATGGCCGAACAGGCTTCGAGTTCCTCCTTCATGAACGTCGCCAGCCCTTCCAGTGTGACTCCGTTGGAAACGTTCCCCCTTTTCTCGACCACCACAAAGAACATGGTTTCGTCGTCCTCGCTCACACCAACGGCGGTGCGAGCCAGAGCAGTGCGTGTGAAACGGTCGCTGCCGGGAAGCTCACTTGAACTCAGCGCCTTGCAATCGATCACCAGACGTGGCCAGCCTGCGACCACACTCTGCGCCCACGAAGGCGTCGGCGACTCGAGCTCGGAGGGGCGGTAAATCTCAGAACGGTTCCGGCCGACGGCGATCACGGGCCGTGTCAGGTCTCCCGGCTTTTTCCACAGACCGCACTGGCTGATCGACTGACCGATGGGCTGCAGCTTGTCATCGAAGAAGTCGCCGTTCATGGCCACGATTGCTTTGGCCTGCTTTGAGTAAGAGCTGACCGACGTTCCCCGATCGCGCTCCTGGGTACCGATCACGCGGATACGATCGTTGGTCAGGTCGATCCTGGCCACGTAGTAATTTGTCTCGTTCAACCGGAACTTCTGGAACTCCACACCCGGCGCGAGACGCTCCCAGTCCGCGGTGAGCGGCCAGGCAGCGAAGAGAATCACCCCAAGCACGAATCGAAAGCGGTTGTTCAAGAAGAGTGTCCCCCGATCATGCGAGTTGGATTCCCCCACGATCCCTTTTCAAATGATGTACCGGCGCTGCCGGCTGAACATTCCAATTCAGTGTCTGGCGGGTCTTGCGCTGGACTGACTCACTCACGCCAGCCGAACATTGGAATGTTTCGGCCACCAGGGAATCCGGCCTAATTGGCAGCAACGGTCTGGGTGGCCGGTTCGGTCTCCACGGGTCGCGAGAGAGGGATGGTCACGGTGAATGTGGAGCCCTTTCCCTCACCTTCGCTCTCGGCGCGGATGGTGCCGCCATGCTGTTCAATGATGAACTGGGAAATGGCCAGGCCCAGACCGAGTCCTCCGTGTCCCACCGCTCCATCAGCCTGCCGGAGCCTTTCGAACACATGAGGAAGGAACTCTGCGGAAATCCCGGCGCCCGTATCCTTGATGCAGATCGATGCTTCGGATCCGCTGTTCTGCATGATGACCGACACCTCGCCGCCTGAATCCGTGAACTTGATGGCGTTGGACACCAGATTCCAGATGACCTGCTGCAAACGACTGGGGTCACCCTGGATGGGCTGAACTGACTGATCGACCTCCACTCGTAAAGTCAGTCCCTTGGCCTCCGCGGCCGGCCTGACGGCGTCGCCGGCCTTCTCCACGATCGAGCTGAGCGAAGTCTCGCGAAGCTCCAGCCGGAACTTACCCAGGATGATGCGCGAGACGTCCAGCATGTCGTCGATCAGACGTGCCTGAGCTCTGGCACTGCTCTCGATCGTCTCCAGCCCGCCGGCTACGCTGGCATCGTCCAGATCGCCCATGCGCAGAATCTGAACCCAGCCCAGGATCGCGGTCATGGGCGTGCGAAGCTCGTGAGAAAGCGTGGCCAGGAAGTTGTCTTTAGCCTGGTTGGCGGCGTGCGCTTCCTTGTAGAGCCGCTCGTTCTCCGTGGCCAGAGCCGCGGCTTTTCGGTCCGAGACGTCGCGGAAGGTGATCACGGCACCGATCATCTCGCCCATCTCGTCCTTCATGGGAGCACCGCTATATTCGACAGGGAAGGGTGTGCCGTCAGAACGGTAGAACGTGTCGGCGACCAGTCCGGTGACAGGTTCACCTTTCAGGATGAGGGCAACCTGACAAGCTACACCGGTGCATTCGTCGTCACCAGGATGAAGAAGCTCGTGAATGGGCTGGTTGGTCACATCTTCCGGCAACCGTCCGATCATTTTTGCGGCGGCAGGATTCACAAACGTCGAATGTCCTCGTAGATCGACACCGAAGACACCCTCAGCGGCATGATTCAGAATGAGCTCGGTCTGTCTCATCAGCCGGGCCAGCTCGCGGGCCTGACGTTTCAGCTCTTCATTCTTGCGGAACAGCTCGACGAACACCGAGACCTTGGACCCGAGAATCTCGGGCACGATGGGCTTGAAAAGGTAATCGACCGCGCCGAGCGAGTACCCGCGAAAGACGTTGGTCTCGCTGCGGCTGAGCGCAGTCACGAAGATGATGGGCGTCGAGCGTGATTTCTCGCGCTGGCGAATGAGTGTCGCTGTCTCAAACCCGTCCAGACCGGGCATCTGAACGTCGAGCAGGACCACCGCGAAATCCTGATCGAGCAGGGCCTTGAGGGCCTTGGTCCCAGAATCGGCCTTGACCAGGTTCAGGCCGTCGGATTCGAGCATGGCTGTCAGCGCCAGCAGGTTCGCAGGCTGATCATCGACGAGCAGAATGTTTACTTTTTCCATGAATTAGCCGGCCACCTCGGCCGAGCACCTGGTGATCAGAAACGTTGCAATCTTTGAAATAGGCATGATCCGATCCACCTTGGCCGCGGCGATCGCCGCTTCCGGCATCGCTCGCGCTTCTGCTGTCTCGGGGTCCTGCACAACCACAATACCCCCACGGCTCTTGATTTTTTTAGCTCCGTCCGCCCCATCAGCATTCGCGCCCGTCAGGACCACACCGATCAGCCGCGACTTGTAGGCCTCGGCGGCGGACTCGAACAGCACGTCGATCGAGGGCCTGGAATACTGGACCGGGTCTTCGATCGACAACGTAAATCGACCGCGCTCCACAAGCAGATGATAGTCAGCAGGAGCAAGATAGACGTGTCCGGGCCTGATCAGTTCACCATCCTGTGCGTCCTGAATGCGCAAGCGAGTCCACTTCTGAAGGAATGAGCTGAGCGCATCATCGGAGGACTTGGCTCGATGCTGCACGACGGCCAGCGGGACCGGGAAATCGGCCGGGAACTTTGTCAGCAGGATCTGCAGTGCACGCAGGCCGCCCATGGACGTACCCACCACGATGAGCTCGATGGAACTGTTTCCCCTGCCCGATTCGGGAGTTTCAGCCGGGGTGGCCGCGATCGGCTTATTGCTGCTCATCGAATCCGCCTGTAGAGACGCTCGGCGTGATCGAGCTCCTCATAGTTGTCGGCGACGGCCAGAAACTTCAGCGTCTCCTTCCGGCCGAGTCCAATCACTCCGAAGACTTCCAGACTCTCGAGAAAAAGTCGTTGAACCTTTTCCTGCAGGGCGGCATTGAAGTAAATCAGCACATTCCTGCAGAAGATGACGTTGAAAACATTGAACGAAGCATCGGTCACGAGATTGTGCTGCGCGAATACGACTTTCTCGCGCAGGGAAGGCTTGAACAACGCTGAGTCGTAACGGGCGGTGTAGTACTCGGAAAACGTTCCGCTTCCGCCGGCCTTCAGGTAATTCTGGGTGTTCTCCTGCATCGTGGAAAGAGGGAAGATTCCCTCGCGGGCCCGCGCCAGGACGGCTTCGTTCATGTCGGTCGCGTAAATCCTGCAGCGGTCGATCAGCCCTTCTTCCTTCAGGAGAATGGCCATGGAGTAGACCTCTTCTCCCGTGGAACACCCGGCGTGCCAGATGCGAACGAAAGGATAGGTTCGCAAAAGGGGCACGACTCGTTGCCGGAAAGCGAGATAAAAGCTCGGATCACGGAACATGGCCGTGACGTTGATGGAGAGGTCGAGCAGAAAGCGCTCCATGCACAGCCTGTCCCTGAGAACCTTCTCCTGGAGCGTTGAAACGCTGGTGAGCCCTTCGCCGAAGACTCGCTTCCACACGCGGCGCTTCAGCGAGGGATAGGAATAGTCGCGAAAATCAAATCCGTAACGCTGAAATACACCTTCCATCAGGAGCTGAATCTGGATGGCCTCAAGCTCGTCCTCGTCCCTCTTGCCCGGATCCGGATCCTCCGGACTCTCGATAGTCATGGCCACAGGCTCCGCCTCCCCGTTCTCTTTTTCAACGAGCGGGCCAGGCTTGTCCGACATCCAGAAAGGAGTCATCTAGTTTTCCCGAGGTCTCACCGGTACAGCCAGACCCTCAGCAGCGAAATCAACTGCTGTGTATCGATGGGCTTGGTGATGTAGTCGGATGCACCGGCCTGCATGCACTTCTCGCGATCGCCTTTCATGGCCTTGGCCGTGAGCGCCAGGATGGGGAGGGAGTTGAACTGTTCCATTGCGCGAATCTGGCGCATGGCTTCGTACCCGTCCATCTCCGGCATCATGACGTCCATCAGCACCACGTCGATCCCGGGATTCTGCCTGAGGATCTCCAGCCCATCCTTGCCGCTTTCGGCGTAGAGGACTTCCATCTTGTTCCGCTCCAGGAGACTCGTCAGCGCATAGATGTTTCTCATGTCGTCATCGACGACCAGCGCCTTCTTTCCTTCCAGAACCGGATCGTTTTCATGCAACTGCTCGAGCATCTGCCGTTTGGATTCGGGCAGGTTTGCCTCGACTCTGTGCAGGAACAGAGCAGTCTCATCGAGCAGTCGGTCCGGTGACGAGACATCCTTGATGATGATGGCGTCTGCGATCCGTTTGAGCTCGGTCTCTTCCTTCTTGGTCAATTCACGCCCGGTATAGACCACCACCGGTGTATCGCCCGCTCCCTCCGCCTTCATCTTTTCAATGAACTCGAAGCCGTTCATGTCCGGCAGGCCGAGGTCCAGAACGATGCAATCAAACTTGCGCTGCCGCAGCGCTTCCAGCGCTTCGTCGGCGGTGCCCACGGCCGTGATCTCCACGTCCGGCTCGCCGATGAGCTCGACGATGGCCTGGCGCTGAGTGTCGTTGTCCTCGATCACCAGCAGGTTCTTGTGGCTGCGCTCGACGAATCCTTTCATCTTGGAGAACGCATCGTCGAGGGCTTCTTTGGTGACCGGCTTCTCCAGATGAGCAAACGCGCCCAGCTTCATGCCGCGGTTGCCCTGGTCCTCGGCCGAGATGATGTGCACCGGAATGTGACGCGTATCCTTGTCGTGTTTCAGACGATCGAGGACGCTCCAGCCTTCCATGTCCGGAAGCATGATGTCCAGGGTGATGGCATCAGGCCGATACCGCTTTGCCGCCGCGATTCCCGCCTCGCCTCTCTGTGCCACGATGGCACGGAAGCCCTTGTCCCTGGCCATGTCCCTCAGGATCTTCGCGAACCTCACATCGTCCTCGATGATCAGAATGGTCTTGTCACCCTGCTGGACTGCAGAGCGGTCGTCTTCGATCTGTTCCTCGACCTTCATCTGTTCATGAACCTGAAACGGCGGCGGCGTCTCGGCCCGGCTACGGCCTGAACTTTCCTCCCTCTCGGCGACGAAGCGTGCTCCTGTCGCCGCAGAGGTCACCGACTCGGATGAATCACGCCGATGCTCGTTCTCTTCGTTCTGGCTGGCTGGAACGGTGTAGACCTCGGGCAGATAGAGCGTGAAGGCACTCCCCTCTCCCGGCGCAGAAGAAACCCCGATCTCGCCACCGAGCAGCCGGGCAATTTCCCGGCTGATGGACAGGCCCAGTCCCGTGCCGCCGTACTTCCGGGTCGTTCCGGCGTCGGCCTGCTGGAAGGCCTCGAAAATGATTCTCTGCTTGTCAGTGGGAATTCCGATCCCGGTATCCCGAACTTCAAAGGCCAGAACATTCCTGGATCGATCCAGCACTTCGTGTCCGGGAGTCCAGCCGGAAGTGGCCTTCTTGATGTTCAGCTTGACGCTGCCCTGCTCGGTGAACTTGAAGGCGTTGGACAGAAGATTCTTGATGACCTGCTGCAGCCGTGTCGAATCGGTGTACATCGTTGGAGGAACGTCCGGAGCGATGTTGGTTTCGAACTGAAGGTTCTTCTCGTTGGCTCCCTGCCGGAAACTTCTCTCCACGAAGTCTTTGACGTCGTTCATCTCCAGATCGGCCAGGTTGACCGTCATCATTCCTGACTCAATCTTGGAAATGTCGAGGATGTCGTTGATCAGAGTCAACAGATCGACGCCTGACCCATGGATGGTCCTGGCGAACTCGATCTGCTTCTCGGTGAGGTTGCCTTCCGGGTTGTCCGAAAGCAGCTTGGCCAGAATGAGCAGGCTGTTGAGCGGCGTGCGCAGCTCGTGAGACATATTGGCCAGGAACTCGGACTTGTATTTGGAGGTGATGGCCAGCTGTCTGGCCTTCTCTTCGAGAGCGGTCTTGGCTTCCTCGACCTCCCGGTTCTTCCGTTCCACCTCCAGGTTCTGAGACGTGAGCAGGCGCGCTTTCTCTTCCAGCTCCTCGTTGCTCTGCTGCAGCTCTTCCTGTTGCGTCTTGAGCAACTCTTCGGAAGCCTGAAGCGATTTGGCCTGCTGCTCCAGCCGCTTGTTGGTCTCGGTCAGTTCTTCCTGCTGCGCCTGCAGCTCCTCGGCAAGCGATTGAGACTGAGCGAGAAGCTCTTCCGTTCGCATGTTCGCGCCAATGGTGTTCAGCACGACTCCGATGCTCTCGGTCAGCTGGTCGAGGAACGACAGATAGGTGTCGCTGAAGCGGTTGAACGAGGCCAGCTCCATGACCGCCCGGACTTCGTTCTCGAAGACGATGGGCAGAACGGCGATGTTGAGCGGTTTGGATTCCCCCAGACCTGAGTTGATCTGTACGTAATCGTCGGGAACATTGGTCAGCACGATTCGCTGTTTCTCCAACGCGGCCTGACCCACCAGTCCCTCACCAAGATGGAACTCCTTGTTGAGGTGCTTGCGCTCCTTGTAGGCGTAGGTCGCAGCCAGCCGAAGCGTCTTGTCGTCCACGGTCTGGTCCATCAGGTAGAACACGCCGTGCTGCGCGGTGACCACCGGCGCGAGCTCGCTGAGGATCATCTGCGAGACGTTCATGAGGCTCTTCTGACCCTGCATCATCCGGGTGAACTTGGCGAGGTTGGTCTTGAGCCAGTCCTGCTCGGTGTTCTTCTGCGTGGTCTCACGCAGATTTCGAATCATTTCGTTGAGGTTGTTTGTGAGCGCGGCCAGCTCGCCCTCAGCCTGAACACTGATGCTCCGCGTGAGGTCACCCTTGGTAACGGCCGTAGCCACATCACCGATGGCCCGAACCTGTGTGGTGAGGTTGTCAGCCATCTTGTTGACGTTGTCAGTGAGGTCTTTCCATGTTCCGGCAGCTCCAGGCACCTTGGCCTGACCTCCCAGCTTGCCTTCAACACCGACCTCACGAGCCACGGTCGTGACCTGATCGGCGAAGAGGGCCAGCGTGTCAATCATTCCGTTGATCGTGTCAGCCAGCTCGGCAATCTCTCCCTGCGACTCCACAGAGAGTTTCTGTTTGAGAACACCGTTTGCTACCGCCGTCACGACCTTGGCGATTCCGCGCACCTGGCCGGTGAGATTCGAAGCCATGAAATTGACGTTATCCGTGAGGTCTTTCCACGTCCCGGCAACACCTTTGACCTGAGCCTGGCCGCCCAGTTTTCCTTCCGTACCGACTTCGCGCGCCACGCGCGAAACTTCGGCCGCGAACGAGTTGAGCTGGTCGACCATCGTGTTGATCGTTTCTTTCAGCTCCTGGGTCTCTCCGCGAGCTTCGACCGTGATCTTCTTGGACAGGTCTCCGTTGGCCACGGCCGTCGTCACCTGCGCGATGTTCCGCACCTGGTTGGTGAGGTTGCTGGCCATGAAATTGACGTTGTCAGTCAGGTCTCGCCACGTACCGGCGACTCCTTTGACCTGAGCCTGACCACCCAGCTTCCCTTCCGTTCCGACTTCGCGAGCAACACGCGTGACCTCGGCCGCGAATGAGCTGAGCTGATCGACCATCGTGTTGATGGTGTCCTTGAGCTCCTGGATCTCGCCGCGCACTTCGACCGTGATCTTCTTGGACAGGTCGCCGTTGGCCACAGCCGTCGTCACCTGGGCGATGTTCCGGATCTGCGAGGTGAGGTTGTTGGCCATGAAGTTGACGTTGTCGGTGAGATCCTTCCAGGTTCCGCCCACTCCCTTGACCTGCGCCTGGCCTCCCAGTTTTCCTTCCGTACCGACCTCACGCGCCACGCGCGTGACCTCCGAAGCGAAGGAACTGAGCTGGTCGACCATGGTGTTGATGGTGTCCTTCAGCTCGAGGACTTCTCCCTGCGCCTGGGCCGTGATCTTCTTGGAGAGGTCGCCGTTAGCGACGGCCGTCGTGACCTGGGCGATGTTCCGCACCTGACTGGTGAGGTTGCCGGCCATGAAGTTAACGTTGTCGGTGAGATCCTTCCAGGTTCCAGCCACGCCACGAACTTCGGCCTGACCGCCCAGTCTTCCCTCAGTGCCGACTTCGCGCGCCACGCGCGTAACTTCCGAGGCGAACGATCCGAGCTGATCCACCATGGTGTTGATGGTGTTCTTCAGCTCGAGCATCTCGCCCTGGGCCTGAGCGGTGATCTTCTTGGAGAGATCACCGGTGGCCACGGCGGTCGTAACCTCGGCGATGTTTCGAACCTGGGCCGTGAGGTTGCCGGCCATCGAGTTCACGCTGTCGGTCAGATCCTTCCACGTGCCCGCGACTCCGGCCACTTCGGCCTGGCCGCCCAGCCGTCCTTCCGTACCGACTTCCCGCGCCACGCGCGTAACCTCAGCAGCGAAGGAGCTGAGCTGATCGACCATGATGTTGATCGTGTTCTTCAGTTCCAGGATCTCGCCCTGTGCTTCAGCCGTGATCTTTTTGGACAGGTCTCCCAGCGCGACTGCCGTAGTGACCTCGGCGATGTTCCGCACCTGACCCGTCAGGTTGCCGGCCATCGAGTTGACGTTATCAGTCAGATCCTTCCACGTACCACCGACCCCCTTGACCTGAGCCTGACCGCCCAGCTTCCCTTCCGTTCCGACTTCACGCGCCACGCGCGTAACCTCGGACGCGAAAGAGCGGAGCTGATCGACCATCGTGTTGATCGTGTCCTTCAGCTCCAGGATCTCGCCCAGCGCTTCGGCGGTGATCTTCTTGGTCAGATCACCGTTGGCGACGGCTGTGGTGACCTCGGCGATGTTTCGCACCTGTGCGGTGAGGTTGCTGGCCATGGAGTTGACGCTCTCGGTCAGATCGCGCCACGTCCCGCCAATGCCCGAAACCTCGGCCTGACCTCCAAGGCGCCCTTCCGTTCCAACCTCGCGCGCCACACGCGTAACCTCCGCGGCGAACGACCTGAGCTGATCAACCATCGTGTTGATGGTGTTCTTCAGCTCCAGGATCTCGCCCTGAGCTTCAGCGGTGATTTTCTTGGACAAGTCGCCGTTTGCGACCGCGGTCGTGACCTCGGCGATGTTTCGAACCTGGCCGGTCAGGTTGCTGGCCATCGAGTTCACGCTCTCGGTGAGATCGCGCCATGTACCGCCGACCCCTTCGACTTCAGCCTGGCCGCCCAGTTTTCCTTCCGTACCGACTTCGCGGGCAACACGCGTAACTTCCGAGGAGAAGGAGCTCAGCTGATCGACCATGGTGTTGATGGTGTTCTTCAGCTCGAGGATCTCGCCGCGCGCTTCGGCAGTAATTTTCTTGGACAGATCGCCGAGCGCGACAGCCGTCGTGACTTCGGCGATGTTTCGAACCTGACCGGTGAGATTGCCGGCCATGAAGTTGACCGAGTCCGTGAGGTCCTTCCAGGTTCCGGCTACGCCCTGCACGTCTGCCTGCCCGCCGAGGATTCCTTCCGTGCCGACCTCTCGGGCCACACGCGTGACTTCCGAGGCGAACGAGCCGAGCTGATCGACCATTACGTTGATCGTATTCTTGAGCTCGAGCAGCTCGCCGGAGACTGGGACCGTGATTTTGCGGGTCAGGTCGCCGTTGGCCACGGCCGTGGTCACGTCGGCAATGTTTCGCACCTGGTTGGTCAGATTGCTGGCCATGGAGTTGACGCTCTCGGTCAGATCGCGCCAGGTTCCGCCCAGACCCTCGACTTCGGCCTGACCGCCCAGGATTCCTTCAGTTCCGACCTCGCGAGCCACTCGCGTAACTTCCGAGGAGAACGATCCGAGCTGGTCGACCATGATGTTGATCGTGTTTTTCAGCTCGAGAATCTCGCCTTGTGCTTCTGCTGTGATTTTCTTGGAGAGGTTGCCCATGGCCACGGCCGTGGTGACCTCGGCGATGTTTCGAACCTGACCGGTCAGGTTGCTGGCCATGGAGTTGACGCTGTCGGTCAGGTCCTTCCAGGTACCGGCCACGCCTTTGACGTCCGCCTGGCCGCCGAGCCGCCCTTCTGTTCCAACTTCACGAGCGACGCGCGTGACTTCGGCCGCAAAAGAGTTGAGCTGCTCGACCATGGTGTTGATGGTGTCCTTGAGCTCGAGAAATTCTCCGAGCGCATCGACTGTGATTTTCTTGGAGAGGTCGCCATTTGCAACGGCGATCGTAACTCCTGCGATGTTACGAACCTGGGCCGTCAGGTTGCTGGCCATGTAGTTGACGCTCTCGGTCAGATCGGCCCACGTTCCGGCCACACCTTTGACCTGCGCCTGTGCCCCGAGTTTTCCTTCGCTACCGACTTCACGGGCCACGCGGGTGACTTCTGATGCAAACGATCCGAGCTGACCCACCATCGTGTTGATCGTGCTCTTGAGCTCCAGCATTTCGCCCTTGACGTCGACTGTGACTTTCTTGGAGAGATCTCCGTTGGCAACGGCGGTGGTGACCTGAGCGATGTTGCGGACCTGAGAAGTGAGGTTTGAAGCCATGGAGTTGACTGAGTCGGTGAGGTCTTTCCAGGTTCCGGCCACGCCTTTGACTTCAGCCTGGCCACCGAGGATTCCTTCCGTACCTACTTCGCGAGCGACGCGGGTAACTTCTGAAGCGAACGAGCCGAGCTGATCGACCATCACGTTGACGGTGCGGGCGGTTTTCAGGAACTCCCCCTTCAGCGGACGGCCGTCGAACTCCAGGGCCATGTTCTGGGACAGGTCCCCTTTAGCGACCGATCCGATGACCCGGGAGATCTCAGTGGTGGGCTGAACCAGGTCGCTGATGAGCGAATTGACCGCTTCGATGGCTACTTCCCATCCTCCCGAAGCCCCGGCCAGAGCCGCGCGCTGGGAGAGTTTCCCTTCCTTACCCACGACCTGGCTCAAACGGGCCAGCTCGCGGGTCAGGCGCTCCTGTAGAGCAATGATGTCATTCAGGGTGTCTGCAATTTTTCCCGCGACCCCGGCGTACTCTTCGGGCATTCGAACCGAGAAATCGCCCTTCTTGACCGCTGTGAGGGTTTTCAGCAGCAGCCTCGCCTCAATCGCATCGGTTGCCAACAGCTCACTTGCCATTGTCTTCTCCTTTGGCTAAACCCTTTAACATGAGACGGATTGCATAGCTCAACCAGACTCCGTCCCTCAGATCACTTAAAAATCAGATGAGGACTGGTTTTGAAAGTCGATTCGGACCCCTGCCCGTCATCGGGCTTCCGCCTCCCCTATGCAGCGCATGGGCCAGATTAATGAGGCGTTTGAGACGAGCTCAGCGGGTGACCCGCAGTAGCGCGTAAATCCGAGTCTCGAAGAAGCTATCAGCTATCAGCTCTCGGCTTCAGCTCTTCACAACCCAGCTGCTCGGACATCGATCAACAGCTGAAAGCTGATAGCTGATAGCTTTTTATGCTCCTGGTACAACGATTGCCGAGGCGAGGTTTAACCGCCGGGGCGAAGTCCAACGAAACGCTGGAGCGAACGATGAAGATCTGGCCGGGCGCGTCATTTCCGCAGGGCGCGACCTACGACGGCACGGGTACCAATTTTTCGATTTTTTCCGAAGTGGCGGAACGAGTCGAGCTCTGCCTGTTCGATGATCACGGGACGGAACATCGAATCGACCTTCCCGAGGTCAGCGGATTCTGCTGGCATGGATACCTGCCCAATATCGGCCCTGGCCAGCGCTACGCGTACCGGGTTCATGGCCCGTGGAACCCGGCCCGAGGACTCATGTGCAATCCGTCCAAGCTTCTGCTGGACCCGTACTCGAAAGCCATCGAAGGGCAGGTCGACTGGAATGAGGCGGTGTTTTCCTATCACTTCGACAACCCGGAAAACTCGAGAAACGACTCGGACAGTGCCCCATTCATGCCCAGGTCCGTGGTCACAAACCCGTACTTCGACTGGTCCACCGATTCAAAACCCCGGACGCCGTGGCACGAGACCATCATTTACGAGGCCCACGTCAAAGGCTTCACGGCCACTCATCCGGATATCCCGCCTGAGATCCGCGGCACGTATGCGGGTCTGTCTCACCCCGTAGCCATCCGTCATCTGCAGCGTCTGGGAATCACCGCCATCGAACTGCTGCCGGTTCATCAGTTCATCCACGATTCCACCCTGGTCAGCAAGGGGCTGAGGAACTACTGGGGCTACAACTCCATCGGGTATCTCGCTCCGCACAACGAGTACTCATCGGGTGGACAGCGCGGACAGCAGGTGCAGGAATTCAAGCGAATGGTGCAACTCCTCCACAACGCCAACATCGAAGTGATTCTGGACGTGGTCTATAACCACACCGCCGAAGGCAATCACCTGGGACCGACGATGTCGTTCCGGGGAATCGACAATCGCGCCTTCTATCGCACCATGCCTGACAACCCGCGGTACTACATGGACTACACCGGTACCGGCAACAGCCTGAACATGCGGCATCCCAATGTGCTGCAGCTGATCATGGACTCGCTTCGGTACTGGATTCTCGAGATGCATGTCGACGGATTCCGGTTCGACCTTGCCTCCACGCTGGCCCGTGAGCTCCATGACGTCGACAAACTCTCGGCCTTCTTCGACCTCATTCAGCAGGACCCGGTGGTCAGTCAGGTCAAGCTGATCGCCGAGCCCTGGGACGTCGGCGAAGGCGGCTATCAGGTAGGCAAGTTCCCTCCGCTCTGGTCGGAATGGAATGGGAAGTATCGCGACACGGTCCGCGACTACTGGCGTGGGAGCGATCAGAGTCTGGGCGAGTTCGCCAACCGCTTCACCGGAAGTTCCGACCTCTATGCCGTCACCGGCCGGCGGCCCTACGCCAGCATCAACTTCATCACCGCTCACGACGGATTTCCCCTCAATGACCTGGTCTCCTACAACGAAAAGCACAACGAGGCCAATGGTGAAAACAATCAGGACGGCGAAAACCACAACCGCTCCTGGAACCTCGGCGCGGAGGGCCCGACCGAGGATCCGCAGATCAACACCATGCGCAGTCGCCAGAAGAGAAATTTTCTGGCCACGCTCTTTCTCTCTCAGGGAGTGCCGATGCTTCTGGGAGGAGATGAACTGGGGCGCACGCAGCGGGGAAACAACAATGCTTACTGCCAGGACAACGCGATCTCCTGGATCGACTGGGAGAATGTCGATCAGGATCTGATCGAGTTCGTCGCTGAGCTTTCCATGATCCGGCGCGAGCACCCCATGTTTCACCGCCGGCAGTGGTTTCTGGGACGCGCCATTCACGGCGCCGATGTGGTCGACATCGGTTGGTTCAAGCCGGACGGGACGCAGATGTCCGAGGAGGACTGGGAGCGAGGATTCGCAAGATCGCTGGGAGTTTTCCTCAATGGGAAACAGCTCAATTCCGTAGATGCTCGCGGCGAGAATGTTTCTGACTCGACGTTTTACCTGGTCTTCAACGCGCATCAAGACCCGCTCACGTTCCGCTTACCTCGAGGTGAATTCGGGGACGGATGGTCGCGCCTGTTCTCGACCGGGGATCAGGTCATCGATAAGCGGAAGCGGGAGATTCATCGCGCCGATCAGGAGATCCAGGTCAATGGGCGTTCCATGATCCTGTTCCGGGCCGTGGAGTGACGGGCGGTGGTCGGTGGTCAGTAGTCGGTGGTCGGTAGTCAGTAGTCGGTGGTTGCCTATCGCCCTGCCTGCTGGCTCTTTTGCTTTGTCCACCGACCACCGACCACCGACCACCGCCTCCGACCACCGCCACCTACCACCGCCGCCCAGTCAGGCTCATCCATGAATCACGGCAGCCCGATTGCAACGTGTTTTGTAAGCCAGTATCTCGCTGGCGAGGTAAGGGATCGATAAGGAGTAATGAAGATGAGATACGAGATCGAGAAAACTCGACTGTCGGATCACGCTTCGCAAGCCGGTCGCATCACCTTTCATCATTTCGAAGGTTCGGACCCGGACCACGCCGTGGCCGGATTTGTAGAAAAAGACCACTCCCAACTGGTCAGCGACGTGGTCACTTTCGGAAGAGAGGCGGTGGCCACTGCAAGAAAAGGCGAAGATCTTTTCATTCTCCGCCTGTACCCTTCAGCCGCGGATGACACCGCCTCTCTCAGGTCGCGCCGGCGAATCGGTCTCAGCTGAGAGTTGCAATCTGATGTACTTTATCGCGGCGCTTCGGCGCCGCTTTTGTTTTTGCGGCAGTTCTTCGAATTGCGCACCCCCTCTCCCCGCTGCGGCGGAAAGAGGGAAAGCTGGACTTTCCGACCACTGACCACCGACCACTGACCACCGCCCACCGCCCACCGCATGAACGAACCCGTCACTGTCCGCATCGTCTACCCGAAGACCGAAGGCAGAATCGTCCTGCGCACCGACCAGGACTGGGAGAAGGACATCGATCCCGTTGCGATCAGCGACGACGGGAACTGCACGGAGTTTCTCCACCGCAGTGCCAAGCCCTATTTCTACTTCAGACCCATGCTGGTGCGGGGCGAAGTACGTCTCCTGTCGCTGGGGCAATACATCGCCATCATGAACTCAAAGACCACTCGTCAGGTCTATCCCCATTTCTTCCCCGACCCCGAAAATCGGGTCGTGGACCGGCTTGACGTGACCTCCTCCAAAGGTGTCACTCACCAGGTCCGGGTCTTCACTCCACCCGGCTACATCGAGAACACCCTCAAGCGCTATCCGGTCGTGTACATGCAGGATGGACAGAATCTTTTCTTCCCGCACGAGGCTTTCGCCGGTGAGCACTGGCGGATCGAGGAGACTCTGACCATCCTCAACACCATGAACATCATCCGGAAATCGATCGTGGTCGGCATCTATCCGGCCGACCGGCTCAATGAATACACCAGCCCCGGCTACGAGGATTACGGCCGCTTTATCGTCGACGACCTCAAAACGCGGATCGACGGAGATCACCGCACGCTCACCGGTCCCGAAGATACGGCGGTGATGGGTTCCTCCCTTGGCGGTGTGGTTTCGTTCTACATGGCCTGGAATTACCCGCACATCTTCGGCAAAGCGGCCTGCATGTCCAGCACCTTCAGTTTCAAGGACGACCTGTTGCAGCGCGTTTTGAGCGAAGAGAAAAAGCCGATCAAGCTGTATCTCGACAGCGGCTGGCCTGAAGACAACTACGAAGTCACGCGCAGCATGAATGACGTCCTCCTCCGCCGAGGTTTCCAGTCCGGCCAGGACCTTCTGTACTTTGCCTTCCCCCACGCTTTGCACAACGAGCGCTACTGGGCCATGCGCAGCCACATTCCCTTTCAATTCTTTTTCGGGAAGGGATCGACCTATTAACGATAAGGCTTAAGTCAGAAGTCAGTTCGGCGCGACAAACCCCAGCATTGACCAACTGTCCCCAGTCACATTGTCCACGCTCGCTCCGTACGCCACGAACGGAACATTTCCAGAAGTGGTTGAAAGCGAGGTCACCTCGATCCTCAGGAACTCGGGGTTACCGATCGTCGACGGCAGCGCCACCTGCTGCATGGACAGCGGCGGCAGCTCAGAAATATTGAGTTGCGCGAGTTCAACGTTGCCGTTGTAGACATTGATGGCGAAGTCCCGAAGCGCCTGCGGATCGA
>Ga0180121_10000325_pt1 | contig 19586 bp, 20 predicted proteins | sample AntDrymUQ5402106_2_FD_129676 | JGI IMG/M metagenome (GOLD analysis project Ga0180121, IMG submission 129676) | Polar desert sand microbial communities from Dry Valleys, Antarctica - metaG UQ540 (21.06) (version 2) (version 2) | ecosystem: Environmental > Terrestrial > Soil > Desert | place...
TCACGACGGAGCGAGGAGCCATCTGCAGGGGCTCTCGGGGCGGACGCACGAGGTCCACGGGGCGGTGGCGCTCGTCCGCGACGAGCGGGAGTGGTGCGAGGGCGCGGTGACGCGGGTCACCTTCCGGGAGCTGGACGAGAGCGAGATCGACCGCTACCTCGCCTCCGGTGAATGGGAGGGCCGGGCCGGTGCCTACGCCGTGCAGGGACTGGGCGCCTCCCTGGTCGAGCGCGTGGACGGCGACCTCTCCAACGTGATCGGCCTGCCGATCCCGGTCCTGACCAGGATGATGGCGAACTTGCAGAATCGCGAGTGAACGGTCAGCTTTGGATGTGGAATTGCTCACAAATTCGCTGATGCGAGGGTGGTTCGCTAGACTCCGACCGCTCCGCACGCGCCGAGGGAGCCTTCATTTGCCCGCTATCAGCGGGAAGGCGTCAGGCGACCGGAAGCCCCACCCCCAACGATGCCTTGCGCCGCCGCGAGCAGCGCTGCCCCGCTGCGCGAGGTCCCATCCGAACCGAATCCCAATCATCTTCTCCGCAGCACAGAAAGCTCAGGCACCGTCATGGGCGTCCTCTCCTACCTAACCGGCTTCGGCGGCCGCGACATGGCCGTCGACCTCGGCACCGCGAACACGCTCGTCTACGTCCGCGGCCGCGGCATCGTGCTCTCCGAGCCCAGCGTCGTCGCGGTCGACTCACGCAGCGGTGAGGTGCACGCCGTCGGCATGGAGGCGAAGCGGATGCTCGGCCGCACCCCGGGGACGATCCAGGCGATCCGCCCGCTCAAAGACGGCGTCATCGCCGACTTCGACGTGACCGAGGAAATGCTGCGCCATTTCATCCAGAAGGTCCATCAGAACCGCTTCGCACACCCGCGCGTCGTGGTCTGCGTCCCCTCCGGCGTCACTGGGGTCGAGAAGCGGGCCGTCGAGGAGGCCTGCCTCGCGGCCGGCGCCCGGCAGGCGTATCTGATCGAGGAGCCGATGGCGGCCGCGATCGGCGCCGGCCTGCCGGTCGGCGAGCCCACCGGCTCGATGGTCGTCGACATCGGCGGCGGCACCAGCGAGGTCGCCGTGATCTCGCTCGGGGGGATCGTGGTCTCCCAGTCGATCCGCGTCGGCGGCGACGAGATGGACGACGCGATCGTCAACTGGTGCAAGACCCATCACAAGCTGATGATCGGCCAGCAGACCGCCGAGGAGGTCAAGCTCGAGGCGGGCTCCGCCACCAAGCTGCGCGAGGAGATCAGGACCGAGATCCGCGGCCGCGACATCGTCTCGGGCTTGCCGAAGACCGTCATGCTCACCTCCGAGGAGGTCCGCACGGCACTGGTCGACCCGGTCAACGCGATCGTCAACGCGGTCAAGGAGACGCTCGATCGGACGCCTCCCGAGCTCGCCGGCGACATCATGGATCGCGGGATCACCTTGGCCGGAGGCGGCTCTCTGCTGCAGGGCTTCGACGAGCGCCTGCGCGACGAATGTCAGATGCCCGCCCAGCTCGCCGACTCGCCGCTGACCTGCGTCGCGGTCGGCTCGGGCCGCTCGCTCGAGGAGTTCGAGACGATCCACCGCGTCAACGCAAACAGCTCGCGCCGGCGGCGCCGACGTTAGGCCAGGCCCGCCCCGATGTACCGCAAGCAGGTACGCAGGCGCCGGGCCATCCTCGTCCTGCTGGTGGTCGCCTGCCTGATGCTGATCAGCATTTCGATCAGCGAGGCCGAGAGCGGCCCACTGCAGTCGATCCAGAACGGCGTCTCCTCGGTGCTCAGCCCCGTCCAGGAGGGGGCCGATCGGGCGCTGAAGCCGTTCCGCGACATGATCGGTTGGTTCGACGAGACCATCGATGCGCGCGGCGAGAACGACGAGTTGCGCAGCGAGGTCGCCGCGCTTCAGCAGGAGAACCTCGACCTGCAGGGGGCCGCCGAGGAGGCGGGCTACCTGAAGACGCTCGAAAAGCTCGTCGCCACGAGTGGCCTCGACGGCTACGAGCGCGTGAACGCCTCGGTGCTCGGTCGCGGCTTCAGCGTCTGGTACTCGACGATCGTGATCGACGCGGGGAGCTCCGACGGTATCGAGAAGGACGATGCGGTCGTCACCGCCGACGGCCTCGTCGGAAGGGTCTCGGAGGTGACGGGCGGCACCGCGAAGGTCGCGCTGATCACGCAGGGCAGCAGCGCCGTCACCGCGCGAGTCGCGGGCGAGGGTCCGATCGGACTTGTCGTCCCGATCATCGGAGCTCCCGGGGAGCTCGACTTCACCCTGATCCAGGGCGACAAGGAGGTCGAGGACGGCGACGAGCTCATCACGGCCGGCTTCAGCAGCGACGGACTCGAGGCCCGCTTCCCCTCCGACATCCCGATCGGGAAGGTCAGCGAGGCGATCCCGGCCGAGCAGGAGCAGCGCCAGCAGGTCAGCGTCGAGCCGTTCGCCGACCTCGCCGATCTCGACGCGCTGACGGTGCTGACCAGCGGTGGGGGAACGGTCGAATGATCGTCACGCCGCCGATCCTGGCCCGCCTCGCGCTCGTGGTCTTCCTCGCCGTGATCCTGCAGCTCGCCTTCTTCTCGCAGATTCCACTGCTCGGCTCCGTCGCGAACCTCGTTCCCGTGGTGATCGTCGCGCTGGGACTGCTCGGAGGCGCGGTCACGGGCGCGGTCGCGGGATTCGCCGCCGGCCTGCTGATCGACGTGATGATCGGCGGCACCCTCGGTGTCGCGTCGCTGTCGCTTCTGAGCGCCGGCTACCTGGCGGGACGCTGGCGCGAGGGCTACGACATCGTCAGCTCGCTCGTGCCGCCGCTGCTGACCGGGGCACTGTGCGGCGTTGCCGCCGCAGCCTACGGGGTCCTCCAGCTCACGCTCGGCATCGACGCCGAGGTGAGCGCCCTCGCGATCCGCGAGATCGTCGTCCAGGCGTTGCTCGGGATGCTGCTCGCGGTGCCGTTCTACCCGCTGATCCGCCGAGTCCTGCGCCCGGCGCTGGTCGAGGACACCGATCGCGGGCGCCCGCGGATCTCGCCCGACCTGCTCGGTCGCGGCATGCGCTTCTCCGGGTTGCATACTTCGAGGTCGGCGCGCTGATGTTCCGCCCGGAGGAAAACCGCCCAATGAACTCGCAGTTCGCGGTGCGCATCGCGGTGCTCGGCGGCATCGCGTTGGTCGCGTTCGCGGCGATCTTCTTCCGCCTCTGGTTCCTGGAGGTGCTCTCCGGCGAGGCCTACCTGAAGGAGGCGAACGCGAACCGCGTCCGCGAGATCAAGATCCAGGCACCGCGCGGTGACATCCTCGATCGCAACGGCAACGTGCTCGTCGACAACAAGACGGCGCTGGCGCTGCAGGTGCGCCCCGACAAGCTGTTCCCCAGTACCGCGGATCGCAACCGCGAGCTGCGCAAGCTCGGGCGCGTCTCTGGGATGGGTGTCGAGAAGATCCGCCGCGAGATCAAGGAGCAGACCAACCTCCTGCCGGCGAGCCCGGTGACGCTGCAGCAGAAGGTGGACGAGAACCTCGTCTTCTACCTCCGTGAGCGCCAGGACGAGTTCCCCGGCGTCACCGCCGACGAGGTCTTCGTCCGCGACTACCCGGAGGGCAGGGAGGGGGCGCACCTCTTCGGCTTCGTCAGCGAGATCGGGCCCGAGGCGCTGAAGGAGCCGGCCTACGACGGCCTCGACCCCGGGGACCGGATCGGCGCGACGGGAATCGAGGCTCAGTACGACAGCGTCCTGCGCGGGCGCAACGGGGCGATCCGGGTCGAGGTCGACGCGCTCGGCGAGCCACGCGGCGCCGAGCTCTCGCGGGTCGAGCCGAAGTCGGGCGACAACCTGGTCCTCACCCTCGACAAGAAGATTCAGAGCGCCGGCGAGGCGGCGATCTCGCAGTTCGGGCTGCCGGCGGCATTCGTCGCGATGAGCGTCGACGACGGCTCGATCCTCGGCATGGGCTCCTACCCCGACTTCGACCCGAGCATCTACACCCCGCCGGTCTCGACGGATGCGATCGAGACGCTGACGGACGACGAGACGACTCCACTTCTGAACCGGGCCACCCAGGCGAGCTACGTGACGGGATCGACCTTCAAGCTGGTGACAGCCACCGCGGCCCTCGAGGAGGGACTCATCACACCGACCGAGCCGTACGCCGACTCCGGCTCGTTCTATTTCGGCGGACGGGACTGGATCAACGCCGGAGAGGCAGCAAACGGAACGATCAACATGACGGGCGCTCTGAAGTTCTCCTCCGACGTCTACTTCTACAGTCTCGGCCGCGAGGCCGACGAGCTGCGTGAGGAAACCGGTGAGGAGCCGATCCAGGATTGGGCCTCTCGCTACGGGTTCGGCAGCCTGACCGGGATCGATCTCCCTGCCGAGGGCCCCGGCCTGGTGCCCGATGTGGAATGGCGCAACGACCTCTACGAGGACGCGGCCGACCCCGACTCCTGCGCAGGCAAGGTTCGCGACTACCTCGGCTGCGGTGAGACCGACCGTCCGTGGTCGGCCGGCGACAACATGAACCTCTCCGTCGGCCAGGGCGACCTGGGGGCAACTCCGCTGCAGCTTGCGGTCGCGTATGCGACGCTGGGCAACGGAGGGGAGGTCGTTCGTCCCCACCTCGCCGATCGCGCCGAGGACGCGCTCGGGCAGGTCACTCAGGAGATCGACCCAGCCCCGAGCCGGACGCTGGACATCTCCGAGGAGACGCGCAGCACGATCATGGAAGGGCTCCGTCAGGCGGCGATGGAGCCCGGCGGAACGTCCTACGGGGTCTTCGGGGGATTCCCGGTCGAGATCGCCGGAAAGACAGGCACGGCGGAGAAGACCGACCAGGAGGACCAGTCCTGGTACGCGGCGCTGGCGCCCGCAGACGACCCGCAGGTCGTGGTGGTCGTCACGGTCGAGCGGGGCGGCTTCGGAGCCGAATCCGCCGCCCCCGCGGCGAGTCAGATCCTCAGCCAGTACTTCGACGTCGGCGGCCGTGAGATCGCCGAAGTCGCTGCCACAGGTACCGTCGAGTAGTTCAAGTGCCTGTTCTCACCCGCCCACAGACCTTCGACGAGCGCAGCGCCGGCTTCGCTGAGCGCACCGGCTTCCTGCGGCTCGACCCGCTGATCGCCTTCGCCGGCGTCGGCCTGATCGCCTGCAGCGTGATCGTGCTGTCGGAGATCGGTGACGCGGGCAGCCAGGACTACATCCGTCAGAGCATCTACGCGGTCATCGGGGTCGCGCTGATGCTCGCGCTCGCCCGCTTCGACTACTCGCGCTTCCGCGAGATCCGGGTCGGGATCTACGCGGCGATGGTCTTCTCGCTCGTCGCGGTGCTCTTCCTCGCGAACAACACGCGCGGTTCGCAGCGCTGGATCGAGCTCCCCTTCTTCACCTTTCAGCCGTCCGAACTCGGTAAGCTTCTGCTCGTCGTGGCTCTGGCCGGCTTCGTGATCGACCGGGCCCGGCGCCAGTCGGAGATGCAGCGCACCGCGCGGCTTCTCCTGCTCGGCATCGTGCCCGCGGCGATCGTATTCGTGCAGCCCGACTTGGGCACGGCACTGGTTTACGGAGCGGTCACGCTCGCCATCCTCTTCATCGCGGGCATCCGCTGGACGCACTTCGCTGCGCTCGGCGGTCTCGCGGTGGCAGCGGTGGTGGTCGTGCTCGTGGTCGCTCCCGCGGTCGGTCAGCCGGTGCTTCAGGGTTATCAGCTCGACCGGCTCACGTCGTTCCTCAACCCGAGTGACGACCCCGCCGACTCCAGCTATCAGACCAATCAGGCGCTCATCGCAGTTGGCTCGGGCGGCAAGCTCGGGCGCGGCGATGACGCGACGCAAGCGCAGTCCGACTTCCTACCGGAACCGACAACGGACTTCATCTTCGCCGCGGTGGCGGAGCGGTGGGGCTTCGTCGGCGCTGCGTTCCTTCTATCCCTCTACGCCCTGCTGATCTGGCGGGCGCTGCGGATAACGACACTCTCGAAGAACCTGTACGGAAGCCTGATCGGGGCGGGAATCGCCGCGATGCTTCTGTTTCAGGTCGTCGTCAACGTCGGGATGAACCTCGGGCTGATGCCCGTCACGGGGATTCCCTTGCCGTTGATGAGCTACGGCGGATCGTCGGTGCTGGTCACCTTCATGGCGATCGGCATGCTCCAGAGCGTCTACGTCCAATCGCAGCTCGCCTCCCCCGGCAGGGTAAGAACAGCTCTGTGAGGTGAGCCAACTTGAAGAAAAAAATCCTCGTATCGGTTGATGCCGGCGAGACACGCGTAGCTGTCCTCGAAACGAGAGCAGCCGCGCCCAGCGAAACATCGAGATCCACGTCGAACGGATCGAATGGCGATTGGCGGGTCGGTGAGCTCTATGTCGAGCGCCGTGGATCGCGATCGATCGTGGGCAACATCTACAAGGGCGTCGTCGACAACGTCCTCCCCGGAATGGAGGCGGCGTTCGTCGACATCGGCCTCGAGCGCAACGGCTTCCTTCACGTCGACGAGATCGTCACGCCCGACGGCAAGGCGGCGCCGAAGCGCGGCCGCGGCCAGGGCCGGCGGATCGATGAGCTGATCAAGCGCGGTCAGGAGATCGTCGTGCAGGCGGTCAAGGACCCGCTGAAGACGAAGGGCGCGCGCCTGTCGATGCAGGTCTCGATCGCCGGCCGATACCTCGTCTACATGCCCCAGGGAGACGGGATCGGCGTCAGCCGCCGCCTTCCCGACGGCGAGCGCACCCAGATGCGCAAGAGCCTCGACAAGATCCACGCGGCGAAGAAGGAGAAGGGCGGCTACATCGTCCGGACCGCCGCGCAGGGCGCCAACCAGGAGGACTTCGAGCGCGAGATCTCCTATCTCCACAAGCTGCACGAGGTGCTCGAGCGACGCTCGTCCGACGTCGAGGCACCGTCGCTGATCTTCCAGGAGGCGGACCTGCCGATCCGGGTCCTGCGCGACGTGCTCGGCAGCGAGTTTCACGGCGCCGAGATCGACGACCAGAAGCAGTTCGAGCGCGTCACCTCGTTCTTCCAGCGGACGGCTCCCGAGCTCGTCTCGATGGTCGAGCTGCACTCCCACTCCGAGCACCTGTTCGAGCGCCACGGCGCCGAGGAGGCGTTCCGCTCGACCCTCTCGAGGCGGGTGGACCTTCCTTCGGGCGGCTACCTGATCGTCGACTACGCCGAGGCGCTGACGGTGATCGACATCAACACGGGCAGCTTCACCGGCAAGGGCAAGGGAAGGCTCGAGGACACGATCACGAAGGTGAACGTCGAGGCGGCCGACGAGGTCGTCCGCCAGCTCAGGCTGCGCGACATCGGCGGGATCATCGTCATCGACTTCATCGACATGGCGCGGGCGAAGAACCGCGACCAGGTGCTGAAGACGCTGCGCAAGGCGCTCGACGAGGACCGGACGAAGACCTACGTGGTCGAGGTCTCGCCGCTCGGGCTGGTCGAGATGACCCGTCAGAACGTCACCGACGGCGTCCGCGAGATCCTCACAGAGCGCTGCCCGACCTGCGACGGCGAGGGCGTCGTCCGCTCGGCGGAGACGGTGGCGATCGAGGCGCTGCGCAAGCTCCGCGACGTGGTCCTGACCAAGCCGGAGCCCGAAGCGCACCTGATCCGCGTCAACCCGAAGGTCGCGCGCGAGCTGATGCGCCACGACAGCGGGCTGCTCGAGCTCGAGGCAGAGCTCGGCAAGACATTCCTGTTCGAGGGCGGCGACGCGCTGCCGATCGACACGTTCGAGCTGGCCGAATCGGGCGAGCGCGAGGAGATCGAGCGTCGGGCGCTGCCGTTCTCGGTCGGCGAGGAGGTCCTGCTCGGGATCGACGAGCCGCACATGTACAACCCGGGCGATGCGGTCGCCCGGGTCGACTCGCTGGTGATCACGGTCACCGGCGCGGCGCCGCTGGTCGGGCAGCGCAAGCTGGTCCGGATCGAGAGCATCGAGCGCTCGTCCGGGCTCGCGACGCTGGTCGACGGGGTCCCCGAGCCGGCAGCGGCCGATGGTGAGGGCGTCGAGGCTCTAGAATCGGGCGCCCGGCGCCGTGGCCGACGTGGTGGACGGCGACGTTCCCGCGCCGGGACCGGTTCCGGCGACTGAGCAGCCAACCGAAACGAGATCTGCGATCCATGGCGACCTACGCGATAGTCGAAGCTGGCGGTAAGCAGTACCGCGCCGAGAAGGGCTCGTTCCTACTCGTCGATCGCATGCGCGAGGACGAGGGCGCGAAGGTGGGCCTGCGCCCGGTGATGTTCCGCTCCGACGACGCCACCGTGCTTGAGCCCGGTGAGCTCGCGAAGGTCAAGGTGGAGGCGACCATCGCCGGCCACGAGCGCGGCGAGAAGATCAAGGTCTTCAAGTACAAGGCCAAGAAGGGCTACCGCAAGCATCAGGGCCATCGCTCGGAGCTGACGCGACTCGAGATCACCGACGTGAAGATGCTCTCGCGCAAGCCGGCGGGCGCCAAGAAGGACGAGGGCGCGGGCGAAGCGAAGGAGGAGCCCAAGAGGGCCGCGGCTCCGAAGAAGGCTCCGGCGAAGAAGGCTGAGACCGAGAAGAAGCCCGCCGCTAAGAAGCCGGCCGCCAAGAAACCGGCCGCCAAGTCCGCGGCGAAGCCCGCCGCTAAGAAGCCGGCCGCCAAGAAACCGGCCGCCAAGTCCGCGGCGAAGCCCGCCGCCAAGAAGAAGCCGGCCGCCGAGAAGAAGCCCGCTGCCAAGAAGGAGAGCGACTGATGGCTCACAAGAAGGGGCTCGGCTCGAGCCGCAACGGACGCGATTCCAACCCGAAGTATCTCGGGGTGAAGGTCTTTGCGGGTCAGACCGTGACCGGCGGCGAGATCATCGTCCGCCAGCGCGGCACCCGCTTCCATCCCGGCGTCGGCGTCGGCATCGGCCGCGACCACACGATCTTCGCCACCCGCCCGGGTACGGTCGAGTTCAAGTCCGGCCGCAAGGGCCGCGTGATCTCGGTCGCCGATTAGGCGGCGGGGAGTGCAGGTCGTCTCGGCGGGGTAGCGCTTCCTGCCGAGTGAGCCCGATCTTGCCCTGTATCGGTTTCGCCTCGACCAGCGAGGTCACAGCCCGGCTGAGGCGCGTAGCCTCGATCTGATGTTCCACGACCGCGCGCGCATTTTCGTCGAGGGTGGACGCGGCGGCGACGGTGTGGTCTCCTTCCGCCGCGAGGCACACGTCCCGCGAGGGGGGCCGGACGGCGGCGACGGCGGCCATGGGGGGGATGTCGTCCTCGTCTGCGACTCCTCGCGCCGGGACCTGGCGTCGATGCGAGTCTCGGCGCGCTACCGGGCCGGGCGGGGAGGCCACGGTGAGGGCTCGAACAGGCACGGCGCCCGAGGGGAGGATCGGATTGTCCTCTTGCCCCCGGGGACGACCGTCGATGGTCTCGAGGGCGAGTACTTCGACCTCGTCGAGCGGGGTCAGCGCGCGATCGTCGCTGCCGGCGGACTCGGCGGTCACGGCAACAAGCGCTTCGCGACGGCCACCCGCCAGGCGCCGAGGTTCGCCGAGAGCGGCCTGACCGGGGGGTCGGGATGGATCGAGCTTCAGCTTCGCCTCCTCGCTGACGCCGGCCTGGTCGGGTTGCCGAACGCCGGCAAGTCATCGCTCCTGGGACGGCTGACCCGCGCCGCGCCAAAGATCGCAAGCTACCCGTTCACCACGCTCGAGCCGATCCTCGGAACGATCTACCGCGACGACCGACAGCTCGTCCTTGCCGATATCCCCGGGCTGATCGAGGGCGCGGCGGAGGGCGCCGGGCTGGGGCACGAGTTCCTCGCGCACGTCGAGCGATGCCGGCTGCTCGTCCACCTGGTCGAGATCGGTCCCGGAAGCGACCCCGAGGCGGCTTACGCAACCGTCCGCGACGAGCTCGCGGCCCACGGTGCCGGGCTCGACCGTCTCCCCGAGCTGATCGCGCTGTCGAAGTCAGATCTGCTTCCGGCCGAGGAGATCGAGGAGGTGGCGGGAGACTGGCGTACCCGCACGGACGGGGAGGTGCTGACGATCTCCGCCGTGACGGGCGCCGGACTCGACCTCCTCGTCAACGCGCTCGTCGCCGGCGCCGATGCCGGTGAGGATGGGGAGCGATCGCGCGCGCCCGCCGACCCTGAGTTCGACGCCGAGCATCGCGTCTACAGGCCGCGCGGCGCCGAGGGCTTCGCCGTCGTGGCGCTCGACGATGGCGTCTTCGAGGTCGAGGGACGCGGCGTCGAGATGCTGGTCGAGCGCCACGACCTCGCCAATCCCGAGGCCATCTCCTACCTCAAGCGTCGCCTCGGGGAGATCGGCGTCGTCAAGGCGCTGCGGGACGCCGGGTTCGAGGTCGGCGACGAGGTGCGCATCGGCGAGCAGGCGTTCGAGCTTGACCCGTAGTCAACTCCGACCGGATCCTCCGCTTCGCGTCCGGTCCGCTCGGTTGAAAGCCACCCTCTGGAAGCACGACCGGAGGTCGTCAACGTCAGACCTACACTGCGCCGGCCATGACCCTCGTCGTCAAGCTCGGCTCCTCGATCGTCGCCGCCCCCGACGGGGCGTTGCGCACCGACGTCCTCGACGAGGTCTGCGCCCAGGTCGCGGAGTTGCACGCGAGCGGCGAGGAGGTGCTGCTGGTCACGTCGGGAGCGATCGCCCGCGGCCGGCGCCTGCTGGGGCTCGCCGAGCGGCCGACCGCGGTCGACGAGCTGCAGGCGGCCTCCGCGGTCGGGCAGGGCTCGCTGTTCCGCTCCTACGAGGAGCGCTTGGCGGCGCGGGACGTGCGGGCGGCGCAGGTGCTGCTCACCGCCTTCGACATGTCGGAGCGGATCCACTATCTGAACGCGCGCCAGACCCTGCAGCGGCTGATCGCCTGGCACGTCGTTCCAGTCGTCAACGAGAACGACACGACCGCAACCGACGAGATCACGTTCGGCGACAACGACCTCCTCTCCGCGCAGGTGGCGATCATGGTCGAGGCGCGGCGCCTGATCCTGCTGACCGACCAGGAGGGCCTCCACAGCGCGGACCCTCGCCACGACCCCGATGCCCGCCTGGTTGAAGAGGTGGCCGACGCCGCCGAGCTCGACCGCTACGACATCGGCATGCGGACGGGAACCTTCGGCTCCGGGGGGATGCGCAGCAAGGTCGTCGCCGCGCAGATGGCGAGCGGCTCGGGGGTGGCGGTGACGATCTGCAACGGCGCTCGCGGCGGAACCCTGCTCGCGGCGGCTCGCGGGGAGCCGATCGGGACCTCGTTCCGCACCCACCACGACCGGGCGCCGTCCTTCAAGCTCTGGCTCCGGTGGGCCGCCCCCGCGCGTGGCCGGGTCTGCGTGGACTCCGGTGCAGGCCGGGTCCTGCGGGAGAGCGGATCGTCGCTCCTGCCGGTCGGGATCACGACGGTCGAGGGCAGCTTCTCCGCCGGTGACCCGGTCGAGGTCGTCGATCCGGAGGGAATCCTCGGCAAGGGGCTGGCGGAGCACTCCTCGGAGGTCCTGTCGCGGCTGCGAGGCAAGCGCAGCGCCGAGGTCGCGGAGATCCTGCCCGGCGGCGCCGCCGAGGCGATCCACCGGGACCGGTTCGTCCTGACCTGAGCCGTGTGGCGCGGATTCGTGGGCCACGGTCGACAGGATCTGCGCCGGCTGCACGCGGAGGGACCGCGGGCGGCTCCCCGGCTACCCTTCGTCGATGGCCGTAGCCGCTGAATCCGTCGTCGATCTCTGCCGCCGCGCGCGCGCGGCGTCGTCCGTTCTGCCGTCGGTCCTAACCGAGGCCAAGAATGAGGCGCTGGCGAACGCCGCGCGACTGCTGCGCGAGCGCACGGGCGAGATCCTCGCGGCCAACCTGACCGACCTCGAGCGCGGTCGCGAGAGCGGCCTCGAGGCCGCGCTGATCGATCGGCTGAGCCTCGACGCCACCCGAGTCGAGGCGATGGCCGCCGGCGTCGAGGCCGTGATGGCGCTACCCGACCCGGTCGGCGAGGTGATCGAGCGCAGGACGCTTCCCAGCGGGATCGAGATGGAGCACCGGCGCGTGCCGATTGGCGTCATCGCTGTGATCTACGAGGCGCGTCCCAACGTGACGGTCGACGCCGCCGCGCTCTGCCTGAAGAGCGGCAACGCCGCCGTCCTGCGCGGCTCGTTCTCGGCGGCCGCGTCGAACGCGATCCTCGGTGGGCTCGTTCGCGATGCGGCCCTGGAGGCGGGACTACCCGAGGGGACGGTCGAGATGGTCGCCGGGGGCGGGCATGGTGAGCTCGCCGAGCTCGCCCGCCAGCGTGGCCTCGTCGACCTGATCATCCCCCGCGGGGGCGACGGGCTGAAGGCGGCGCTCGAGCAGGTGGCCGAGGTGCCGATCCTCTACGCCGCCTCGGGCAACTGCCACGTCTACGTCCACTCCGACGCCGACCTCGACATGGCCCGTTCGATCGCCTTCAACGCGAAGGTCCAGCGCCCCGGTGTCTGCAACGCGGCGGAGACGCTGCTGGTCCATCGCGACGTGGCGGCCCGATTCCTGCCCGAAGCGCTCGGTGAGCTGAGTCGTGCGGGCGTCGAGCTCGTCGGTGACGGGCAGGCGCGCGAGGCCGGCGCCGCACCGTCGATGGCCGCGGCGAGCGACGAGGATTGGGACACCGAGTACCACGACCTGAAGCTGGCGGTGGGCGTGGTCGACTCGCTCGAGGGCGCGATCGACCACATCAACCGCCACGGCAGCGGCCACTCCGAGGCGATCATCACCGGGTCGGCGGAGGCGGGCGACGCGTTCACGAGCCGGGTCGACGCCGCCTGCGTCTACGTCAACGCTTCCACCCGCTTCACCGACGGCTTCGAGTTCGGGATGGGGGCCGAGATCGGCAACTCGACCCAGAAGCTGCACGCGCGCGGTCCGATCGGGCTGCGCGAGCTGACATCGACGAAGTACGTCCTGCGCGGGTCGGGTCAAGTTCGCGCGTGAGCCAAGATGAGCCGTGAGGTCGGTGTGCTCGGGGGGGCGTTCAACCCCCCTCACATCGGACACCTCCTGCTCGCGCAGGAGGCGATGTGCGCGCTCGGCCTGGACGAGCTGATCCTGATGCCGACCGGCGAGGCACCGCACAAGGCGATCTCGCCTGAGCCCGGGGCGAAGGTCCGGCTGGAGATGGCGCGGCTCGCGGCCGAGGGCGTCGACGGATTGTCGGTGTCGGGCTCGGAGGTCGAGCGTGACGGCCCGTCCTACGCCTACCGTACTCTCGAGTTGCTTGGGAACGAATCTCCAGGGAGCCAGTTGACCTTCGTCATGGGCGCTGACGTCGCCGCCGGCCTCGAGGGCTGGCATCGCCCCGGGCGGGTGCTCGAGCTGTCGCGGTTGGCGATTGCCCAGCGTCCCGGCTTCGATCGCTCCGAGGTGGACGAGGCGCTCGAACGGCTCGGCGGACGCAACCACGCCGAAGCGATCGAGATGCCTCTGGTCGGCGTCTCCTCGTCGCTGGTCCGGGCGCGAATTGCCGCTCGGCGACCGATTCGCTGGCTCGTCCCGGAGGCCGTCCGGCGGTTGATCGCCGAGCGTGGGCTCTATGGGGCTGACGCCTCGGGGACCGACGGGGCGGTGGGGGCGACATGAGTCCGCAGGATCTGGCCCGTCGGATTGCGGCGATCGCGGACGACAAGCTGGCCGAGGACATCGTTGCGCTGGACGTCAGCGAGCTCTTGGGCTACACCGACGTCCTCATCATCTGCACCGCTCGCAACGAGCGGCAGGCGAAGGCGGTCCACGACGAGGTCCAGCTCCGGCTCAAGCGGGAACACGCCCTGCTCCCACAGCGGGTCGAGGGGCTGCCGGAAGCGCGCTGGGTCCTGCTCGACTACCTCGATTGCATCCTGCACGTCTTCGTCCCGGAGACGAGAGAGCGCTACCGGCTCGATCAGCTCTGGGGTGAGGCTGAGCGGATCGAGCTCGGGCTCGACGCCGTGGGCGGCGTGGCCGGGCCGCGGGCGGTCGGCGAGGCCTGAGCCTGCCGAGCTGCGGGCGTCGGATTGGCCCGGGTTGCCTGCAGAGCGACCGTAACGTCCGCGGCTCACCCTAGTCTCGCCGGCATCGCTGAAAGAAGGTTCAGACGATCGCTGCTCGGCTACCGCCCGGCGGAGGTGAAGGGCGCGATCGGCGAGCTCGAATCGGAGCTCGGCCAGCGCTCCGAGGCGCTGCGGGCGCGTCAGTCCGAGGCCGAGGTGCAGTTGATCGAGCTTCGGATCCTGCGCACGCGCGTCGAGGAGTGTGAGAGCGAGATCGGCGAGCTGCGGTCGGAGCTCGCAGGGGCAAGGGTGCGGGCCGATCAGGAGCTGCGCAGCCTGACGATGGTCGGGCGCGAGCTGGAGCAGCTTCGGGGGACGGCGCGCGGGCAGGCGACGCGCATCCGGTTGCGGGCGCTCCGAGAGGCCGCGGAGCTGAGCGAGCGCCTCCGCTTCGCCAACGGCGAGGCCGGCGAGGCTGGGCGGGCGCGCTTCCTCAGCGCGCTCGAAGGGGCGCTCGATCGGGTCGCGAAGGAGTCGGTCACGGAGTTCGGGCCGCCGCCACTCGCGCAGGAGATCGCGATCGGGGATTCGAACGGCCATCTCGGTCCGGCGGATCGTCGACGGGTCAGCGTTGACGTCGGGCCGTTCGCGGACTTCTCGCAGCTGGTGCGTTTCGAGGACGCGGCGAACGCGATCGGGGCGACCGGCGACATCTCGATCAAGCGGTTCTCCGAGGGCCGGGCCCGGATCGACATGGCTCTGAGTGAGCCGATCGACCTCCTGCGGGAGCTCGAGTCGCGCTGCGACCTCGAGTTCGAGGTGCGCTCCACCGCCGAAGACGAGATCGTCTTGGACGTCTCCTGACGCGACGCAGCGCTGCGTCCTGTTCCTTCCCGTTTCGCTTCCTACTCGATCAAGTTGGGCGAGGGAGCGTATGTCGTGTCGCCCGTGAGGTCTAGTTCCTCGTGCCGCCGAAGATCCTCAGCATGAAGAGGAAGAGGTTGATGAAGTCGAGGTAGAGCGAGAGGGCTCCGAGGATCGATGCCTTGCGCGCGGTGTCCCCCTCGAGCCCGCTCTCGCCGATCCTCTTGATCTTCTGCATGTCGTAGGCGGTGAGCCCGCAGAAGACGAGGACGCCGGCGAACGTGACGAACCAGTAGAGGATCGAGTTCGCCCAGAAGATGTTGACGACGCTCCCGATGATCACCCCGATCAGGCCCATGAAGAGGATGGAGCCGAGGCTCGAGAGGTCTCGCTTGGTGACGAAGCCGAAGGCAGCCATGCCGCCGAACATGCCGGCGGAGGTGAAGGACGCGGCCGCGATCTAGGCGCTCGAGTAGGCCTCCAGGACGGCGGCGAAGACGAATCCGTTGACCGCCGCGAAGGCGGCGAAGAGGAAGACCGCGACCGAGTAGGAGATCTTGTTGATCCCTGCCGAGATCGCGACCACCAAACCGATCATCGCCACGAACATGGCGATGTAGGCGACCGGATTGGCTTCCAGCCAGTCCAGCATGTCGGTGCTCGCCGCGACGTAGGCCGCGATCCCCGCGGTCAACGCCAGGCCGAGAAACATCCAGCCGAAGACGCTCGTCAGGAACGTCTGCCGCGCGAGTTGCTCGGACGCACCGGGAAGGGTGGGGGTGCTGCCGTACTGGTCTGCCTCTGCCATTGAAGTCGCTCCTGCCGTTGGCGAAATGTGAGTTGAGAATACTTCGGAGACGGCTGATTCCCTTGGATTATGCGGTCAATCCGCCGGGGAGGCAGGGCAGCGCGCGGCGATAAACTCCGCCGCCGACGACGATTGAAGGCAAGGGGGCTGTAGCTCAGTTGGCTAGAGCGATCGGCTGGCAGCCGGTAGGTCGAGGGTTCGAGTCCCTCCAGCTCCATCGGGATGAATCAGAGGAGAAACCATGACCGATGAGGAAGAGCTGCTCGACGAAGCGGGCGCGATCGAGCTGCTGAACGAGGCGCTGACGCTGCAGTACCGATCGGCGCTGCAGTACACCCTGACCTCGGGCAGCCTGTTCGGCTTCGAGTTCCAGTCCCTCGGCGATCAGCTCTGGGACTATGGCCGCATGGAGCTCGACGATGCGAGGTTGCTGGTCGAGAAGGTCGTCGCCCTCGGTGGCTCGCCGGCGACCGATGTCGCCAAGCTCGAGTGGAGTGGCGACGCCGGCAACGCGGTCGAGTGGCTGATCGAGTCGGAGGGGAACGCCATCGACGCCCTGCAGGCGGCGATCGAGCCGACCGGGCGCGAGGGCCGCTCCGAGGCGCTGGAGCACACGCTCGAGCACCTGATCATGCGCAAGCAAAACCAGGTCGACTTCCTGCTGCGGGCGCGCCGCGAGGCCTGATCGGCGACCTCACCCCTGGCGAGCCGCCCTTCGCGCAGCCGCCAGCGCCGGCCGCGCGTTCTTCTCCATGTGCACTCGGATCCGCCAGCTCGCGCCCGAGAAGTCCATGTTGGCGACGGTCGCGAAGCCCGCCTCGTCCTCGCGAAGCGCCAGCAGCAGGTGCGAGATTCGGTCCGCCGCGGGCAGATCCGCGGCGTCGCCGATCCGCACGCACCAGCAATCCGTCCGCCGGCCATGCGAGCGGACGAGCATCGCGCCGCGTTCGCCGAGCAGCCAGACGCCGAGCTCGCCTCGTTCCATGAGCAGTCCCCGCTCAGCAACGAGCTCGCGAGCCTCGTGGCCGACGAGGTCTCCGAGCAGCCCCAGCGCCATGCACTCGGCGCCGGGGGCGGCGGTACCGGCAGAGGATCGCGCGCCGCCGAGCGCCACCACCGAGCGGGCGCCGCGCCGCGCGTAGAGCGCCGGGATCGCGATCCCGTGGGCGATGCTCCAGATCGAGACGACGAAGAGCATCGGCTCGAGCACCACTAGCAGCGCCGCCACCGCGAAGAACGGCGTGGAGATCGCCACCGTCCAGATCGTCCATCCCCACCCCCGTCGCTCGAGCGAGCGGGCGTCTGGCCGCCGCCGCCACGGGACCGTGGCGGTCTCGATCAACCGCCCTGGCTCGGGCAGCGCCGCAATCGCGGCGGTGGGGTCCCGGCGCCGGGAGAGAAGTTCGTCCTCGCTCAAGGATCAGCCGCCGGCGATCTGGCGCCGCAGGACGATCAGCCCGGCGTCGAGCGGCAGCTCGCGGACGACCTCGGCGCTGCCGTCGGGGCCGGTCGCGCTCGCGATCATCCCCGAGTCGAGCTCACGGGCGAAGGCGGCGGACGCTCGCTCATAGCCCTCGCGGTCGGCGGCACTCCACTCAGCCAGCGTGGTGTGACCCGTGCGGTCGAGCCTGATCAGTCGGGACATATGAGCCTCCTCGCTGGTGACCTACTGCCGGCTCAGCATACGCCCCGGCTCAAGCGCTCCTTCGGTCCTAGGATCGGTCGATCGCCGTTGCGCTCACCAGGACCCGACTCGCCCGACTGCGCCTCGCCGCCCAGCGCCTGACGCCGGAGGCGGCAGCGCCCGACGCCGTCGCGGCGGCGAGCTCCGTGCTCGGCATCCAAGCCCAGGACACTCGCGCGGCGGGACTCGCGCTGCGCTCGCGGGTTCCCGGGGTCGAGCGCGCGTCGATCGCGGCGAATCCCGGGCTCGTCCGCACCTGGACCGCCCGCGGCACCGTTCACCTGATCGCCGGCGACGACCGTCCCTGGATCCATGCGCTCACCGGGCCTCGCAACGCCATGCGCTTCGAGGGGATGCTGGCCAAGCGTGGGAACCTCGACCTCGCCCGCGAGCTGTTGCCCGCCGCGCTGGATCTGCTCGCATTGCAGGGACCGCTCTCTCGGGCCGACCTCCTCGCCCGCCTGGCTGAGCGCGCGCATCCCTGCCTTGATCCGTACTCGGTCAACGTCTTCATCCCCTGGATTGCGGCTCAGGGGCTCGCCGCCGGCCTTCCGGACGGACGCTTCCGCGCCACCGAGCCGCCGCCCGTGGTGGACGAGGACAAAGCCCTCGCGACGCTGGGCGTCCGCTACCTCGGTGGGTACGGACCCGCCGGTCCCGCAGACCTCGCCCGTTGGTCGGGCCTTTCACTCGGAACCGCCCGCCGGGCTCTGCGGGCGGCCGGCGACCTGGAGCCCGCCGGGGACGACCTGCTCGCTCTCCCCGGCACGCTCGACGCCGAGCCGCCACCTGCTCCGTCCGCGCTCCTGCTCGCCGCCTTCGACACCTCGATGCTCGGATGGCGCAGTCGTGAGCCCCTCCTCGCCGCCGCTCACGACGGACACATCCTGCCCGGCGGCGGCATTCTGCGGCCGGTCGTCCTGGCCCGGGGCACCGCCTCCGGGACCTGGCGACTCGGCGGGTCGGGACGGCGCCGCCGGCTCGAGATCGAATGGTTCGGTCGGGCCGCCGCCACGAGGGCGCTGCGGGCCGAGGCGGCGGACGTCGCGCGATTCCTTGGCCTCGAGCTTCGACTCGTTTCCTAGACTGCCTCGCTCCATGATCGAAGCCACTCACGTCCCGGCGCGCTACGACCCGCGCGCGATCGAGCATCGCTGGCAGGCGCTTTGGGCCGAGGAGCGGACCTGGGAGGTGCCGAACCCCGGCGAGCCGGGCTTCGACGCGTCGAAGCCGAAGGCCTACGTGCTCGAGATGTTGCCCTACCCGTCGGGTGAGCCTCACGTCGGCCACCTGAAGAACTATGCGATCGGGGACGCGGTCGCCCATTATCGGCGCCGCCACGGCGCTCAGGTGATCCATCCGATGGGCTACGACGCCTTCGGCCTGCCGGCGGAGAACCACGCGATCAACACCGGCGAGCACCCGCGCGACTCGACCTGGGCGTCGATCGAGGAGTTCCGTCGCCAGTTCCGCGACTGGGGCATCTCGATCGATTGGACCCGCGAGGTCGCGACCTGCGAGCCGACCTACTACCGCTGGACCCAGTGGCTCTTCCTGCGCCTGTTCGAGCAGGGACTCGCCTACCGCGCCGACGCGCCCGTCCAATGGTGTCCCAACGACCAGACCGTCCTCGCCAACGAGCAGGTGATCGACGGGCACTGCGAGCGGTGCGGCGCGCTGGTCGAACGGAGGCATTTCGCGCAGTGGTACTTCCGAATCACCGAGTACGCCGATCGCCTGCTGGAGGACATCGACTCGCTCGAGTCCTGGCCCGAGCACGTCCTGACGATGCAGCGGAACTGGATCGGGCGCTCGGAGGGAGCGGAGGCGGTCTTCCGCTGCGCCGACATCGACCTCAACTTCCCCGTCTTCACGACGCGTCCCGACACGCTCTTCGGCGCCACCTTCTTCGTGCTGGCACCCGAGCACGAGTTGATCGAGCGACTGGACACCGAAGAGATGCGCGAGTACGTCCGCCGCGGAGTGGCCAAGAAGGGCGAGGAGCGCGCGGCTGCCGATGAGAAGACGGGCGTCTTCACAGGGTGGCACGCCACCAACCCGGTCAACGGGGAGCGAATCCCGGTGTGGGTCGCCGACTACGTCCTGATGGATTACGGGACCGGCGCGATCATGGCGGTGCCGGCGCACGACGATCGGGATCGCCGGTTCGCCGAGACATTCGACCTGCCGATCCGCGAGGTGATCGACGAGGACGGCGCGCTCGTCAACTCGGGCGAGTTCGACAGGCTGCCGGCGGAGGA
>Ga0180121_10000326_pt1 | contig 19519 bp, 13 predicted proteins | sample AntDrymUQ5402106_2_FD_129676 | JGI IMG/M metagenome (GOLD analysis project Ga0180121, IMG submission 129676) | Polar desert sand microbial communities from Dry Valleys, Antarctica - metaG UQ540 (21.06) (version 2) (version 2) | ecosystem: Environmental > Terrestrial > Soil > Desert | place...
GATCTGTGAGGCCTCGACTCGACTCACGGCCTCGCGCTCATCGATCACTTTCTCGTCGACCATGTCGCAGGCGATCTTGACCGCCGCGAATCCCGTCCGTTTGCCGGTCCGGGTCTGCAGCAGATAGAGTTTCCCCGACTCGATGGTGAACTCGATGTCCTGCATGTCGCGATAGTGAGACTCGAGTTTCTTGTAAACGTCGACAAGCTGAGCGTAGACAGTGGGCATGGCTGCCTCGAGAGAATCGGTGCCTCCCGCAGCCTGATCCCTGGAGATCGGGAAAGGCGTGCGGATCCCGGCAACGACATCCTCACCCTGAGCATTGGGAAGGTACTCTCCGAAAAATTTCCGCGTCCCGTTCGATGGATTGCGGGTGAACGCGACACCTGTCGCGCAATCCGAGCCCATGTTGCCGAACACCATCGACTGAACATTCACTGCCGTTCCCCATTCATCAGGGATGGAGTTGAGCTTCCTGTAGGTGATGGCCCGGGTGTTGTTCCACGAATTGAACACGGCGGAAATGGCGCCCCACAATTGCTGCCGCGCATCCTGCGGAAAGGGAGCGCCTGACTTCTCGACGACGATGTTCTTGTAGCTCTCGACCAGTGTCCGCAGCGATGCTGCCGGAATCTCGGGGTCTGTTCTGACTCCTGCTTTCTCCCGCACTTCAGAAAGGACATGCTCGAAATGTTGGCGATCGATCTCGAGAACTACGTCGGAGAACATCTGGATGAACCGTCGATACGAATCCAGCGCGAATCGTTCGTCACCGGAGGTCCGGGCCAGACCCTGAACTGTCTGGTCGTTCAGACCCAGATTGAGGATCGTGTCCATCATCCCGGGCATGGAAGCTCTGGCACCGGACCGAACGGACACGAGCAGAGGTCTTTCCGGATCGCCAAACGTTCTCCCGACGCTTTTCTCGATTTTCTCGAGATTGCGCGCGACTTCATCTTTCAGTTCCGGCGGGTAATTCCGATCGTTTTCATAGTAGTAGGTGCAGGCCTCGGTGGAGATCGTGAAACCGGGCGGTACGGGAACGCCTAGATTCGTCATCTCGGCGAGACCGGCCCCTTTTCCGCCCAGGAGCGCTTTCAGCTCCCCGCGGCCGTCAGCCCGGCCGTCGCCGAAGTAGTAGACGTAATTGTTCATTCGATGGGCGATCGTGAAAACGATTCGATGGCAATACTAAATCGAATTCGAAGGGATACGTCGATGAAAAATTTCATGACCAGTGCGCGGGGTCAGAGCCTCATTTATCGCGACGGACGCAAATCGATTTCTACAAAGCGGGTGAACGGTTGGGTGAGCGCCGTGGCCGGCCACTCGGCTTTCGGCGGATTGCAGTAGGTCTTGAATCGAATCAGCGAGGAATCAATCCCCTGTTTGATGAGAAAAGCCTCCAGCGTCTTTGCGCGCGCTTTCATCCGTTCCTTGGGAACGATGGCCGATGGGTCACTGCAGACTTCGTGGAGATTGACGGACATGCCTCTGGGATGCAGCAAGAGAGCGCGTCGGAAGGGTGAGGCGTCCGCATCGGCCAGAAGATTGTTCTTTCCGTCGAATTCGATCTGATACACCGGCACCCGTCCCAGGCGCTTTAGCAACGTTTCAACCACTTGCGGCGGCGGGACCGGACCTGCGCTCTTCTCCCTTTTCTCGCCGAACCATGGGCCGGCAAAGAATGGCGGGATCGGTGCGTGGTACCAGCGAAACGCGTTCAGACCGAGGCCCTGCGGATCCACCGAGAGAAAACCGAGTCCGTATTCATTCCCGCGGAACCAGAGGAATCGGATGATCCGACCGTCCCATCCGCCCTCGAGGTAAGTAGGGGGTGAGGTCTCGATGACACCATGAAACGATGAATTGACCGAGGTGAATCTGGCCGTCTCTCCGTTGAGCGACCAGACCCCGGTAAGCGAGCCGCGTACCGGCGGTGCGAGCTCCCGGCCTCGCGCTTCAATTTCGACCACATCCGCAGCCTGCTTCGACGCGAACGACGAAAGAATCGACACTCGCACGTAATTCACATCCACAGGATCGATCCGGGTGAGCTGATGCTGAGCCAGCTTCTGGACCTCGATATCCTTCAGGAGCCTGAACGCCTTCCCGTCATCCGATCCTTCGAAACGCATTCGCTGAACGGTTCGCTCTTTGAATCGAAGGTTCCCGTTCGATAGACCTACCCGATCGATGCGCGAACGCACAGGAAGGGCGATGGTCATGCTTTGATGGACGTCTCCGGGCGGCATGGACCAGACCGTGCCGTTCTCGCCATCCACCGCATTCAGCACCGACACAGCCAGGGACAACTCGCCGGTCCGACTGAGAATGACAGACCCGTTCTGAATGCCCAGCAGGTTCGCCGCGTCCGATTCCTTCTCCGCTCCGACAGCTTTCAGTTGAGTGTTGCCGGGAGCTTCGCCGGAAGGGCGGCAGGACAAACCGGCCAGCACCAGGAGTATGGCCAGGAGGGCGGCGGCAGATACTCGCATCATCCCGCTTTGTACTCACTCCGGTTCACGACGATTTTAGTCACGTCGGCAATACGGAAAACCGCCCGGCCGACCCTCTGAAGCAGAGCGATCCGATTTTTTTTCACTCTCTCGTCGTCAACCATGACCATCACATCCACAAAAAACCGTTCCAGTTCTTCTGCCAGAGCGGCGAAAGAACGCAGGGCGTCCGGGTATTTCTTCTGCTCGATCATTTCCCCGATCTGCTCCTCCACCACGTCCATCAACTCGTTCAGCCGCTTTTCGGTCGGATGCTCGAATGCTCCCTTGTCGATGGACAGATCCGGCTGTCCAGCGGTGATGTTGGCAATCCTCCGTGCTGAGTCCAGAAGCGAGAGGAATTGCGGCTCGTTCCGTACCGCGCGAACGGACGCCGTACGATCGACCAGGTCGGCAAGCGATGCCTGCCAGCCGGGCTCCATGGCCGCTGAGATCTCGTCGTAGGCAAACTGGTGAATCCCGGATTCGAGAAGCGTTCGCACCCGCTCGCCAATGAACTCGGTGAGCTCCGCGGGAAGCTCTTTCCATCTCGATTCGGGAACGACCACAGAAAGCCTGCTCGACCGATACACGGCAACCGCAGATTCGATGAGTCGATCGATGCCCAGGTTCAGCGTCCATCCAGCCCGGTTGAAGAGAATCTGTACGATTCCCTGAGCGGCCCGGCGCAGCCCGAAAGGATCCTTCGACCCGGAGGGTTTCATCCCCAGCGCGAAGAATCCGGTCAGTGTGTCCATCCGGTCAGCGACCGACAGAATTGCACCGAGCACGTTGCGTGGCAGGCCATCGTCGAGGTTCACCGGCAGGTAGTGGTCGTAGATGGCCATCCATACCGATTCAGGAAGTCCTTCCTCACGGGAGTAGATCCCCCCGACGATTCCCTGAAGATCGGTGAATTCCTTGACCATCTCGGTCCCGAGATCCGACTTGCAGAGCCGGGCGGCCCGCTCCATGTCTTCCGGATTTCCGATGCGCGCCGCGGCCAGAATTCCTGCCGACAGTGCGCCGATCCGGGCCGTCTTCTGGAGATAGGAGCCAAGCTTCTCCTGAAACTGAAGATGGCTCAGATCCTTCACCCGGTCTTCCAGACTTCGTTTGCGATCGGTCTGATAAAAAAATCTGGCGTCCGCAAACCGGGCGTTGGTTACGAATGCGTTCCCGCCCGCCGCGTTCCCTTCGGAGTCCGAGACCTGATCCACGACAGCCAGAAATGAACTGGAAAGTTTGCCGTTCACGTAGATCGGCAATTGCTTCTGATGCACCCGCATCACCGTAATCAGCACCTCGTCAGGCAGAGAAAGGAAATCGGGATTGAATTCGGCGCGGATCACTCCGGGAAACTCGGTCAGGTAACGCCACTGTTCCCAGATTGCCTCATCCTCGGCCGGAAGACCGCGGAGCTGGGCAGCGAGCGACACGCACCGTTCCCTCATGATTCGCACACGTTCATCGGCCCCGACCACCACGTGCGCCTTTTCCATCTTCTCGAGGTAGTCGTCGAGTGAATCGACCGAGACTTTGCCCTTGGAGAATGTTCGGTGTCCGGCGGTTGTGTTCCCGGCGGAAGCCCCGAACAGCTCGAGCGGGATGACGCGCCTGTCGAAAATAGAAATGATGGAATGAACGGGCCTGATGAAGGCATGCGCACCGGCACCCCATCGCATGACTTTCGGCCAGCGCATGGCCTGAATGATTGCTGTAACGGCCGGACCCAGAACATCGGCCGTCCTGGCGCCGGCCATGATTCTGGTGACTCGGATGTACTCGTCCGACGATTCGGGCAGGTCTTTCGCGCTCAGACCATTTTTCTTCAGAAAGCCCAGCAGGGCCGGGGTTGGCCGGCCCTCGGAGTCATACGCGATCCGGCGCGGCGGGCCTTTTACCTCTTCAGTTCTCTCGTGCTGAGTCTGAGGCAAATCGCGAATGACGAAGTAGATGCGGCGTGAGGTTGCATCAACTTCGATGGTCTCCGCGCGCGAAGGAGTTCCGACATGCTGCTCGTAGAACGCTCGTAGCGCCTGCTCCAGAAGCTGAAGGCGGCTCCTGAGCATCCTGGCCGGAATCTCCTCGGTCAACATCTCGAAAAAGTACTCTTGACTCATCTGTTTTCCAGCAACGCCGGGCGCGAAGAGGTCATGGCACCGGGTTCTCTGCCTGCGCGGAGCGCTCCAGATACTCTCGACGCGCGTCCTCGGACATCAAAGGGAAATTCAACTTCCGACGCGCTGCGGAGTAGAGCCTGGCACACCGAAGCGCCAGGTCCCTGACCCGCTTGATCACGCCGACCCTCTCTGTTACCGAGACAGCGCCCCGGGCGTCCAGGATATTGAAGGCATGGGAGCATTTCAGAGTCCACTCGTAAGCGGGCAGCACCAGATCCTCGTCCAGACACCGGCGAGCTTCCTTCTCATACATCTCGAAAAGGCCCCAGTGCATCGCTACGTCCGCAACCTCGAACGAATAGCGGGATGATTCGAACTCTTCCTGCTTTCGAACCGGTCCGTAGCCTGCTCCCCCACCCCACTCGATGTCGAAGATTGAATTCTTGCCGCCGAGAAACATGGTCAACCGCTCGATTCCGTAGGTGATCTCCGCAGAAATTGGCGCCAGATCGATTCCACCGGCCTGTTGAAAGTAAGTGAACTGGGTGATCTCCATTCCGTCCAGGAGGACCTGCCACCCGACACCCCACGCTCCCAGCGTCGGAGACTCCCAGTTGTCTTCCTCAAATCGAATGTCGTGCTTTGTCAGGTCGAGACCCAGTGCACGCAGCGAATCGAGGTACATGTCCTGAACCTCGAGGGGAGACGGTTTCAGGATCACCTGAAACTGATAGTGCTTGCCGAGTCGGAACGGATTGTCGCCGTAGCGGCCGTCGGCCGGGCGTCGTGAGGGCTGGACGTAGGCCACACTCCAGGGCTCAGGACCGAGAACCCGGAGAAACGTGGCCGGGTGCATGGTTCCCGCTCCGACTTCGAGATCGAGGGGATACTCGAGCATACATCCGCGCTCGGCCCAGAAATGCTGCAGCGAGAGCACCAGATTCTGAAACGAGAGCGGCGACATCGCGGCGCATTCTACCCTGACCGCGTCGCTTTTCGGACCCGCTCGGAACGCCGAATCACTCTTGATCTGACGACGATGAAGTGTTGGTGTTCTCCGGCGGTGGCGGCGGCGGAACGGGCTCGCTGGAAGGTTCCTCCTCCTTCGATTCGCTTTCCGGCGCGGGCTGAACCGGTGCGCTTTCGGCCGGAGGTGCCGAGTCTGAGCCGGGAGGTGTAACGGTCTCCGTTGCCGCGGGTGGTGGTCCCGGAGTCGCTGTCGCATCGGGCGTAGATCTCTCAATCGAGATCGTCGACTCGATCGGGGGTCGCGGCGATGGGGTTGGTGACACCGGCGGTCGCGAGACCGGCTCGTTCGAGCCTGGGAGCGGAAGCGTTCCGGCCAGACTTCCCGGATCAACGGTCGACGATGGCGGCACACCGGAATCGAGAATCGTAAAGGCGGTCGTTGTGTCGGCATTTGTCCCGGTCAGGGGAGCTGTTCCCGCCAGGGGAGGTGGAGCTTCGCCGGGCGCCAGAATGGTCGAAGTCACTCCACTCGTTGAACTCTCCGAGACGACCTCCGCGTCGATCTGTTTCTCCCTGCGGAATTTATCGCCGCACCCTGTCAGAGCAATCACGGCGGCGATCAGTACGACCATTCGAGACTTCCGCAGCGTAAACATCCTGGACAGAAGTCGCATCAACCGTGCCAGATCAGTCCGGTATAGGGTCCGGTCCGGACCGCAGTTAGAGCACCCTGGCACGCGTTCACCATTCGAACCCGGCCGGCGGACAGCGATCATGAGTTCTCCAGTCAGCTTAGATTTTCCAACCATTTGCACAGGATTCGGGCCTTGGGTCAGGTTCAGCGGATACCATACGCTGACATGAGACATCGGTACCCGATTGGCGCGGGCCTCGCCGTCCTGCTGGCGGCGGGCTGCGCTTTGTATTCCGAAGTCATCATCTCGCCGTTGTTCCTTCTGCCCTCCGACGTGACCCGGACCTCGAACTCAATCGTCGACCTGGTGGAGCAGGGTGATTTTGCCCGAGCGATCACATACGGCAGGGCCATCGAGTCCAGACCAAAGCCGCTCGTACGTGAATTTGCCGCGCTTGGCCGGGCAGAACTTGCCTCAGGCAGATTCGATCAGGCGCGACGCCACCTCCGAACCGCGATCGACCTCAACCCAAGCAGAGTTCAGATGAGCGAGATCGCCTGGGATCTCTCGCAAACCGAGTATCTGGCAAACAACTTCGCTGCGGCCGAGGAGTGGTCCACCCTGGCGCACGACATGGGCATGAACATCCGGGATTGGCATCGCAAATATCTCTCGGCTCTCGCCAACGTCGATGTGTACCGCTTCAGCGGAAAGACTTCGGCCCGCCTTCCCATGGAGCGCAAGCTTCCCAGAGTTCCCAGAATCAGCGTAGAGGTGAACGGAGGCACAAATGCCACGGCCGTCATCGATTCGGGCGCCGTCCTCTCGATCATCTCCCGCAGGTTCGCCACTCAGATCAACGTTCGCTCGCTGGGAGACTTCCGCGGGACCTTCTTCGGACTGTTAGGGGAGCCCATCGACGTTACCTTCGGACTGATCGACTCGATCCGGATCGGCGAAATGGTCATCCACGACATCCCCGTGGCCATCATGCCCGACGAGAAGCTCAACTTCTTCATCCTGAACCGCGCGCGGTTTCAGATGGACCTGCTGCTTGGAGCGAACCTGCTGAAGGAAACACGAATGGAACTGGACTTCCGTTCCAATCACATAACGTTTCAGCGGCTGGATCCGTCGATGCGGCGGCTGCGGCCGGACCAGAATCTCTTCTTCATGGGCTTCCGCCCTTTCGTTCACGCAACCCTCAATCGCAAGGGCTGGTATCTCTTCGTCCTCGACACCGGCTCCGAGATCACGTTTTTGAACGAGACGGAGCTGATCAACACCTCGTTGCGAGGCGGATCAAAATTTCACGGCGCTCTCCTTCAGGGACTGGGCGGGGCGCGGAAGCGGGGCGCCAAAATCGAGAATGTCGAGATCGGTGTCGATCAATGGAAGGGGCTCTTCAAGGATCTTCCGCTCTACAGCACCGAACGGTCCCAGGCACTTGGAATCCTGGGACAGGACTTCCTCTCTAATTTCATCGTGACCATCGATTTCGGCGCCATGCACGTCGATCTTCGGCGGGATCAAGGCGGATTTCGTGAGCCCGACACGGGGATGGCCGCTCCCATGGGCGTACCGCGATCGAATCGGTGAGGGTGGACCTCCGAATCACAAGTGACAGGTTTCAGGTTTGTATCAGACGCCGGCCGAGCTGGTTGCCTGTTGACTCACCAGGCCTTCGAAAACCCGCAGCGCCAGATCGATCCGGCCCAGCGGTGCCGAGACCTGAACTCCCGCAACCTGTTCACGTACGCGCACGAGGGTCTCGCGTGCGATGGCCACGCCCTCCTGCAGTCCATGTTCCTTGCTCTTCTCGCTGGCAATCCTCATCCGCTCCATCACGGCGTCCGGGACCGAGACACCGGGAACTTCATTGTTCATGAACTGCGCGTTGCGATAGGACAGCAGCGGCCAGATTCCCGCAACCACGGGAACTCTGAAATGTTCGATGCGCGCCAGAAAATGCTCGAGCTGCTCGACATCGAAGACGGGCTGAGTGATGGCGTATTCAGCCCCGGCCTTGAGTTTCCAGTCGAATCGCCCAAGCTCGTACTCGAGGTCCAGATGTCCCGGGTTCACACCGACTCCGACCGTGAACGTTGTCGGTTGTCCGAAGGGATTTCCACCCAGATCCAGTCCGCGATTCAGAAGCGAGACCATGTTCGTCAGTCCGATCGAATCGATGTCGAAGACCGCCGTCGCGTCCGGATAAGGCCCCATCTTCGGAGGATCACCGGTAATCAGCAGGAGGTTGCGCAGCCCGAGAGCCGCGCAACCGAGAAGATCCGAATGCATCCCCAGAAGGTTGCGGTCGCGGCAGCAGTAGTGAAGCACCGTCTCGATGCCTACCTGTTGTTGAACGAGGACGGCCACGGCGATCGCACCCATCCTGTTCTGAGCTCGCGGCCCATCGGGGACGTTCACGGCATCAACTCCCGCGTCGCGGATCTGACGGATGCCGGCCAGCATGGCCGTGGGGTCAGGTCCTTTGGGCGGAGTGATCTCAATGGTCGTCACGAACTCCCGGGCCTTGATCTTGCGGCCCCAGTTCGACCGCTTTTCCATCGGCACCGGTTGCACACCCTTGCTTTCGGGCGTTGGCTGGTCGGGCCTTGCTTCAACGATGACGAAATGTCGCCTTGGTGACAGCGGACGAACCGCGTCAGCCATCATCTTGATGTGTTCCGGTGTAGTTCCGCAGCAGCCACCGATGTACTTCGCGCCTCTCTGAATGAGCCGCTTGGCATATTTGGCCATGTAGTCCGGCGAGGCCATATACATCTGTCGTCCGTTCACATCCCGCGGCAGGCCGGCGTTGGGCTGACAGGAGACTTTCTTCCCGCTGGACGCAGCCAACTCCTCGATGGCGTCGAGCATGACATCCGGACCGACCGAGCAGTTCAGCCCGATGACGTCCGCTCCGCTGACCCCGAGACGCTGGCCGATTGTGGCCGCAGAAGCCCCATAGATCGTCTGCCCATCGGGACCGATGGTTACCTGAGCCACGATGGGCAGCGAACAGACATCCTTGACAGCCAAAATGGCCTGCTCTATTTCGGTCAGATCGGAGAACGTCTCGAGGGTGAACAGATCGACGCCACCTTCGAGCAGGGCCGCAGCCTGCTCGCGAAAGTAGGCGCGGGTTTCGTCAATCGAAGTCGGTCCGTAGGGCTCGATGCGGATTCCGAGAGGCCCCATGGACCCGGAAACATAGACCGAATCCCCGGCAGCCTTACGCGCAATCTCTACGGCCCGGGCATTGATATCCTTCAGCTCATCATCGATCCCAAAGGCGCGAAGTTTCACGCGGTTCGCGCCGTAGGTATTCGTTTCCAGAATCTCGGCACCAGCCTTTACATACAACTTGTGGACAGCCAGAACGGCTTCAGGGTCGCGGAGGTTCAACTCGTCGTAGCAGCGATTGATGAAAAAGCCCTTCGAGTACAGCATGGTGCCCATGGCACCGTCGAAGAGATAGACGTGTGAGTCGGCGATGGTTTGAATGAAATCCTGCATTGGAGGTGTCCGTTCTTCGCGTTGCAGCTTTGAATCCAAAAAAGAAAAAGCCCCACATCGTGGGGCTTTCAGGAAATATTCAGTGGTGCGTTTCCCGGCGACTTTAGCTTTTTTTAGGCTGGTTGCAAGCGGCCCCCAAATCGATCCAGCATTTGCAATTTACGTCTGGCCGCTGACCTTGTCAAACCTCTCGCGGCCATCTCACTCGTCTCTGCTCCCTCGACTCTTTCCATCCCGGTCTTTCTTTTTCCGGTCATCCTTCTTCTCTTTCTTCTCGCGATCATCGCTTCCGAAGAACCGGCGAATCCTCTCCAATCGGTTCTCCATCGTCTGACGGCGGCGGTCGACGTCATTGGCCAGCTTGCGAAACTGCTCGAAGGTGATGGCGGATGGCTCGTCGAACGATTCGTCGTCAAAGAGAACTTTCCTGAGCAGACGCCCGGCCACTCCGCGAGGGCAGCGGTGCGTGGGAGCCGTACCGGCCAGGAAAACTTCCTGCACCGGACCGGGACAGCCCTCGGCCCAGAGAAACCCGCTCTCCGGATCGATCTGGCGTTCCACAACCCCACTCGGGCGCTCGATTTCCTTCCGGTCGATGGCTGCTTCCCGCATGAACTGAGCCCAGGTCGGAAGCGCAGCTTCCGCCGAGGAGAGACGCAGCGGCGCACCTCGATCGAATCCGACCCAGACCGTGGTCACCAGGTCGTTTGAGTAACCGGCGAACCATGCGTCTCGGTAATCGTTGGTGGTGCCGGTCTTCCCGGCCACGAAGCCCAGCCCATAGCGTTTCAGCCGGCTTGCGGTGCCGCGGCGAACCACGCCCCGAAGAAGAGAATGAACTACGTACGCGGAGGCCTCATCCAGGACCCGATCGCGCTGAACGTTGCGTCGAAACAGACTGCGGTTCCCCGGACTCAGCACTTCGCGAAGGAGATAGGGAGTTACTTTCTGGCCCGCTCCGGGAAAGACCGTGTAGGCGCCGGTCAGCTCGCGCATCGAGACCTCAGTGACCCCGAGAGGGAGCGCCGGAATCTCTCGAAAATCTTCCTTGAATCCGAATTTCTCGGCCGTTTCGATAACCTGGGCGAGGCCGATCTCCTGCGTCAGACGAACGGCCGGGACGTTCAGGGATTTCTCAAACGCCTCGCGCACGGTGACCCGTCCGCGAAATCTCTCGTCGTAGTTCCTCGGCTCCCAGATCTCGTTACTGGCCAGCTCGATCCGCACGGGCGTGTCCATGAGCAGCGTGGCATTGGTAGCTTCCCTGGAGGCAATGGCGGAGGCGAAGGCGAAGGTCTTGAACGCGGAACCGGGTTGTCGCTGCATGTTCCGGGTTCGATCGAAGGTGGTACGGGCGAAATCTGCCCCGCCCACCAGCGCCCGGATTCCCCCTGTGAGTGGATCCACCGACAGAAGCGCAGCCTGCAAAGGCTCCTTGCGGGACTGCTCGCGGATCCACCGGTAGCGAGAAACCAGTGCGCGCACTCCCGAACGTACAGCACGTTCAGCGGCGCGCTGCCTGTTCGGGTCCATTTCACAAACAACGCGCAACCCCCCGGCAAGCAGCGGCTTGGTTCCCACGGCTTCCACGACTTCGCGGCGAAGAGCAGAAAGGTAATAGGGATAGGGCTCGTCGGGAAGAACTCCGGGCCGGAGATCAACCGAGCGCCGCAGGCCCCGCTGGTACTCCTCCTCGCTGATCCATGAGCGTTCCCTCATCTCCTTGAGAATGGCGTTCCGTCTTCCCCGGGCGTGATCGGGCCGCCGGTCCGGAGTGTCACGGTTGGGGGCCCTGACGATGCCTGCAATCAAGGCTGCCTCGGCTACAGACAGACTCTCGGCGGGCTTATTGAAGAAAACCCTCGATGCTTCGTCGATCCCAAGGAGCGCCCGGCCGTTCACGTGTCCGAGATAAACGTCGTTGAGGTAACCCTCGAGGATGTCGTCCTTGGACATGCGAGCGTCCAGAACCACGGCCAGGAGAACTTCGACGATCTTTCGGCGGTAGGTGCGCTCATTGGAGAAAAACCTGGACTTGATCAACTGCTGATCGATCGTGCTTCCCCCCTGTGCGATTCCCCCGCTCCGCACATTGGCGAACAGAGCACGGCCCATACCGATGGGGTCGATTCCGAGGTGCCGTCGAAAGCGAATGTCCTCCGCTGCGATGAAGGCGTTGGACACGTGAGGCGGCAGCGACTTCATGGAGACAGGCCGTGAAGAGCGCCAGTCAGCTCCGTAAACGCGCGCGATCTCCCGGTCTCGAAATCCGGTGGCGTTGGTCGTGATGATGGTGGGGTTGCGCCAGGGCGAATTCAGAATCTCCGATGACAGGCGATGATTCAGATAGGCCATGTAGGCGAAGAAAATATTCATCGCCATCGCGATCAGAATGGCGAAAACTACGATTGCCTTGCGTGACATTCGCGTCATGATGTTCTACATTGATGGTGCAACCGAGTTGCCATCGGTTGTTTTCTCTATGAAGGCAACGGCTCCCCACCGAACGTCAAAAGGAGAACACATGGCAACAAAGAAGAAGCGGTCCGGGACTAAATCCGGCAGCAAGAAGTCATCAGCGAAGCGCAGTGGTGGCAGCAAGAAGTCGTCAGTAAAACGCAGCGGCAGCAGGAAGTCATCGGCCAAGCGCGGCGGAAAGGCTTCTGCGAAGCGTCGCACGGGCGGCACTACCAAGAAGCGTTCCACGGCTGTGAAGAAACGCTCCACCGTACGCCGCGCCAAGAGGGCCAAGGCCACGGTCAAACGGTCTTCGGCCGCCCGCAAAGGTGCCGCTTCCCGCAAGGCCTCGGCCAAGCGCTCCACCGCCAGCAAGTCGCGTAAGCGATCCAGCTCACGGAAGAAGAAGCCGGTCATGACCCGCGCGATTGAATCGATGAAGGAGACCGCCTCGAGCATAGGTGAAAGCATCTCCAACACTGTCGACCGCATCACTAGCTAGTCAGTTCCAGATTCGAATGATTGAGGCTCCGGGATCCGGAGCCTTTTCATTTTCCATCGCTGCGGGCCAGGTGGGGGCGTCCAGGGAGCGGTTCACATTCCCTGGATGCCGACGAAGAACTTGCGGATCCGCGGCGAAAAATAGCGGCTGTCCAGCTGCAGATTCGGTTTTTCCTTCAGGGCCCGGCGAAACGATTTCTCCGCCTCGCGCCGGGGCTCAGGGTTTTCCTCGCCGCTCAGGTACCAGACCGAGTACTGGGAAGCCCCCAGAAAGGCCCAGATCATGGCGTTGCGTGGTTGATCTCTGGTCAGTCTCTCCAGCTCGCGGCTGGAATCCTGGAACCTGCCGGTGAAGTAATCGTCGAGCGCCTGCTGCAGTCGGGTCTTGGTCACCGCCAGAGCTTCGTCGGCTGCGTTTCCTGATGACTTGTTGATCGTTGATGCCTGCATCTCGGCCGTGGAGATGGCCACGTCAAAGGCGCGCTTCGAGCGGTCAGCCGAACCGGCGACTTCATTCCAGTCGGCGGCCGACTCCGCATTCGCCGCCCGCCGGACCGCCTCGTTCAGCAGCTGCTGACCTTTTGCGAAATCCTTCGCGGCGAACGAGTCCGCTTTTTTGGCGCGGGCCTGAGCCTGCCGGTTGTCGGCATCACGCACCATCGATTCAGCACGCCCCCGGTTTGCCCCGATCGCTGGATCGATGGGATTCACGGGTGGCGGAAGAGTTGTCTTGGGGCCGGTCGTGGTGGTGGGAGGAACGATCGGCGGCACCACCGGTTCCCGAGTGGTGGTCTGCACAGTTCCACCGCCTGAAACCGCCCGCGTTTTTTCCAGATTCGACTCCACGCTCCCCAGGTCCAGCTCCCCGACGCCCGTGGCTTTCTGCAGATCGGCAGCAGCCTCGGCCAGACGGTTCAGCTTCAGATAGGCAACACCGCGGTAGTAGAAAGGAAAGTAAGGCCGGAAGACGACCCCGTAAAATTTTATCTTCTTGCCCTCACCCGGCTTCTTGGAAATGGCCTCGGTCATCTTCTGGATGACCGTGTTCCAGTCGCTCGCTCGAGCCGCTTTCAGCCCTTCTTCGTAGCTCTCGTGAAATTCCTTCGCCGATGCAACAGGGGCCGCAAGCACGAAGAGAATCAGAGCAAGAGCCGGAAAGAAGACTCGGGTCATTGGCGGAAGATTTCCTCAGTCAGGGCTTTGGTGTCGACCTTCAGGAGGCTGGCGTGAGCACTGGTCGCCTGCTTCGCCTGGACCTGGACCTCCAGAGTCTTAGACGAGTTGCTCTGCGGATTTGAAAGTGTGATCTCGTATTTTCCAGCCGGCAGCGTCAATCGGAGCGGCGTTTCGGCATCCTCACCCGTGGCAAGGTCGAAGCTTCGACGCGTCTCGACATTCAGAATCTTCTCCAGCCGGCCGTACGGCGATGCCGTGAGAAGAATGAGCCCATCAGTCTCGGACAGTCCCACCGGTGGCGCGGTTGAACTGATCGTGGTTTCGGTGCTGGGGGGCGTTCCGGTAACAGGCGGCTTTGCTGGAGTGACGTCCGGCCTGGTCCCGAAGTAAATGCCTGCTCCCACCGCCACGATGAAGATTGCCGCGATTGCGGCGTACAGCGCTGTTTTTTTCTTAGGTTTCTCAACCGCGGGATGAGGGCGATCCGAGACCGTGCGGGTTGGACGCAGATTCTCGACCAGAGTCGCGCCACCGCCTACCGTCGGGGTGGCGACGCGCTCGACCATCGTGGCCTGCTGGTCGGCCTGTCCCCTGGCTTCGACCATTGTGGCCTGGCCTTCGGCTGAAGATGCGGGAGCGGGTCCGGTCCTTTCGACAATCGTCTGGGAGTCAGAGCTTTTTGTGGGGGTGGCGCGACCGCTTACCGTTGGCGAGGGAGTGAGCGTTCCCGTCGGGCTGGGGGTGAGAGTTCCGGTAGATGCCGTGGGGGCTGAACCCGTTTTTGTCGGCCGGGCGCCGCTCATGGTCGGGGCCGTGGACAGGGTCTGCTTACGATCTCCGAGACCGAACTTTTCGTCCGGGGCAATCTCCGATCGCAACGGCTCGAGCTCTTCTACGAAATGCGCGGCGGTTACGTGTCGGTCGTCACGGTTTTTCTCCAGCGAACGGAACAGAACCGCTTCCAGCCGAGGATGAACCTTGACGTTCGGATTCAAATCAATGATCGGCAGCGGTCGCTCGGTGGCGTGCTTCAGAATGTATCCGTGAGGGTTGGTCGCCAGAAAGGGAGCCCGGCCCGCAAGCATTTCGTAGAAGACGTTGGAGAAGGAGTAAAGATCACTTCGCGCGTCGAGCGTCTCTCCTTCCTTGATGAAACCCGCCTGCTCAGGAGACGCGTACTTCAGCTTGCCCAGAAACATCCCGGTCTGGGTGAGACCCTGCCCGGACTCTCCCCCTTCGCCAAGTTGCTTGGCAATTCCGAAGTCGATGACCTTGACCAGCAGTTTTCCCTGCCGGTCCTGCGAAAGCATGATGTTCTCGGGAGAGATATCGCGGTGGATGAGCCCCATCTGATGCAGATGCTCCAGACCGTGGAGGGTCTGGATGGCGATCTCCAGGGCCAGCCGCTGAGGCATCGCGCCGTTCTGGGCAATCCACTTCTGAATGTTGGTCCCCTCGATGAACTCCCAGACCATGTAGTACGAGCCGTCGTCGAGGGTGGAGAAGTCGTAGAGCATCGCCAGATTGCGATGCTTGATCATGGTCGAGGTACGCGCTTCCTGAAGGAATCGCTGCAGGGACTGATCATCCGAGGCGATGTTGGCCCGCATGATCTTGATGACCCGCTGTTCGTTGAGATGGATATGCCGGACCTTGAAGATCTCGCCCATTCCACCGAGGCCAAGACGCTCCAGAATCTGATACTTGGCGTCGATCAGCTTGGTGGCGTAGGTCCGCTGGAAGTTGGTGACCTTCTCACCGCAATGTGGACACACATCCGGCGCGGAATCGATCTCCGTCTTGCATCGCAGGCAGTTGATCTGGGTCATGAGAGGTCTTCTGAAAACAAAGGTACGTTCCTTTTCATTACATCATGTTTCAAACTCGCGGTTTGACTCTCAAACCTCTCTTACAACGTAACTACAGGCCGGATCGGCTCCGAAACGAACCACGTCGCCCGGCTTCAGGCTGGCCTTGTCGATTCTGGCGTTGTTCACGAACGTCCCGTTGGCCGACTTCAGGTCTTCGAGCAGGTACGACTCACCTGAATTGGTGATCCGGGCATGCCGCCGGGACACGGCCGGGTGGCTTAGAACGATGGAGCAGCCACGATCGCGGCCGACCATGATGCTGTCGCCGAAAATCTCGTGGGTCTCAGTCCCCTCTTCCTTCACCGAAACCAGTTTCCATTTCACCTCGCTTTCCCGATCTCGAGTGAGCGAGGTCTCGTCGAAATCGTCGTCCGGCATCATGGGCGGGAACGTGGGCATCATGGCCGGTCGGGCGTTGTACTCCTCGAGCGCCTCGTAAAACTCGCGGGCCGTTGAGTACCGCTGGTTCTGGTCGGGAGTCATCGACTTGAGAACAATGCCGTCGAGCTCCGCGTCGATCTCCGGGCGAAGGGTCCGCGGGGCCTGCTTATCGCCCCGGTAAACGGCATCGATGAGCTTCGGAAGCGAGCGGCTGTTGAACGGGAGAACACCAGTCAGCATCTCGTACAGAACCACCCCGGTCGAATAAACATCACTCTTGGCGCCGGCTTCTTTCGGATCCCTGATCTGTTCGGGCGACATGTAATGAGGGGTGCCGAGGAGGAACCCTGATTTGGTGAGAACGGTCTGGCCCGATCCCGCGCTCCCTTCTTTGATCTTGGCGATGCCGAAGTCGGTGACTTTCACCGTACCCGCCTTCTCCTGAATGACGTTGGCAGGTTTGATGTCCCGGTGCACGATTCCCTTTCCGTGGGCGTACACCAGCGCTTCGAGAAGGCACTGACAGATGGAAATGGCATCAGGAACCTGCAGCGCCCCACGCGTCGAGATCAGCTGGTCGATAGGAAGCCCCTCGACGAACTCCATCACCAGGACCGAGCCCCGTTCCCGCGGCATGAACTCGAAGAACCGGGTGATGTACCGGTGGCGAAGCTTGGCCAGAATCTGAGCTTCCTTGATGAATCGCTTCCGGGCCGTTACCTCGTTGGCCAGTTCATCCGACATGACCTTCAGCACGACCACGTACCCTTCCGGGAGGATCGGACTCTGAGCGATCGTGCGCCCCACATAGACGTGACTCATCCCTCCTTCGGAGAGCTCGCGTTCGATGCGATAGTTGCCGATTACGGTTCCGATCATTTCAACTGGCCTTCGTCATCCCAGCAGAACGTCTCACTGCACAGCGGGAAGAAAAGATACTTTTGCGAGGCAATGCGAATCTCATCGAGGGGCTTGAGATCGCGTCTGGGCTCGATCTCCTCCTCGTTGACATAGGTTCCATTCGTGGAGTTGTGGTCCATGAGAATGAATCGCTTTTCGTCCAGCCGGAAGACCAGGTCGGCGTGATGCGCGGAGGCCTGCTCGTCGCCCACGACGATGTCGGACTTCCGGTCCCTTCCCATGATGTTTCGTCCGATACGAATTGGATAAGACTCCCCCCGCACCGTGCCTGTGATCCCGATCAACCAGCCCACCACATATCTTCGTGCCGCCAGCTGAGCGGGATCGATTCTGGCGGCTGAAACCGTGCGTTCAGGAGTCGCGATCGGACTCTCGATCCGGATCGCGGTCTGACTGCGGGGCTCATGCGCGACTTTCGGCTGCTGGCGCGGAACCACCACCGGAACAGGCTTCGCGCTCACCGCGGATTGAGCCTCGGAGGTGCGCGAGCGGTTGGGGACGATCACGGGAATCTCCTTGCCCGACACCGCGGGGCAATAAGGACAGAGATCCCAGCTCTCATCAATGGTGTGCCCGTTCTCACAACGCTTGTCAGCCACTCTATGCATGGAACGCGACCGCGATCGCGTTCCGCCCTCCGAAATAAATGATGTCGCCGTCGTTCAGAAAACGACGGTCGATCTTCTGATCGTTCACAAAAGTCCCGTTCGATGAGTTTCGATCAATGAGCAGGACGCGCCCGTCGATCGAGACCACCTCTGCATGCAATCGGGAAACTTTCGGGTTCTCGAACACAATCTCACACATGGTGGATTCGCGGCCAATCCTGATCCCTGACCCTCCCAGACCCAGCCGCTCCCCGGCCCGATCCCCGTTCAGGATCGTGAACCTGCCCAGAAGAGACTGAAGCGACCTCTCGCTGAATGAAGGGCGTTCCGGTCTCTCGCCTGCACTCGCGCTCCGGGAGCTGGGAGCTACCAGACGCTCCGAGGCAATCCTCGCCGAATCAGCCACCGGGAACCCGACCAGCAGGTTCTGCCTTCGTGACAATCCGAGAATGAGCAGCACCGTCACGGTGCTGAGAATCACCGCCACCCATGAGGTGGTCCGGGGATGTGTCTGCCAGAAGGGAAGGTTTCGAAGCGCGCGGTCCGCATCGCGCATGAACCGGATCAGGTCAGGAGAATTCGGGAACAGCCGGTCGGCGCGGGCCAGGTCTTTTCGCGCGCTGGCCCAGTTGCCGTCCCAGGCTGCATCAAGCGCCGCGCGGTACGCTTCGTTGAAGGCCCCTTCCACGTTGACCGGCACGTTCTGTTTCTGGAGGAGCGTCTTGGCAAGGTTGATCGGTACGAGGAACTTGATCTGTTCCGCGGCCGTGTGGCCCCAGGTGGAGATGCCGATCACCTTCCCGGCCCGGTCCACCGCCGGTCCCCCCGAGTTCCCCCGGTAAATTGCGACATTGGTCTGGAAGACCGGCGTGTTCGAGACATCGCGCTTGAGCGACGTGATGGTGCCCGGGTTGAATGTCGCCTCGAGATCACTCTCGCGGGAAAGCCACCCTCCGATCACTTCGTCCGTGGTCGAGGCCACGGCCGGATAACCGATCACCCAGATCGGCTCCTGCAGATGGACAGCGTCTGAATCGCCGAGCTGCAGGGTGGGTAGATTCGATCGCTTGACCTTGAGCACCGCGATGTCGGTCCCCCGCTCGCCCAGCGGCGGGGAAAAGCTCCGAAGTTCATACGGCGCGCGCACTCCGTTGGAGAGCTCGACCTCACGAACGATCTGGACCTGATCCAGCCTGGCGCCGGCCGTGAGCAGATTGATGTATCGATCGAGGAGCTCGCCGCGATACAACGTGCGCAGCGTGTCGACCGGAAACTGATCGACCAGCGCGGCGATCGCTCCGTTGCGGAGCAACTCACGTTTCATCACCGCCCCGTCGGAGATGGGAGTGACGACATGGCCGCTGGTGAGAATGTAGCCGGAGGGGTCGACGATGAAACCGCTGCCGGATCCGCCAGCCCCGGTTTCCACGGCAAGACGACCGCCGGCTACCCTCGCTGTTACCGCAAATCCGCTCTGGCCCAGAAGCTTTTCGACCTGCTGGAGAGAATCGGCCGAATAAATGAACTGAGCGGTCGAGTAAGCATTGACTCGCACCACCGCCGGTTTCACGCCGTAGGCCATTTTCTGAACGTCATCGAGACGAGGCTCTTCGCGGCGGCATCCAACCGATAAGACTGCGACGGCCAGAGAGGGGAGGAGGATGCTGGTTCGGAGGACCTGACGGGCAACCATAGCTGTGCCGTTATCTGTCGTTCGACGGCTCTTCAGCTCTGAACATTCCTGTACCGTTCTGATAACTCCAGACCATCACGGCGGCGCCGGCCGCGGCCAGGGTCAAAAGGAGGATCACGATCCAGCGGGCAAGGGACGACTTTGGGGGAACTGCTGCCGGACGA
>Ga0180121_10000327_pt1 | contig 19516 bp, 21 predicted proteins | sample AntDrymUQ5402106_2_FD_129676 | JGI IMG/M metagenome (GOLD analysis project Ga0180121, IMG submission 129676) | Polar desert sand microbial communities from Dry Valleys, Antarctica - metaG UQ540 (21.06) (version 2) (version 2) | ecosystem: Environmental > Terrestrial > Soil > Desert | place...
CCATCAAATAAGATATTCACTTCCGGGGTTTTTCCACATGTGGAAACCCGGTTTAAGCCCGTTGGCACAGGGGCAACCGCACCTCCCCGACCTGTGACAGTCGGTCGTCGGATTTGCAGGAGTGATTCCGGTAGGTGGACCGGCTGGTGGCCCGTCCGTTCAAGGTGAGTGCACGCGGCGATGATGCGGGGGTGACCCATCCCAGTTAGACTCATCCCATGACGCGCAGCCCAATTCGCCGAACCAAAATCGTTGCCACCCTCGGGCCAGCCTGGGAAGATCCTGGAAAAATGACGGCGCTGCTGGACGCCGGCGTTGATGTGGTTCGCATCAACGCCTCGCATGGCACGCAGCAGGTCCGGGCTCGCTGGATTAGCCAGCTGCGTACCGTGCTGGCTGGCCGGCGCACTGCGGCAGCGCTTCTGCTCGATCTTCAGGGTCCCCGCATTCGCGTTGGGGCACTACCGGCGCCGATTAGGCTGGAGCCGGGACAGCAGGTGGTGTTCGCCCCTGAGCATGTGGCCCAAGCGGGGGAGATCCCGACGACCTACGATGACCTGTCCAAGGACGTGCGGATCGGGGCCCGGATCCTTCTGGACGACGGCTTGATTTCGCTGGAGGTCCGCGGCGTCCGAGAGGAGCGGGTGGAGGCGGTCGTGCATTACGGCGGCGACCTCAAAGCCAACAAGGGAATGAACCTGCCGGGTATCGAGGTGAGCGCCCCCGCTCTGACCGAAAAGGACATCGAAGACGTCAAGCAGGCGGTCGAGCTGGGGGTGGATTACATCGCGCTCTCGTTTGTGCGCCGGCCCGAGGACATGGAACAGCTGCGGGCCCTCGTCCCCCGCGGAGTGAAGCTGATTGCAAAGATCGAAAAGGATACGGCGCTCAAGAATCTCTGCGGAATCCTGGATGCTTCGGATGCCATCATGGTGGCGCGCGGTGATCTTGGGGTGGAGTTGCCGTTCGAAGAGGTACCGCTGATCCAGAAGCAAATCATCCGCGAGGCGAGCCTGCACGGGAAGCCGGTCATCACGGCGACGCAAATGCTGGAGTCGATGGTTCACGCTCCCCGGCCAACGCGGGCCGAAACTTCGGATGTGGCCAACGCCATCCTGGACGGCACCGATGCCGTGATGCTTTCCGCCGAGACGGCTGTGGGCGAGTACCCGCTGGAGGCAGTGCAGGCCATGGATCGGATTGCGCGTGAGATGGAGAGTCAGCGGCAGCCACGCGGGGCCACCATCGACGTGGCCCTGGGACGGCGCTCCGCCGGAGACGGCAACCTCGCGCACCATCGCTCGCTCCGGTCGGGGCCGATCAGAACCGAGGACGCCATCGCCGTCGCGGTGTGCGCCGCGGCGGAAATGCTCTCGGCACCGCTCATCGTCTGCTTCACCAGCAGCGGCTTCACGGCCCGCAAGGTGGCTACCTGCCGGCCCACCGTGCCCGTGTTCGCCTGCACACCGGAACCGGAGACTTTCCGCCAATTAGCGCTGGTGTGGGGCGTGACGCCGGCGCTGACCGAGCATTCCACCAACTACGACACCATGCTGGCCGTGGCGCGCCATCAGATCCTGGAACGCCAGCTCGCGCAGCCCGGGGAACGCCTAGTGGTTACGGCGGGGGTGCCGTTCGACATGCCGGGTACTACCAACCTCCTCAAGGTCGAAGCAGTTTAGAGAAATGCGCCTCACGTTCCTCGGCACGGGCACGTCGTTCGGCGTGCCCCAGATCGGGTGCAGCTGCGCCGTCTGTCGCTCCACTGATATGCGGGATAAGCGCACTCGTTCCGGAGCCATTCTCCAAGCCGATGGCTCGACGGTTCTCATCGATACCCCGCCGGAACTCAGGCTGCAGCTGATCGCCGGAGGCTTTTCCCAGATCGACGCCGTGGTCTATACCCACGAGCACGCCGATCACATCAACGGCATAGACGACCTCAGGATCTTCTCCGTCCGGCGGCATCAGCCGCTCCCCATCTACGGACCGGCGGAAACCCTGGAGCGGGTGAGGGCGTCGTTCAACTACATTTTCGACGACGCTGTGCGGCCGTACGAGGGAACCTCGAAACCTCGGCTCAGCCTGCATCCGACCGAGCCGGATCAGCCGGTTAGCGTGGCCGGCCTCGACGTGCTCCCACTCTCATTCCACCACGGGCATCTGCGGGTGTTCGGCTACCGGTTTGGCAGCCTGGCCTACATCACTGATGTCAAGGAGATCCCCGAGGCCGCATACCATCGGCTCCGGGATCTCGATGTGCTGGTGCTAAACGCTCTCTGGTGGCGGCCGCACCCCACTCATCTCAGTATCTCTGAGGCCATCGATACCGCGCGCGCGCTCGGCGCCCGTCGCACGTATCTCACGCACCTCACCCACGAGACCGGTCACGCGGAGCTGGAGCGGAAGCTCCCGCCGGGAATCTTTCCCGCTTACGATGGTCTAACCGTGGAGGTGGCGTGATCAGGCTGCGCTATGGACGGATGTTTCGGGACCAGCTCGATGGCGAGCACGGTCTCGACCGCGCTCGTCTGACCGAGCTGTCAGGGCGCTTTGAGGCAATTCGGACCGAGGTGGGCGATCGTCGCGCGGCGGGGGAGTACGGCTTCTACAACCTGGTGAATCAGGACGCCACCGTTCGTCAGATCAAGGGGTTTGCCGAAGGTCTGGGGCAGGCTCACGACCACGTGCTAGTGCTCGGCATCGGCGGGTCTGCCCTCGGCACCAAGGCCCTGCTGAACGCATTACGTCGGCCGGCGTGGAACGAGTGGGACGATGAAGGTCGCGACTTCTTCCCCCGGCTCACCATCCTGGAAAACGTCGATCCGACCTCGGTGTCGGCGGCACTCGAGCGAATCGATCCGCGTCGGGTGCTGGTGAATGTGATCAGCAAGTCGGGTGGCACGGCAGAGACCATGGCCCAATATCTGGTGGTCCGGCAATGGCTGGAGCAGGCGCTCGGTGCTGCGGCCTCACGTCACCTCGTGTTCACCACCGACCCGGCGCGCGGAGCGCTGCGTGAGCTGGCAACCCAGGAGGGTATCGCCACGCTCAATGTGCCTCCCGAAGTCGGCGGCCGGTTCAGCGTGCTGTCCCCGGTCGGCCTGCTGCCCGCGGCGCTGGTCGGGATAGATGTGGAAGGGTTGCTTGCCGGCGCGCGCCAGGCGGTCGAGCGCTCGGAGGCCGATGACCTGCTGAAGAACCCCGCCGCGCTTTACGCCGGGCTTCACTGGGCTGCCGACGCCGAGCTTGGGGCCCGGGTGCACGTGCTGATGCCGTATACCGACCGGCTGCGTGAGCTGGCCGAGTGGTACCGCCAGCTCTGGGCCGAGAGCCTCGGCAAACGCGTGAACCGGAACGGAAAGGCGGTCCACGTGGGGCCGACTCCGGTCGCCGCCGTTGGCGCAACCGACCAGCACAGCCAGGTGCAGCTTTTCATGGAAGGCCCCTTCGACAAGGTCATTACCTTCGCGACAGTTGCCGACCTCGGCGTTGATGTGCCGATCCCCGCCCCACAGCCAGGCGCGACTGCCGGCCTGCCTCCGGACCTGGATTACCTGCCGGGCCACACATTGGGCGAGCTGCTTCGGGCCGAGTACGAGGCGACTTCGCTGGCCCTGGCCCAAATGGGAAGGATGAGCTGCAGCTTGAGCCTGCCCGACCTCTCCGCCGCCACGATCGGGGAGGCTATCATGTTCTTTCAGCTTGCCACGGGATACGCCGGCGCTTGGTACGGCATCGATCCGTTCGACCAGCCGGGTGTGGAGCTGGGCAAGCGTCTGACGTATGCGGCGATGGGCCGTCCGGGCTACCAACCCGAGCCGAAGAAGGCCGTGGCCAACATCGATGAGGTGTAGCTCCGCAGAGCTCGCGACCGGCGCCGCTATGCGTTGCGAGTCCACAGTTCTCGCCCTACCTTTGGCACAGATCGTATAAGCTCTGTCTTCAAGAGGATAGACCTGCATGGCTGATGCAACACAGCGGGTGATCGACCTGTTCGGGGGCGCTGTGACGGTGGTGCCGGGCGGAGTCCAGATGCGTGACCAGACCAAACTGCGGTCGCCAGCCACCGACCGGCTGGTCTGGCAGGCGGTGTTCGAAACCGGCGATGACCGCGATGCCGCCCGCTGGCTCCTCTGGGAGCTGGGCCAGGTTACCGGTGCCCGCCCCGCATCCATCAACGATCTCTACCTGGCCCGCGGCCGGGGCGAGTGCGGCGGGTTCACGGTTCCCGCTATCAACGTCCGGATGCTCGCCTATGACACGGCTCGCGCCATCTTCCGGACAGCCCGCGCGGGGAAGGCCGGCGCCATTATCCTGGAGATCGCCCGATCCGAGATCGCATACACCGAGCAGCGTCCGGCGGAGTACGTCTCGGTCCTGATCGGTGCCGCGCTGCGGGAGGGATACTCCCTGCCGCTCTTCATCCAGGGTGATCATTGCCAGGTCAATCACAAGAAATACCAGGGGGATCCCAGCGGCGAAGTCGGCGAGGTCAAGAAGCTGATTGCCGAGGAGGTTGGTGCCGGCTTCTACAATATCGATGTGGACACGTCCACGCTGGTGGACCTGTCGCACGCCTCATTGGAGGAGCAGCAGCGGCTCAACTACGAGCACGCAGCCGAAATTACGGCGTTCATACGGGAGCAGGAGCCGGAAGGCGTCACGGTGTCTGTCGGCGCCGAGATCGGCGAAGTTGGCATGAAAAACAGTACTGTCGAGGAGCTGCACGCCTTCATGCAGGGATACAATCGGAGCATCGCTGCCCTGGGCGACTATGCCGGTATAAGCAAGATCTCGGTGCAGACCGGAACCTCGCATGGCGGTGTGGTGCTCGCCGATGGCACCATGGCGGACGTCAAGCTGGATCTGCAGGCATTGGCCGCGCTTTCGCAGGCCGCCCGGGATGACTACGGCCTGGCCGGCGCGGTGCAGCATGGGGCAAGCACGCTTCCCTCGAATGCGTTCGGCAACTTTCCCCGGATCGAAACCGCCGAGATCCACCTCGCCACGAATTTTCAGAACATCGTCTTCGATCATCCTCGCTTGCCTGCCGAGCTTCGGGAGCGCATGCGGTCCTGGTTGGATGAAAACGCGGCCGGCGAGCGGAAGGGCGGGGATACCAACGAGCAGTTCTACTACAAGGCGCGCAAGAAAGCGATCGGACCTTTCAAGCGTGACGTCTGGTCGCTTCCTGAGGATGTGCGCGACGCCATCGCGGGCGACCTCGAAAAGACTTTTGCATTCCTGTTCGAACAGTTGAACGTGAATGGAACCCAGGAGCAGGTCAACCGATTCATCCAGGCCCCGATGCAGCACCATGCGGCACTCAAGCCGGTGCTGGTGGCGGCGGCCGACGACCCGGACGCCGGGGAATAGGGGGAGCCATGCGTGGCAGGCAACGTAAAGAGGTTGTATACGTCGAGCGGGGCGGCGATACCTCCGCCAAGTGGTTGTTTTGGGGCGCGCTACTCGGGGCTGGGCTGGCGCTCATGTATGCGCCCACCAGTGGCGAGGATACCCGCCGCAACCTTCAGCGCAAGCTGTGGAAGCTCAGAGCCATGACGGAAGAGAAGCTGGACGAGCTGACCCAACAGCTCGGCGGGGCCAAGGATACCCTTGGGGGGCTGTTGGAGGACGAGGAAGAGGATCCTGAAGCGGAGGATGAAGGTCGGGCGTTCTACGGCCGGGGCCCGTCTGCCTCATCGTCACCCCGCGAAGAGCTCGAGCGCCGGCTGGCCGACGCCAGGGCCCGCCGCCGTTCGTCTGCCGACATCGAGGAACCGCTCGCCTGAAACGGTCACGGGCCGGCGGGTGGTACCGTTCGCCCGCGGGCTTTCTGGCCCGCACACTCCAGGCGGCTGACGAAAACAACATCCCCTTTCTCGCCAGCGCGCTGACCTTCGACGCCCTGCTGGCCGCGGTCCCGTTCATCCTACTGGTCCTGATCGGCTTGACCCATCTGGCGCAGGCGGTAACCCATGGGCCTCCCATCGACAGCGTCCTGCTGTTCCAACGCTTCCTCCCGCCGCATGTGGGTGCGTCGGACGGGGAACCCTTCGGCATTATCGAGCGTCTGCTGACCGGCATCACCCAAAACCGTGGTCAGCTGTCGCTGTATGCGGCCCCGGCATTTCTCTGGTTCAGCACCCGGCTGTTCGCCGGCATCCGCACCGCACTTAACGACATTTACGATGTATCGCTTCGACCGGCCCGCCCGCGGGGGTTCATCGCGGTATACGTCCACGCCAAGGTGCGCGACGCGGTCATGGTTATCGGGACCGTGCTGCTCTTCCTGATGAACACACTGCTCACCACCAGCTTGGTCATTCTTCAGGCTCGCGGCACCGCCAGCGTTCCCCAGCTGGAGTTTTTTGTCTCCACGGTGGGCCGCATCGTCACCGAAGTGTTGGCCTTTGCCTTCTCCATTTCCCTGTTCTATCTGACGTACCGCTACGCCTCGGCCCGACGCCTCCCGTGGAAGACCGCGCTGCTGGCCTCGAGCTTCACCGCCGTGCTGTTCGAGCTGGCCAAGCGGCTCTATGCCCTCTATCTGGCAAACTTCACCACCTTCGATACCTGGGGCGGCGATGCGAATCTGGCTGCTGCCGGCCTGTTCGTGCTGTGGATCTATTACACGGCCATCGTCTTCCTGCTGGGCGCGGTGGTGGCGGAGACATGGGAGCTGCGAAACATGCAGAAGCGTCAGCGCGCGATTATGTGTTGAGCTGTATCCAATTGTCGACCTTCCCCCTCGAGAGGCACCCATGATGTTCCCTGGTCGTCCAATCCTCGTCGCAATGCTGCTGCTCGCTGCATCGTATGCCTGCCGGCCGAAGGATGGTCCGGACAAGGAAAAGGCCACGGCCGTCGCCTCGATCTCTGCCGCGGATATGGCAGCAATTCGCACGGCCGATTCCGCGTTCATGGCCGCCGCCAATGCCGGGGACGCCGAGAAGATGGCGGATGTGTATGCCGAGGATGGTGCCCTTCTGGCGCCGAACCTGCCCCCGCAGAAGGGGCGCGATGCCGTGAAAGCGTTCTGGGGCGGTTTTCTCGACGCCTATAGCGTCCGCTTCGAAGTGGCGTCGGATACGATCGAGGGTAGGGGGGACCTGGCCTATAACCAGGGGCACTATCGCTTCACCGCGGTACCCAAGGCCAAAGGAGTGCCGGGCGTGGCGGATGAGGGAAAGTTCCTCGAAATCCTGAAGAAGCAGCCGGACGGCAGCTGGAAGTACGTGGTGGACATGTACAGCTCGAATCTGGCGCTGCAGCACTGACGCTGACTGGATTCCTTCCACGATGGTTGGCGGTTATATTTGACATGCCTCAGGTCCGAAGGGCGCCGGCGCGTGAACCGCGTCAGGACCTTGCCGGTAGCAGCGCTAAGCGATGCCCGGTGTCGCTTCGGGGTGCCTGAGGCACTCTTCTTTTCCGCTATGTTATGCTCTTGCCGAAACTCGTTCTGACCCGCTGCCCCGCTGCCCTGCTGATATGATTGCTCTCGCCCGCCGCTATCGTCCCAAGCGTTTCAGCGATCTCCTGGTGCAGGATCACGTCGTCGCGGTGCTCCGCGGCGCGGTTGCGCGAGGACGGGTGGGGCATGGCTATCTGCTTACCGGACCCCGTGGCGTCGGCAAAACCACGGCGGCTCGGATTCTGGCCATGGCGCTCAACTGTCCGGATCGCGACCCGTCGGGCGAGCCCTGTGGTGACTGCGAGAATTGCCTGCGGGTGTGGAACGGTTCCGCCAACATCGACGTGGTCGAGATCGACGCCGCGAGCAACCGGGGGGTTGAGGACGCCCGGGATCTGCGCGAGCGCGCCATGTACGCCGCGTCCCAGGAGGGGCATCACAAGGTCTACATCGTGGACGAAGCGCACATGCTCACCCGCGAGGCCTGGAACGCGCTGCTCAAGATTCTCGAGGAGCCGCCGCCCGGGGTGGTGTTCGTCTTCGCCACAACCGAGCCGCAGAAGATCGCCGCCGCCGCGGCACCGGTCATGTCCCGCCTCCAGCGGTTCGACTTTCGAAGAATCGGGCCCACCGCAATCCGTGACCGGTTGGGCCAGGTCCTGGCGGCCGAAGGCATAGCGGCGGACGACGATGCACTGACCCTCATTGCCCGCCACGCCGACGGCGGTATGCGGGACGCGCTGTCGGTATTGGACCAGTGTCTGAGCTTTGGGGAGGGTGCCATCACCGCCGACCGGGTGCGGGAAGTGCTCGGGCTGGTGGACGATGAGCTCTACGCCGAGGTCCTTCACCTGGTGGTCGAGCGGCAACCCGGTGGGGTCTTCCCCCTGGTGGACCGACTGATGGACGCCGGCGTTGACCTGGCGGAATTCATGGCGGGCACGGCTGAAATGCTGCGGGGCCTCCTGATGCTTCAGGTGGGGGCCCGGCCGACGGGCATAACCGAGGCGCTCCGTGCCACGCTGGAGAATTATCAGGGTCGTCTCCAGGCCGGTGATGTGGTCCGCATGCTCCGGCTGCTGGCGGAGAACGAGATCGGTATCCGGAGGAGCGTCAACCCGAGGCTGGCCGTGGAGAGCCTGCTGCTTCGGTGGACCATGCTGGACCGGATCGTCGACCTGGAGCAGGTGATTTCAGCGGGGCGGCGGGGCAGCAAGAGCCCCTCAGAGAGGCCGACCAATTCTGTAGAGCCTCCGGCGCCAAGGGAGCGATCAGCACCCCCGGCGGCATCCTTGGCGACCAATCGGCCCGTTGCCCCGCCGCCCCGCGGTCCCGCCTCTCTCGAGGCTATCCGTGCCGCCTGGCCTGCCGTGATTGCCGCCCTTCGCACCGACAGCCGCTTTCTGGGCGAAGCGCTGGCGGCCACCCAGCCCAACTCCCTGGAGCTTCCCTGGCTCACGGTCGTGATGGGCGAATCGAATGCCCTGTTCGCCGACCGGCTCCAGGAGCAGGCCAGTAAGGTCGAGGAGGTCTTGAGCCGAAGCTTGGGTGAGCCGGTGCGCCTCCGGGTGACCCACGGGGAGGCCGCGGGGATTGGGGACCCCGCCAAGCCTCGGCGGATGTCGGATTCCAGCCTCAAAGCCGAGCGATTGCGGGAGTTCCGTTCCCAGGATCCGGCCCTCGACACGGCTGCTGATGCGTTAGATTTGGAGATAGTGGATTGAAACGGGGCTAAGGTCTAGGTCGGAGACTAGGCTGCTAGACCCTAGATTCGCAACCCAGACCCTCAGACTGCAGAATCTTGCGGTACTGTCACTTCTACTCTGGCCTCACATGGCAGGACTACCTGAAAGCATGGCAGATCTCCAGCAGCTATTCCAGCTGGGCCAGCAGATGCAGGGCCGGCTCCAGCAGCTCCAGACCGAACTGGCCACCCGCACCATCGAGACAACGGCGGGCGGCGGAATGGTGAAAATCACCGCCGATGGGCGTGGCACGGTGCGCGCCGTGACCATCGATCCGGCGGTGTTCAAGGACCATGACGCAGAGTTCCTCAGCGAACTGGTGCTGACGGCCGTAGCCGAGGCCCAGCGTCGTGCGGCTGAAATGCTCCAGGCGGAGATGCGAAAAGTTCCTCAACTGCCTTTTCCGTCGCCCTTCTGAACGGTGAGCGCAATCGAGGAGCTGATCACCGAACTCGCCAGGCTCCCGGGAATCGGCCGGAAGACGGCCCAGCGGCTCACATTCCATCTGCTCCAGCAATCTCCCGAACAGGCCCACCGGCTCGCCTCCGTGCTCGCGTCTGTGAGCGAGCGTGTCCGGCCCTGTGAAGAGTGCGGCAATCTCACTGAGGAGCAGCCGTGCGGCATCTGCAGCGATCCGCGGCGGGACGGGGGCTTGCTATGTGTCGTCGAGGAACCGTCAACGGTGGGCGTGGTTGACCGCTCAACCGACTTCCGGGGCCACTACCATGTCTTGGGGGGGCGCCTCTCGCCCCTCGACGGCATCGGGCCCGAGGCGTTGCGCCTCGAGCGCCTGGTGCAACGGGTACGGGACGGAGGGGTCCGGGAGGTGATTCTGGCGACCAATCCCTCGATGGAGGGGGAAGTAACGTCCACCTACATTCAGCAGTTGCTGGCGGGCATGGACGTGCGCGTCACCCGCCTGGCGCGCGGACTCCCCATGGGTGGAGATCTGGAGTACGTGGACGGCGTCACGCTCGCCCACGCCCTGATGGCGCGGCAGGACCTGGGCTGATGGGGTCCCGGAGGTGGTTATTGGCCGGCGGGGTGCTGGCCGGTGTTACGGCCGGCTGGCTGCTGGGCCAGCAACGCTTTAGTTATCACCGCCGCGACCTGTTCAGCCCCCGGCCCCTCCGGCGGCTGGCGGCGCTGGGCTTCCTGGCAGGACAGGACGGAGTGGATACGGTCCGGCTTCTCAGAGACTATCTGGCCTGGGAGCGCCAGCCAATGCTCCGCCGGCGCGCCGAGGCTATCGTGCGGCGTATGGAAGCCACCCTCGTATGAGGTGTGTCCGATGAGCGGCGCGTCCAGCTGGTCCTTCCGGGAAGAGGACGCCAAGCGAATTCAGGTCATCCTGAGCGGCTTTCTGGGAGAATGCAACGCTCGCACAGCTCTCATCGTCGACCGGACCGGCCAGATGGTCGCCACTGTCGGTGAGGCGCCGGCATTCGATCCCACGGCGTTCGCGTCCCTTACCGCTGCCGATTTCAGCGCCAACGACCAGCTCGCCCGCATGCTGGGTGAGTCAGAGTTTGGCGCCCTGTTCCACCAAGGCGAGCGCGAATCGATGTACCTGGCCGACATCGCCCGGCGGGTGATCCTGGTGGTGCTCTTTGATAACCGGACCACCCTGGGGCTGGTCAAGCTGCGGGTGAAAGCCGCGGTGGTGCAGCTCACCCAGGTGTTCACGGACATGTTCAACCGCGATGGCACCAGTGCACCGGGCGTGGAGTCGGAGTTCCTCGGTGAGGCGGAAGACGAGATCGACAAACTCTTCGGGGCCTGAGGGGATAGCCGTCCATGTCGATGATCAACTACGCCTCGCGCGAGATCAACTGTAAGCTGGTCTACTACGGCCCCGGGCTCGGTGGGAAAACCACCAACCTGGAGCACGTCTACAACAAGGTGGCCCCGGCCTCCCGCGGCAAAATGATCTCGCTGGCCACCGAGACCGAACGCACCCTGTTCTTCGACTTCCTGCCGGTCGACCTCGGGACCATCCGGGGGTTCAAGGTCAAGTTCCACCTGTACACCGTGCCGGGGCAGGTCTACTACAACGCCTCGCGTAAGCTCATCCTGAAGGGAGTGGACGGCGTTGTTTTCGTGGCGGACAGCCAGATCGAGCGCATGGATGCCAATATCGAGGCCATGCAGAACCTCTACGAGAACATGACTCAGCATGGGTACGACCTTACCAAGATCCCCTTTGCCATCCAGTACAACAAGCGCGATCTGCCCAACGCCGCCCCGATCGCGGAGCTCCAGGCGGCATTGAACCCCGGCTGGCCCGTCGCCGACGCCATGAAGCAGCGGCCACTCCCCGACCCATATCACGACTCTGAGTTTCTCGTGGCTCAGGAAGACGGGCAGTGGGTGGAACGAGCGCCATACTTCGAGGCCGTGGCCCTGACCGGCGACGGTGTCTTCGACACGCTGAAGGGTATCAGCAAAAACGTCGTCAAGACGCTGGGGTAGGCCGGCGCCATGTGGACCCTGCCCAATATCATCACCCTCGTTCGCATCTGCTTCACGCCCGTCATCGCACTGCTGCCCTTCATTGAGGGATACTGGCCAAAGCTGATCGCGTTCATCATTTTCGTTATCGCCGCCGTCAGCGACATCTACGATGGCCATCTCGCCCGCAGCCGCAACGAAGTGACCGATCTCGGCAAGATGCTCGATCCCATCGCCGACAAGCTGCTCCTGTTCGCCACCCTCATTCCGATTTACTGGATCTCCCGCCAGCGCCACGATCTGTACGACATTCCCATCTGGGGGAGCATCCCCCTCTGGGTGTGCCTGCTGCTCATCGGGCGGGAGCTGGCCATGACGGGGTTCCGGTGGTGGGCCAGCCGACGCGGCGTGGTCATTCCCGCGGGCAACGCCGGAAAGCTGAAGACCACGATTCAGAACGTCTTCGTTGGGGCCGTGATTCTGTGGTTTGCCTTCCGCGACGCCAGAAAGCCTCTCGGGTGGGAGAACAACCGCTTCGCTCAATTCTGGAACGAGTTCCACGGCGGGTTCGTGGCGCTGACCCTCGCCATCGCTGCCCTGCTCACGGTCTACTCGTTCGCGCAGTACCTCTACCGCAACCGCGGGCTGTTCACCGATCGCGCGCGGTAGACCGCTGCTGGACATTCGCCTCCACTCATGAACATCGAGCTCGTCACTATCGGGACCGAGCTGCTGCTCGGCCTGACCGTGGACACCAACGGGGCGGAGATCGCCCGGGAGCTGGCAGCTTGCGGCGTGCGGGTTACCCGCCGAACCTCGGTGGCGGACCACGGCGAGGAAATCCGTGACGCGGTCGCCGAAGCGCTGGGTCGAACCGGCGCGGTAATCACCACCGGTGGGCTCGGCCCTACCCGGGACGATATCACGAAGAAGGTGGTGGCAGACCTGTTCGGAGCCCCGCTCGAGTTCGATGACAGTGTCTGGAACGCCCTGGTGGCCCGGTTCGCTCGGCTGGAACGCAAGCCTGCCGAGAGCAACCGGAGCCAGGCGGAGGTGCCCCGCGGCGCCTCGGTGCTCCCCAACCGGTGGGGCACGGCACCAGGTCTGTGGCTGGAGAGTAAGGCTGGCCTGGCCATCATGCTTCCAGGCGTGCCTCTGGAGATGCGCCGCCTGCTGGAGCATGAGGTGGTGCCGCGCCTGGCTCGACGGGGCGCACAATCGGTCATCCGCTCTCTGCTCCTCCGCACATCGGGGGTTCCCGAATCCACACTGGCGGAACGAATCGGCAATATCGAAGCTGAGATTGCACCGATCACCCTGGCCTACCTTCCCGGGTTAGAAGGGGTGGACCTTCGGCTGAGCGCGTGGGGACTCCCACCGGACCAGGCCGACCGACAGCTGGCCGAGGCCGGTGCCCTGCTGGGGAGTCGAGCGGGTGAGACGGTGTATGGTCAGGGGGAAGCCGATCTGGCCGCCTTGGTCCTGGAACGAGCTCGCACCCGGGCGATACGACTGGCCGTAGCCGAGTCATGCACCGGGGGACTGGTAGGGACGCGGCTCACCGAGATTTCGGGCAGCTCGGATGTCTTTGTCGGTGGAGTGATTGCCTACGACAACGCCGTGAAGCGGGATGTCCTGGGGGTCCCAGAGTCCCTCCTGGATGAGCATGGTGCCGTGAGTGAGCCGGTGGCGCGTGCCATGGCCGAGGGCGCTGTGCGCCGTTTCGGGACGACCGGCGCCGTTGCGGTGACCGGCGTAGCCGGGCCGGATGGCGGCTCTCCCGAAAAACCCGTCGGGACGGTGTGGCTGGCGTGCGCGCTCGATGGTAAGGTCGAGACCCAACGCAGCATGTTTCCGGGAACCCGGCATGAGGTTCGGGCTCGAGCTGCCCAGGCGGCGTTACTTCTGCTCTATCGCCGGCTCGCTACCCGCTAACCGCCGGCTGCGCACTCGCCCGACGGTTGATGCCCCGCATGGACCTCCGATTGCTCCTGCCAGTCTGACACTACAAACCGGCACACCTGTTGCTATTATCTTCCGAAGGACCTAAGCCCGAGTGTCTCAAGTGACTGAAAAAACCAACGTTAGAAAACATCTCGACAGCGAAGCTCCAGCCGACGGCCGAAACACGGACGCCGCCGACATGGCCTCAACCGATATGAGCGTTGAGCCGTCTTCCCGAAGCGAAAACACCCAGCCGATTTTCGGTGGGAGCCAGGAAGGTAAGCTCGAGAACGAAGTTGCCGAGTTGAAGGATCGGCATCTCCGGCTGGCAGCAGAATTCGACAATTATCGTAAACGCGCCACCCGCGAGCGGGCTGAGCTCAGCGATCGGGCGCAGGCGAGCTTCGTCGCAAAACTGCTCGACGTTCTGGACGATATGGACCGGCTGGTGGCCAGCGATCCGGCCACCCCGCTGCCTACCCTGAGGGAAGGGCTGAGCGCGGTGGACCGTAAACTCTCGAAGGTGTTGGAGGACGCCGGGGTGGAGCGGATCGACCCGACCGGCGCCCCATTCGATCCCAGTCAGCACGAGGCTGTGTCCACCGTCGCGTCCCCGGATCGCTCCCGCGACCAGCAGGTGAGCGCTACGTTCCAGCCGGGCTACCGCTTTAAGGGAGTGCTGGTGCGGCCCGCTCGGGTGCAAGTCTATTCCGACCAGGGCCAACGCTAAGGTGGCTGCCAAGGACTTTTATCAGGTCCTCGGCGTCTCGGACTCGGCTAGCCAGGACGAGATCAAGAAGGCCTACCGAAAGCTGGCCAAGCAGTATCATCCGGACGCCAATCCGAACAACGCCGGAGCGGCGGAGCGCTTCAAGGGGATTTCCGAAGCGCATAGCACCCTCTCCGACCCGGACAAGCGAAAACAATACGATCAGATGCGCCGCTTTGGCGCCTTCGATGGAATGCCCCGGAGACCCCAGGGTGCCGGCGCCCGGCGCAGCGGGACGCCGGGTGGGATGGGACCAGAGGACGCTGAAGGATTCGACTTCGGCGACCTCGGTGGGTTAGGCGACATCTTCTCCTCGATGTTCGGCCGGGGACGGCGGTCGGCGGGCCCGGAGCCCGAGGGCGACACGCTTGAGGCGGTGGTTGAGGTCCCCTTCCGGGTTGCCATGCTGGGCGGAAAAATCCCGGTCACGCTTCCGGTTACCGAAACGTGTCCCACCTGCGCCGGCAGCGGGGGTGCGACAGGCGCAACCTTCTCCACCTGTCCCGAGTGTCAGGGCCGCGGCATCATCTCCTTCGGCCAGGGGAGCTTTGCCGTAAGCCGCCCCTGCCCGCAGTGCCGGGGCCGGGGAAAGATCCCCTCGGAGAAATGCCCGACGTGTCGCGGCGCCGGCGAGGTGCGCACCGAGCGCAAAATCGTAATCACTGTTCCGCCGGGCACTGAAACCGGCTCCCGGGTGCTGCTGCGGGGACAGGGGCAGCCGAGCAGGCCCGGTGGCCCGCCCGGAGATCTGGTGGTCACATTCCAGGTGCAGCCCGACCGCTTCTTCCGCCGCGAGGGACTGGATATCGTGGCCGACGTGCCAATCAACCTGGCTCAGGCGACGCTGGGTACCCGTCTCAGGGTCCGCACGCTCGACGGCAAGAAGGTCCTGCTGCGTATCCCTCCAGGCACCCAGCCGGGCCGGAGGTTTCGCATCAAGGGGCAGGGAATCGAGAAGAATGGCCGGAAGGGTGACCAGCTGGTGGGGATACAGTTGACGGTCCCCGACAAGCTGACACCGGAGCAGGAAGAACTGATGAAGCGGTTCGCCGAGTCTGCGGGCCTCCCGCACTAACCTCCCCAGCCTACACCGAACCCGGCGGTAAATGGTCGGCCCCGTAGGGCCGGGTCGCCTTGCCCGGGAGTACCATAGCCAGCAGCATACTCACCAGCCCCACCACCAAGCCCCCCCAGAATGCCGGCCAGAAGCCGGTCACGGTGAAGCCCAGGTTCCAGCCGTCCGACAACCAGCCCGTCACCAGCAGCATCAGCGCGTTGATGACGAGGGTGAAGAGGCCCAGTGTGAGGACAATCAGGGGGCAGGTGAGGACGGTAAGGAGGGGCCGCAGGGTGCTGTTCACAACACCGAACACCGCCGCCACCAGCAGCAAGCGGCCGGGACCTCCGCTGAACTCCAGGCCGGGCACGATGAAAGCCGCGGCCCACAGTGCGGCCGCGTTCAACACCCAGTGGAGCAGTAACGACCGCACCGGCTTCAGCCGATGACCCCGCCGCCGAGCACGCGACCTCGGGTACCATACAGGACGCCGGACTGGCCCGGCGAAATCGCTCGCACCGGCGCTGACAGCGCCAGGGTAAGCGAGTCGTCCACTCTTTCCAGCACGGTGGCGGGCACCGGCCGAGCCCGGTAGCGGATCTGCACCTCGCACGTGTCCCCCGCGTGGAGCGGTGGCGCGAGCCAGTTCAGCTCATCGAGACGCAGGCTGTGCCCTGCCAGGTCTGCGGCGCTTCCGACGACCACCTCGCGGCGCTCGGGACGGATCGCTACCACATACCTGGGCGATCCCCAGCCACCAGGCAGGCCCCGGCGCTGGCCGATGGTGTACCGCGCATATCCTCGGTGCTCGCCAATGACCTCCCCGTTGGTGGTCACCAGGGGTCCCGGCGAGAGGGCCGGCGCGTCCTCTGGTAGATGTCGCTCGAGCACCGAGGCGTAGTCGTCATTGGGCACGAAGCAGATCTCGACCGACTCCTCTTTGTCCGCGGTCGTGAGTCCCAGACGGCGGGCATATGCCCGCGTCTCCGACTTGGACATTTCACCTACCGGCGTCAGCATTCGGGCCACTACCTGCTGGTCGATTCCCCAGAGGAAGTAGCTCTGGTCCTTGCCGGGGTCGCTTCCACGGTAGAGCCCGCCATCCCGCGCCACCGCGTAGTGGCCGGTGGCGAGGTGCTCGCAGTCCAGGGCGTTGGCGTGGGCCAGCAGGTCGCGAAACTTGGTGAACGAGTTGCAGCGGACGCAGGGAATGGGCGTGCGTCCTCGGCTGTATTCGCTCACGAAGTTCTGAATGACGTGCAGATTGAAGCGGTCCTCGAGATTGAGGACGTAATGCGGAATGCCGAGCGCATGGGCGACATCGCGCGCGTCGTTGATCGAGTCAAGCGAGCAGCAGGGACGGTCAGGTACCTCATCACCATAACAGAAGAGCTTCATGGTGGCGCCGACCACGTCGTACCCCTGCTCCACCAGTCGTGCGGCGGCTACAGAGCTGTCTACGCCACCCGACATCGCCACCAGTACTCGGCTATTCATCGCTTCACATCCACGGACTCACGGTAGGGGGGAGCCGAGGCGGTTCTATCCGCTTGTCCGCCTGTCCGCCCGTCCGCCCGTCCCAGCACGCCGGCCAGCTTCCGCACCTTGGTGACCACCGCCGGCATGACCTCGACCGCCCGATCGATGTCCTCGCGTGTGCTCTCCCGGCCCAGACTGAACCGGATGGCGCCCAGCGCCAGGTCGCGCGGCATTCCCATGGCAACCAGCACGTGGGAGGGCTCCACCGCTCCGGTAGAGCAGGCCGACCCACTCGAGGCGGCGATGCCGGCGAGATCGAGGTGCATCAGCAGCGCCTCGCTGTCGGCACCGGCCACGGCGATGCTCAGCAAATGCGGCGCGCGCGGGCTCGAATCGGCGTTGACGACCAGGTCGGTTACGGCCGAGGTCAGGCGAGCCGCCAGCTCGTCTCGAAGAGCGCAGAGCCGGCTGGCCAACGCCGCCTGTTCGCTTACCGCCAACTGGGCAGCTCGCCCCAGGGCGACCGCTCCAGCGACGTTCTCCGTGCCAGGCCGGATGCCGAACTGCTGCCCGCCGCCATGGATGATGGCTTCGATGGCCTTTCGGTCGCGCACGATCAGGGCCCCAATCCCCTTCGGGGCCCCGATCTTATGTCCCGAGATGGTCAGCAGCGTGCACGACAGCGCGTTGACCGATACCGGCAGCTTGCCCAGGGCTTGAACCGCATCGGTGTGGAAGATGACTTCGGCTTCTCGACATCGCGCGGCAATGGCGCCAACCGGTTGAATCACGCCGGTTTCGTTGTTCACCCACATCACCGAGACCACGGCAGGGCGGTCCGCCAGCGCGGCGTCCAGGGCATCCAGGTCCAGTCCGCCGGTTCCATCCACGGGCAGCAGGACCTCGCGGCCTCCCAGATGGCAGACGGCGTGCGCCGCAGCCAGCACCGCCTTGTGCTCGACCGCGGATACCACGGCGCACATAGCGGCTCCCCGGTCCCGCGCCGCCAGCGCCGCGCCCACGATGCCCAGGTTGTCTGCCTCGGTGCCGCCGGAGGTGAAGACAACCTGATTCGGTTCGGCACCGACTGCCTCCGCAACCTGCCGGCGAGCCTGCTCGATTCCCGCCCGGGCGGCTCGGCCAAAGCGGTGGGAGCTCGACGGGTTGCCGAACGACTGATCCGTCAGATACGGAAGCATCGCCTCCAGCACCTCGGGACGGACCGGGGTCGTGGCGGCGTAGTCGAGATAGACGGGAGGACGCATGGGAGGGAAGATAGCGGCGGGAAATCCGGTTCGCTTGGCAGCTCTGGTCCGGCGTGCCAGGGCTCACATGCTCTGGACCCCGAGCTTCATGACGTCGTCGACGTCGATCGTCTCGTTGGTAAAAAACGGCTCGCCGTAGCGGGTCCGGATCAGGGAGCCGTAGTGCCCGTTCTGAATGGCCACGAGGGAGTACAGGTCCTGGCCGGTGGGAAAGATCTCGCCGGCCGCCTTGGCTCCGTCGAACTGGCTGCCGTAGCACTTAATGGCCGCGAGCTTACGCTCGAACTGAGCCGTGATGTCCACCACGAACGTAGGCTTGATCGGATCTTCTCGGTAGGAGAGCGCGTACAGCAGCTTGTGCGGTCGGTGCGGTGTGCCGCCAGCATCGTAGCGTGCCAGGCCGGCCAAATAGCACGCGTCCCGGCCTAACTCCGACGCGACGCGGTGGTCCGGGTGGCGGCCCACGGGGAAGGGAAGGATGACCACTCTGGGCGCAAAGTGGCGGATGTGCTCTACCACCAGACGCCGGGCCTCCTGGCTGTTTTGCAGGTGGGCATCGGGAAGTCCCCCGTTCCGCCGCTCCGCCACACCCAGTAGCCGAGCCGCCCGTTCCGCTTCCTCCGCCCGCAGCGTGGCACTCCCCCGGGTGCCGGTTTCCCCTGCTGTGAGATCGAGGATGGCGGCCTGATAGCCGGCATCAACCGCCTTGAGCAGGGTGCCGGCGCAGGTCAGCTCCACGTCGTCACGATGAGCAGCGATAGCTAGGATGTCGACAGGCATGGTGGAAATAAAGCGTTCACGCCGCTTTGCGTCGATACCTCTTGGCCAGAACCAACCCACCCCAGCCGAGCACCACAATTGGCGCCACGAACCCCAGCGAGGCAATCGCCCCAGCCATCACCCCGGCGAAATTGCGCCACGCAGCCTTGAACGCCTCGGAAATGACGCTGTAACCCGGGTGAGAGGCGACCAGCGGCGGCGGCTCGAACAGGTTGATTGAGAGCGTGCTCAGTTGTGCACTGGTCTTGAGGAAGCGGATTCTTCCCTCCATGCGTTCGATCTCTTCCCGTATGCGCGCGAGCTCACGTTCCACCGACAGGACGTCCTGGAGCTTGCCGGTGCGGGTACGCAGCAGCTCCACGAGCCGGTCCTCGAGCCGTCGGCCGTTCTCGACCCGGGCAGTCAAGTCCACAAACTCCTCGCTGATGTCCTCGGCACCGACATTGACGAACTGGAGCCGTCCGAGCGGGTGCAACCCTTCCGTAAGCTCATCGAAACGGGCAGCGGGCACCTTCACCTCGAGCGTCGCCGAGCGGATCTGGTTCCGGCCACTCTGAATCGAGGCATCGGCTACGAAACCCCCGACTCGCTGTACGATCCGCCGCA
>Ga0180121_10000328_pt1 | contig 19506 bp, 16 predicted proteins | sample AntDrymUQ5402106_2_FD_129676 | JGI IMG/M metagenome (GOLD analysis project Ga0180121, IMG submission 129676) | Polar desert sand microbial communities from Dry Valleys, Antarctica - metaG UQ540 (21.06) (version 2) (version 2) | ecosystem: Environmental > Terrestrial > Soil > Desert | place...
CACGTTGATCTGCAGCGTCGTCCGCTGGACGAAGGGGACGGGCCCGACGTTTCGGAAGGTGATCTTTACGTCCTCGCCCGGCTCCGTGAGGTCGACGCGCTGCGTTCGGACGAGTGGCTCGGTTTCCTTCTGGATCGTGAGCTCGACCTCGACACCTGTCTCCGTCGATTCGCCAGAGTTCTCGAAGCTGACCTCGAACGAGAGGTCGGTGGTGGCGACGATTTTGTTCAGCTCGCTGGGGGAGAGCGTGGCGCCACCGGCGACCTTCACGGACGCGAGGCCGTGCCCATGGGAACCCGGACGCGGCGTGGTGCCGCCGGTTCCCGGCTGTCCGCGTACTCGCTGCCAGATGTCGCCGAGGCCGCGCGAGGTTATGAGATCGGGGTTCGCGACGAAGCTCGAGTCCGGAACGTTGACGCCTCTGAGGTCCTGGCGCCGTAGCTCCTGCGTTGCAGGCTCCCTGAAGAGGTCGTCCCAGATTACGTCGCTGGCGATCAGACGCCGTGACTGGGCAGAGAGGAGCTCGCCGACCTGGTTCGCATTGCCGGTGCGGGTTCCGAACGCGTCGGCAAGGCCACGGAGGCCGCTGACCCTGAACTGGAGCGCCTGGACGAGGTGTTGCTGCTGCACGCGGAGCGGGCCGGGCGGATCCAGGCGCTGCGCCGTCCCGACGAACTGCTGCTGCTGCTGCGCGTACCCGTCCAGCGTGCGGACGAGCTGGGCCTGCCTCACCTCCGGACGCGTGATCGTCGTCGTGAGCTGGGCGCCGACGCGCTCTGACTGCTCCGCGATCTCCTGGACGTCCTCCATGTAGGCGCGATACCGATCCTGCTTCGCCTCCCCGCGGCAGCTCGAGACCCAGAAGACGAGGAGCACGACCACGAGAATCGCCAGGCTGATCAGCCCGAGCAGACGGAGGACCGGGGTCAGTCCGGAAGGTGGCCCGGGCGGGCGCCGAGGGCGTCTCGGTCGTCGCGAAGTGCGCTCCGGCCCGGCACCCTCGCGGGTGGCCGGCTCTTCGAAGAAGTCGAACTCGATCTCGGTGTCGCGCTCGGTCATGGCGCCAGGCCGGAAGTCACGCGATCCGGCTCGTCCACCTTACCGCGCCAATCGGCCTGCAAAGGACTCTAGGGGGCCGCCACTAACCCTGATCGCACATGGCCACAGCGGTCGCGTCCTTCACTGCCAGTGAACTTGTCCTCGGCCGTTACCGGCCGCTGCGTCCGCTCGGGAGCGGTGGGTCAGGCTCTGTCTGGGTTGCCCGGGACGAGCAGAACGGCCTCGACGTCGCGCTGAAGATCGTCCCGCGCGAGGGAAAAGCCCATACGCGCGCCGAGCGCGAGGCCTCTGCCGCCGCGCGCCTCCGCCACCCGCGCTGCCTCCGCGCATACGCATTCGCAGGGGATTCGCAGAACGTCTACATCGCCTACGAGTACGTCCCGGGGAGAACGCTTCGAGACCGGATTCGCGCCGGCGAGCTGGACGACGCCGCTGTTGTGGAGGCCGCCGTGCAGATCCTCGACGGGCTGGCGCACGCACACGCGCACGGGATCATCCACCGCGATGTCAAGCCGACGAACGTCCTCGTCGCGGACTCGCCGGAGATGTCGATCAAGCTCCTCGACTTCGGTCTCGCGCAGTTCGCGGAGGCGGAGACGCTCACTGCGGCCGGTGATGTGCCCGGCACGCTCGCCTACATCTCGCCCGAGCGGCTCGCTGGGAAGGAGGCGTCGTTTTCAGCGGACATCTGGGCTGTCGGCGTCGTTCTCTGGGAGGCGCTTGCCGGCTACCACCCGTTCTGGGCCTCCTCGCCGGTCGAGACCGCCCGGCGCATCGACATCGGCCCACCGCCGCTCGCGTCGGTCCGGCCGGACCTGCCGGAGCACCTGATCGCAGCCGTGACGCAGGCAACCGCAGTCGATCCGACGCGCCGCCCGACCGCCGTCCAGCTTTCGGCCAGGCTGAAATCCGCTCTCGACGACCGGAATCGGCGGCGGAAGAGGACGGCTCCGGGCATCGCGATCCCGCCTGTCCGGCGAGCGATCGCCGCGACCGGAGCCGCGGCGTTCGTCGGCTGGACGGCGGCGACGCTGCCGTTCTACCCGGCGGGGTGGAGCTGGGGGTTGGCCGCGCTCGCCGCAGCCGTCGCCGCGCTGCGGCCGCGCCTCGGACTCGCCGCGGCGCTCGGCCTTGCAGTGCTCCCGCTCGGAAACGTTTCCTCAGGCCTCGCCCTGCTCTACGCGGCCCTCGCCGCTGCGTGGCTCGTCTTGACCTGGCGCCGGAGCGACGAGGGCCTTTACGCGGTCGGCGGGGCCCTTCTTGCCCCGTTGGGTCTCCTCATGCTGCTGCCCGCACTGCTCCTGCCGGTTCGCCGGGCCGTCTGGCGCGCAGGTTTCGGCGCGGCGGCCGTTGGCGTCGGAGCGCTCTTTGCCGGGATCCGTGGGGCGACGCTGCCGCTCAGCGACCGGGACGCCGCCTCCCCGCGCCTTGAAGGGGTGGGAGATCCCGGCGCCGCTGCCTCGGCGCTCCTGGACTCCGTTGCCGCCCGCCCCGAGCTCCTCCTCACCGCGGTGGTCGTGGCCGGCCTGGCCGCACTCCTGCCCCTGGCGGCCCAACGCGGTGTTTGGCCGGTCGCCGCCCTCGGAGCGGTCTCGATCCCCGCATTGCTCCTGCCGATCGACGCCGTGAACGTCCTTCCCGCGGTGGTGGGAATCTGGCTCTGCTGCGTGGCCGTGACCGTCAGAGCAGACGTGCTGCGCCGCTAGACTCGGCGCCCAGCCTGTGCTCCGAACGATCGAGCAAAAGATCGAGTCACTCTTCGAGGGCGCCTTCGGCCGCGCCTTCCGACGCAACGTGCAACCGGTCGAGCTTGCGCGCAAGCTCGCGAAGGAGATGGACGACTACAAGATGGTCTCCGTCTCGCAGGTGTACGCGCCGAACGAGTACGTCGTCTACCTCTCCGCGAGGGACCGGGATCAGTTCGAGAGCTACGAGCCGGCTCTCGTCAAAGAGCTCGAGGAGTACCTCGCCGAGCACGGGCGCCGCGAGGGCTACCAGCTCCTGTCGAAGCCCAACGTGTCCTTCCGGACCGACGAGGACCTCGAGGTCGGCCTCTTCGGCATCTCCAACAGGATGATCCAGCGTGAGACGCCCGACTCGCCCCTGGAGCCGGCCGTCGAGCCCGGCGCGACCCGGATCTACCGGGCCACGCCGTCCGAGACCGAGTCGGTGTCCGCAGCGGAGCTCGGGATGGAGCCGGAACCGGAGCGGGAGCCTCCGTCGGTGACCGTGGACGGGGCACAGCATCGGCTCGCGAAGCCCGTCATGGTCATCGGCCGGTCGAAGGATGCGGACATCCGCGTCGCCGACCCGAACATCTCGCGGCGGCATGCCGAGATCCGGCAGGAGGGGTCGGCCTTCTGGATCGTCGACCTCGACTCGACGAACGGCCTCGCGGTCAACGGCCGCGCTTCGAAACGGGCGAAGCTCGACGACGAGGACCGGATCACGCTCGGCTCCTCAGAGCTCGTCTTCCGGCGCGCGAAGAGCTCGTGATCGTCGGTGCCGTCGAAGTCGAGGCGGTTCTCCTTGGCCTCAAGGTCGCCTTTCTCGTCCTCCTCTACCTCTTCATCTGGCGGATCGTCCGCACGGTCGCGCGCGACGTGCGGCTCCCGCAGGAGAGCTTCATGCTCGCTCCGCAGCAGGCCGCAGCGGCCGGGCTCGGGCCGCGCGCCAGGATGGGCACCCTCGTCGTCCTCTCGAGCCCGGCGCTCAAGGTCGACAGCGAGCGCACGCTCGACTCCATGCCCGTCACCCTCGGCCGCTCCTCGGACAGCGACATGAACCTCGGTGACGACGACTTCGCATCTGCGAACCACGCACGCGTGGAGCCGCGGCGCGACGGCGTCTGGGTCGAGGACGTTGGTTCGACGAACGGCACCTTCGTGAACGGCATCAAGCTGGAACGACCGAGGAAGCTCACAAACGGCGACGTCATTCGGGTCGGCGAGACGGATCTGAGGTTCGAGCAGTGAAGATCGGCTTCGCCACCCATCCCGGTCGTAAGCGGCGCCACAACGAGGACGCCTACGTCGTCGAACCGCCGCTCTTCGCGGTCGCCGACGGCATGGGCGGCGCCAAGGCCGGCGAAGTCGCCTCGGGGCTCGCAGCGGCGGCGCTGAAGGAGGGGCCGCGCGACGGCTCCACCGCCGAGGAACGCGTCTCGTCGCTGATCCAGGAGGCGAACCGCCGGGTGTTCCGCAGGGCGACGGAGGACCGCGACGCCTCCGGGATGGGGACGACGATGACGGTCGCCCTCGTGGACGGCGACCGAGTCGTCTTCGGCCACGTCGGCGACTCGCGGGCCTACCTGATCCGCAGCGAGACGATCGAGCAGCTCACGGACGACCACTCGCTCGTCGCCGAGCTCGTGCGGAGCGGCAGGCTCAGCCCGGAGGAGGCCGAGTCGCACCCGCAGCGGTCGGTGATCACGCGCGCCGTTGGAACGGAGCCCGACGTCGACGTCGACACCTTCGCGGTTGAGCCGGCCGAGGGTGATCTCTTCCTCATCTGCTCGGACGGACTGACTGACATGGTCGACGACCGGACGATCATCCAGGCGATCGAAAGGCACCGCGGCAACCTCGACAACGCGGCGAAGGCGCTCGTCGGGGCCGCGAACCGGGGAGGCGGGGAGGACAACATCACCGTCGTCTTCTTTCAGGTCGACGGCGACTCGCCGGACGACACCGCGGTCATCCAGCAGCCGGCCGTGATCGAGTCCGAGACGAGCGAGGACGAGGACACGCTCTCTGGTCTAGACGCAGTTCCGCCGGTCGACACGATGGTCTTGGCGCCCGGCGAGGCGCCCGCACTCTCCGAGCCGCCGAAGCGCCGCCGCCGTGCGCTGCCGATCATCCTTGCCCTCGCGGTGCTCTTGATCGCCGCGGCCGCCGTGCTCTGGCTGCTGGATCACGTATGAGCGCCCGCACGCGTGAGCTTCTCAGCCTGGTCGTCGTCGGAACGATCGTCGGCAGCGCGTTCACGAGCGTCTACATCGCGCGCCAGGAGGTCGTGAGCACCGAATCGCTCTCGTACGCGTTCTTCTTCCTCGGCCTCTACGTCGCCGCCCACATCGTCACCCGGATCGCGGTGCCTCACGCCGACCCGTACCTGCTGCCGATGGCCGGCTTCCTCACGGGGATCGGCTTGACGGAGATCTACAGGCTGAACGAGGACGAGGCCTTCCGGCAGGGCCTCTGGATCGTGATCGGGCTCATCGCCTTCGCCGGGACCCTGCTTGCGCTACGGCGGGACTACCGGCGGCTCGAGAGCTACAAGTACCTCTTCGGACTCGGCGCGCTCGTGCTGCTCGTCCTCCCCGCGATGCCGATCATCGGCAAGACCGTGAACGGTGCCAGGCTCTGGGTCGAGCTCGGCCCGATGCGGTTCCAGCCAGGCGAGTTCGCGAAGATCTTCCTGATCATCTTCCTGGCCGGCTACCTCCGCGAGAAGCGCGAGGTGCTGGCGCAGGTGCGGTTGAAGGATCTCGGCCCCTTGCTCCTGATCTGGGGCGGCGCGATGGCCGTCCTCGTGATGACGAACGATCTCGGCGGCGGGCTTCTCTACTTCGGGATCTTCCTCGCCATGCTCTACGTCGCAACCGCCCAGGTCTGGTTCGTCGCCGCCGGAGCCGCGATGTTCGTGGGCGGCGCCGCGCTCGTCTACACGCAGATCGGCCGCGTAGCCGAGCGCGTGCGCATGTGGCTCGATCCCTGGAGCGACCCGGACGGCGGCGGCTACCAGACGATCCAGTCGATCTACGCGATCGCGAACGGGCACTTCGGCGGGACCGGCTTCGGGCAGGGCACGTTCACGGACGCCGACGGCAACCAGCTGATCCCGTACGTGAGCACCGACTTCATCTACTCGGCGCTCGCGCAGGAGCTCGGCCTCGTCGGGATCGCTGCGTTCCTGCTCGTCTACATGCTCTTCGCCGCGCGCGGCTTCCGGATCGCGCTGCTGGCGCAGGACGGATTCTCGAAGCTCCTAGCGGTCGGCCTGACCTTCTGCTTCACGCTCCAGACGTTCATCATCGTCGGTGGGATCCTCCGGATCATCCCGCTGACGGGAATCACGCTTCCCTTCGTCAGCTACGGAGGATCGAGCGTCGTCGCGAACTTCATGCTTCTGGCGGGACTGTTGCTGGTCTCCAACCGTGCGAATGCGAGGTCGGGCGCGTGAACCAGCAGATCTCCCGGCTCGCCGTCGCCGGCCTCGTCCTCATCACGTCGCTGATCGTCGGGAGCACGTACTGGCAGGCCTGGGCCGCGCCGAGCCTCGCGGACCGCCAGGACAACGCGATCAAGGTGGTGGCGCAGTTCGCGATCAAGCGCGGCGTGATCTATGCCGGCGACGGCGTCACGAAGCTTGCGGTGAACCGGCGGCAGCGCGTCTCCGACCAGACGTTCTACTTCCGCCGCTATCCGTTGCGCGGCCTGACCTCCCACGCCGTCGGCTACTCGACCCGCGCCAGGGCCCGCACGGGCCTCGAGCGCTCCCGAAACGACTATCTAACCGGTGCGAACGCCAACCTCAGCACCGTCCTCGACACGACGCTGGACGACCTCCGCGGGAAGACGATCGAGGGCAACGACGTCATCACGACGATCCGGTGGCGGGCGCAAAAGGTCGCGATCGAGGCCTTCGGCGGACAGTGCGGGGCGGCGGCGGCGATCGAGCCGTCCACGGGCAAGGTGCTCGTCCTCGCCTCGAGCCCCGGGTTCGACCCGAACCTCGTCGAGAAGAACTTCGGCGCGATCCAGCGAGGCCGCGGGGCCTGTCCGGTCGCACCGCTCCTGAATCGCGCCACGAGCGGCCTGTTCATTCCCGGATCGACATTCAAGGTCATCACCGCCGCTGCTGCGCTCGACTCGGGCCGGTACACGCCGGAATCGACCTTCGTGGATCCCGGCTACTGCATCGAGTACGGGCAGCGGGTGAACAACTACGACACGACCAGCCCGTTCGGCCGCATCAACTTCTCCCAGGCGATGCAGAACTCCGTCAACTCGTCGTTTTGCGAGATGGGGAAGGAGCTCGGGCCCGACGTCATCCTCGATTACGCGCGCCGCTTCGGGTTCTACGAGGACCCTCCGATCGACCTGCCGGGCGACGAGCGGGCGCCGAGCGGCCTCTACGAGAAAGGCCGGCTCCTGCCGGAGTCCCAGCAGGGCCGCGCCGACCCGGGCCGGCTCGCGTTCGGCCAGGAGCGGATGCTCGTGACGCCGCTCCAGATGGCGATGGTCGCCGGTGCGGTGGCGAATCGCGGAGTCGTCATGGAGCCACACCTCACGGACCGGGTGCGCGCCCCCGACAAGTCGATCGTCACCCGCATCGAGCCCGAGGAGATGCGACGTGCGATCAAGGAGGAGACCGCCGGTCAGCTTGCCTCGATGATGGAGTCGGTCGTCTCGGGCGGGACGGGAACCGCGGCACAGATCTCGGGCGTCAGGGTCGCAGGGAAGACGGGCACGGCCGAGACAGGACGCGCGGGCCGGAACACCGCGTGGTTCATCGCCTTCGCGCCGGTCGATCGTCCTCGAATCGCGATCGCGGTCGTCCTCCAGAACCAGAGCGGTACGGGCGGAAGCGTCGCAGCGCCGGTTGCCAAACAGATCATGGAGGCCCTGTTGCGCCTCCCGTCGAACTCAGAGCGCTAGCTACATGGCCGTTTCCGACACCCTGATCAACACGCTCTTCGATGGTCGGTACCGCATCCTGCGCCGGCTCGGCTCGGGCGGGATGGCGAACGTCTACCTCGCGGAGGACGAGGAGCTCGGCCGGCGCGTCGCGATCAAGATCCTGAACGACCGGCATGCGAGCGACGAGTCGTTCGTCGAGCGCTTCCGGCGCGAGGCAAAGAATGCGGCCGGACTCTCGCACCCGAACATCGTCTCGATCTACGACCGGGGCGAGGCCGAGGGCACCTACTACATCGCGATGGAGTACCTCGAGGGACGGAGCCTGAAGGACCGGATCGTCGCCGAGGGGCCGCTGCCGATCACGGCCGCGATCGAGGCCGTCCGCCAGATCCTGCGAGCGCTCGGGTTCGCGCACCGGGCGGGCATCGTCCACCGCGACATCAAACCGCACAACGTCCTTCTCGCTCAGGAGGGCGGCGAGCGGCGGTTCAAGGTCACGGACTTCGGCATCTCGCGGACGTCGGCCAGCCAGATGACGGAGGCGGGCTCGATCGTCGGGACCGCGCAGTACCTCTCGCCGGAGCAGGCTCGCGGTGCCCCGGTCGACCAGCGCTCCGACATCTACTCGGTCGGGATCGTCCTCTACGAGCTCTTGACCGGCCAGCTGCCGTTCTCCGGCGAGACGCCGCTCGAGATCGCGATGAAGCATCTCTCGGAGGTGCCGAAGTCGCCGTCGGCGCTTCGGCCGGAGGTGCCGCCCGACCTCGACATGATCGTCCTCCGGGCTCTGGCGAAGGACCCCGGAGACCGATTCGAGAGCGCAGAGGAGATGGACGCCGAGCTGGCACGGGTCGCGGCCGGAAACGCCGTGACCGCGGAAACGGCCGACGCGGCCACCGCCGTGCTCGCCGGCGCCGGCCTCGCTGAGTCAGCGCCGACGATGATCTCGCGCCGGCCGGTGGTCGCACCCCGGCCGCCGCGCCAGCAGACCGAGCAGCAGTACTACGACTACGAGGCGCCGCGTCGCACGAGGGCGTTCTGGCCCTGGCTTCTCACGGGCCTTCTGCTGATCGCCGCCCTCGTCGCCGGCGTCTATGTCTGGCAGCAGATCCAGGACGAGATCAGCGAGGCGAAGCCCGTCGCCGTGCCACTCGTGGAGGGGCTCCGTGCTCCACAGGCGCGGCGCAGGATCATGGACGCGGGCCTGAAGCCGGTGAAGGTCGACGAGTCGAGCGACAGCGTGCCGCGCGGGATTGTCATCCGCCAGGAGCCGGACGCGGGCGAGCGGATCCAGCGCGGAAACGTCGTCCGGTACTTCGTCTCGAGCGGGAAGCCGAGGGTCCAGGTGCCGGAAGTGGTCGGCGCGCGTGAATCGGACGCGGTGGCCACCTTACGCGCGGCCGGGCTCGTGCCCAAGGTCGTGGACATCTTCTCCGAGGAACCCTCGGGCACCGTCATCGCCCAGGACCCGAAGGGCGGGACGACCATCGTCGAAGGCAGCGACGTTCGACTCAACGTGTCCAAGGGACCACAGCAGACCGGCGTCCCGAACGTCGTCGGGCAATCGTTCACGACCGCGTCGAACACGCTCAGAGAGGCGGGCTTCACGCCGGTACGCAGGGACGTGGAGGCTTCGGAGCCCGAGGGCACCGTGGTCGGCATGAACCCCGGCGCGGGCTCCCTTGCCCCGCCCGGGACCAGGGTGACGCTGAACGTCTCGCTCGGCGCTACGACGACGGCGGTTCCCGACGTGGTCGGCCAGGACGAGGCCGGCGCGCGGGCCAGCCTGGAGAACGAGGGCTGGAGCGTCCTGATTCGCGACACGCCGACCGGGAACGCGGACGAGGAAGGCGTCGTCATCACGCAGACGCCGCCGCCGGGCGAACAGGCGAAGCCGGGCTCCCAGGTCGTGATCTACGTCGGCCGGTACGACGAGGGCCTCGAGCCGCAGCCTCCTCCGACGGAACCGCCCCCACCACCCCCTTCGCCTTGACCTCCCGCGTTCGAGTCGCGGTCATCGCCGGCGGACGCTCGAGCGAGCACGAGATCTCCCTCGCTTCCGCGCGGTCGGTGGTGGAGGCGCTCGATCCCGACCGGTACGAGGTCAGCACGATCGAGATCGCGAAGGACGGGCGCTGGGCCTTGGAATCCGGAGAGAAGCGCGAGCTCGGACGTCCGGTGGCCGAGACGCTTCCGGTCCCGACCGGCTCCCCGCCCGAGACCCTGGGCCAGGTCGACGTCGTGCTGCCGATCCTCCACGGGCCGTTTGGCGAGGACGGCACCGTCCAGGGGCTGCTCGAACTCGCCGGCGTCCCCTACGTCGGTGCCGGCGTGACCGCCTCGGCGCTTTGCATGGACAAGGACCTCTTCAAGGCGGTGTGCCGCGACAAGGGAATTCCCGTGTGCCGAAGCGTGACCCTGCGAAACGGCGACCGGCCGGAGAATCCTTTCGGCTATCCGGTCTTCGTCAAGCCCGCACGGCTCGGCTCATCGGTGGGAATCTCCAAGGTTCGCGAGGAGGGCGAGCTCGAAGGTGCTGTCGAGCTGGCCCGCCGCCACGACGAGAAGGTGCTGATCGAGGAGTTCGTCTCCGGCGTCGAGGTCGAGGTGGGGGTGCTCGGAAACCGTGAGCCCATCGCCTCGCTCCCCGGCGAGATCGTGGCGCACGGATTCTCCGGCGTGGACTGGTACGACTACTCGGCCAAGTACGACGAGGGCGGGATGGACCTGATCGTCCCGCCGCGGATCTCCGAGGAGGCGATCGCGCGCGTGCAGCAGCTCTCGGTCGAGGCGTTCGTCGCGGCCGACTGCGAGGGAATGGCCCGGGCAGACTGCTTCGTCCGCGAGGACGGCGAGGTGCTCGTCAACGAGCTGAACACCATCCCGGGCTTCACGGCGACGAGCGTCTACGCGCATCTCTTCGAGGCCTCCGGGATTCCGTACCGCGAGCTGCTCGACCGTCTGATCGAGCTCGCGCTCGAGCGGCACGAGCGGCGCCAGCGCCTCGAGTTCTAGCCCTTCGAGCCGCGTCCTGGGGTCAGACCCCAGGACATGTCCGGAGGCGACAGTTCTTGGCTCTGCGAGGGAGTTTCGTGGATCAGCCGCGTGCGCGGCTCTGGCTGCTCAAGGCCTGTCGCGGGGTCAGACCCCAGGACGTGGCCTAACGAGCGGTGACTTCGTTCACGTGTGCCGAGCCGGCCTCGAGCTCGGTGATCCAGACGAGGAAGTAGCGCGCGCCGGCGTTCGTGAGGTTGTAGCGGTGGCGTCTCTGAATAGTCCTGGACTGCGAGACCGGTTCGAACGGCCCCTGCGGGCTGTCCCCCGCGCGGATCTCGGCGGTGAACCCCGGCGTGTCGGTCGTGACCGTCATCGTCTTGGGTCGAACGTTCTGGCCGGCGTCCAGAACGACTCCGACGCCCTCCTTGTTCAGGCCCGACCGATAGCTCTCGGTCCGCCAGGACGTCTCGAGATCTCCGTCCGTCGCCTCCTCCGCCTCGTCATCGTGCTCACCGTCTCCTCCTTGCGGGTCGTGTGCGCTGATGCCCGTGAGCTCGATCGGTTGTGTCGGCGCCGCCTCCGGATCGTTCGAATCGTCGTCCCGTAAGGCGAGCGCCCCGTAAGCGGCCAGACCCGCGGCTGCCAGCACCGCCACGACAGCGAAGGCCGGCCACAGGACGCCGAACCGGCGACGCTGCTTGCGCGACCGTTGCCGCTGCGGTCCTGCTGGAGGGGGTCGCCGGACGATCATCGTTGCCTCATCCGACACCGGCTCGAGCTCGGCGAGGCAGATCTCCAGCTCCCCCGAGAGCTCGTCCATGGACTGGAACCGCTCGGCGGGGAACTTCGCCATCGAACGCTCGACCGCCGTCGCCACCCGCGCCGGCACCTCCGGCCGGCGATCCAACACGCTCGGGACCGGCTCGTTGACGTGGCGAAGCGCGACCGTGACGAAGTTGTCGCCCTCGAAGGGCACACCGCCGGTCAGGAGCTCGTAGAGGACGACGCCCATCGAGTACACGTCCGTCTGGGCATCGACCTGTTCGCCGCGAGCCTGCTCCGGGGCGATGTACTCGCTCGTGCCGAGGATCGTCCCGGTAATCGTCACGCCCTGGACGTCGATCGACCGCGCGATGCCGAAGTCGGTCATCTTCGCCTGGCCGTCGGCATTGAGGAGGACGTTCTGGGGCTTCACGTCGCGGTGGATGAGCCCACGTCCGTGCGCGAAGGACAACGCCCGAGTCATCTGGAGCGCCATCACGAGCGCGTCGCGCACAGGCATCGGGCCGGTTCGCTCGAGCAGCTCCTTCAGGTTCTCGCCCTCGACGTACTCGAAGACGATGTATTGCCGCCCCGCGTCCTCTCCGCGGTCGATCACGGTGACGATGTTCGGGTGGCTGAGCTGAGCGACCGACCGAGCCTCGCGGCGAAAGCGCTCGACGTACTCCTCGTCCTCAGTGAAGTGCGGGTGGAGGATCTTGATCGCAACCATGCGGTCGAGCAGACGGTCTTGCGCCTTGTAGACGCTCGACATGCCGCCCTTCCCAATCAGCTCGACGAGCTCGAAGCGACCGGCGATCACCTCCCCCTGCATGGGAGGAACGTTACTGCCGTGCGCTCTCCGCTAGCCGGTTAGCGCGGTTTCGAGCGCCTGCTCCCAGACGGCCAGCGCCTCGTCGAGCTCGGCGTCGGAGAGCGTGAGCGGCGAGAGCACCCGGATGCAGTTCGAGTAGATGCCCGATTTGAGGAGCAGCAGGCCGTTCCGCGACGCCTCCTCGACGACCACGGTCGCCAAGTCAGCGGCAGGCTCCTTCGTCCCGGGGTCATGAACGAGCTCGATTGCGAGCATCGCGCCGAGGCCTCGCACGTCGCCGATCTGCGGGAAGCGCCCCTGCCAGCCTTCCATCCGGGCTCGCATCGTCTCGCCGAGGACCGACGCCCTGGCGCAGAGATCCTCCTCGCCGATCACATCGAGGACGGCGAGCGCGGCCGCCTGTGCGACCGGGTTCCCGACGTAGGTGCCGCCGATCGCCGAGTCGCCCGGCGCGTCCATGATCTCGGCCTTGCCGATCACGCCGGAGAGCGGCAAACCCATCGCGATCGACTTGGCGACGGTGATCAGGTCCGGCTCGACGTCGTAGTGCTCGATTGCGAAGAGCTTGCCCGTCCGCCCGAAGCCCGTCTGCACCTCGTCGACGACCATGACGATCCCGTGCTTGTCGCAGATCCGGCGCACGCCCTGCATGAATTCCTTCGGCGCGACGACGAAGCCTCCCTCGCCCTGCACCGGCTCGATCACGATCGCCGCAACCGTCTCCGCAGCGACCTGCGTGATCAGGGCGCGTTCCAGCGCCTCGAGCGCGGTCTTCGCGTCCGGCCCGCGGTAGTCGTTCGGGAATGGGACGCGGTAGACCTCGGGCGCGAACGGGCCGAGGCCTGCCTTGTACGGATGCGTCTTGGACGTCAGCGTCAGGCTGAGGAGTGTGCGGCCGTGGAAGCCGCCCTCGAAGCCGATGACCGCCGGCCGTCCGGTATGGACACGCGCGAATTTGACCGCGTTCTCGACCGCTTCGGTGCCGGCATTGAAAAAGGCGGCCTTGGCGTTCTCGATCGGGGCGAGGTCGCAGAGGCGCTCGGCCAGCGTGATGTAGACCTCGTACGGCACGATCGTGAAGTCCGTGTGGCTGAACTTCTCGAGCTGCTCCTGCGCCGCCTCGACGACCCGGGGGTGCGAGTGGCCCACGTTGAGGCAGCCGACGCCGCCGGTGAAGTCCAGGAAGGTATTTCCGTCGACGTCCGTGAGCGTCGCGCCCCGCGCGTGGTCGATGACGACGGGCAGGTAGACGGAGAGGGGGTCGGCCACCACGCGCTCCTTGCGGTCGAGGATCTCGCGGGAGCGGGGGCCGGGGATCTCGGTTCGCAGTTCGATCGTCTTCGTCGCCGCCATAGAGGCGAAGATATCGCAGCCGGTGGCTAGATGCATACTGAATAATGGTTATTCATGAGCGGCTCTGAGCGGCCGCTGCGTCGCGGCGAGCTTGACGCCGACCCGGCCGTGCAGTTCAACCGGTGGTACGAGGACGCGGCGGCTGCCATCGAGATGCCCCAGGCCGTCGCGCTCGCGACGGCGGCCGCAGACGGGCGGCCGTCGGTCCGCATGGTTCTGTGCAAGGGCCTCGACGAGCGCGGGATCAAGTTCCACACCGGCCACGCAAGCAGGAAAGGACGAGAGCTGGCCGAGAACGCCCGCGGCGCGCTCCTCTACTACTGGCATCCCCCCGGACGCCAGGTGCGCATCGAGGGCCCGGTCGAGCGGGCCTCGGACGACGAGTCCGAGCGGTACTTCCGCACGAGGCCGCGCTCGGGTCAGATCGGCGCCTGGGCCTCCTCCCAGAGCGAGGTGATCGGCTCGCGCGACGAGCTCGAGGATCGTGTCCGCCGGTACGAGCGGGAGTTCGAAGGGCAGGACGTGCCGCTGCCGCCGCACTGGGGCGGATACCTCCTCCTCCCGGAGGAGTGGGAGTTCTGGCAGCACCGCGACAGCCGCCTCCACGATCGCTTCCGGTACCGCCGCCAAGATGGTGGTGGATGGACGATCGAACGCCTCGCCCCCTGAAGCCTCTGATCATCGCGCACCTCGACCTCGACGCGTTCTTCGCCGCGGTCGAGCAGCTCGAGAGCCCGGAGCTGCGGTCGAAGCCGTTGATCGTCGGCGGCGATCCGCGTGGCCGGGGCGTCGTCGCGACCGCCAACTACGTCGCGCGCCAGTTCGGGATCCACTCGGCCATGAGTTGCGCCGAGGCCCTGCGCCGCTGCCCGCACGCCGTCTTCGTCCGGCCGCGGCACAAGACGTACTCCGCGTACTCGAAGGAAGTCTGGAGCTCCGTCCGCCAGGTCGTGCCGACCGTCGAGCGCACCGGCCTCGACGAGGGCTACTTGCACCTCGGCGAGGTCGCCCGCGATTTCAACGAGGCCCGCGTGGTGGCCGAGGCAGTCCAGACCGCCGTCCGGGGGGCAACGAGCCTGACCTGCTCCCTCGGCGTGGCAACCACCAAGGTCGTCGCGAAGATCGCGAGCGACCGCCGGAAGCCCGGCGGGCTCGTGGTCGTCCTCCCCGGCCGCGAGGCGGAGTTCCTCGCGCCGTTCGCGATCCGGCTTCTTCCCGGAATCGGGCCTAGGGCCGAGGAGCGCCTTCGTGCGGCCGGGATCGAGACGATCGGGGATCTCGCCGACCTCTCGGACGAGCGCCTCCGCCATCAGCTCCCTGGCAAGGTCGGCGCGATCCTCCGAGACCGCGCCCGAGGAATCGACCCGCGCGGCCTCGACACGCAGACGCAGCGGGTCTCGATCAGCCAGGAGGAGACCTTCGAACGGGACGTCTCCGACGTGGAGACGCTTCGCTCGGAGCTCCGGCGGATGTCCAGTGCGCTGGCCGAGCACCTGGCGCGCTCGGGCGAGACGGCGCGCACGGTGACGACGAAGGTGCGCTACCCCGACTTCTCGATTCGCAGCCGCTCGACGAGTCTCGCCGTCGGCACCGACGATCCCGACCGCATCGCGGAGCTCGCCTGCTCGCTCCTCGACCGGGCACTTGCCGATCGGCCCGGCGCACTCAGGCTGGTCGGCGTCGGCCTTTCGGGTCTCGAGGAACACCGGCAACTGACCCTCGTCTAGCTACGTTCCGGCTGTGCGCCTGCTTAGCAACCGGTATTTCGTCGGGAGCCTCTCCGCAGTCTTCGCACTCGGCTTCCTCGGCCTGCTTGGCTGGGCCGGCAAGGCGTGGAACGACAGCCGCCTGCCGGGCAGCTTCAACGCCATGGACATGGGCGTCCTGGACTACGGCGGCGGCCGACCGCAGAACCACGGCCGGCACCCCCAAGTCGGTGTCGACAAGATCACGGGGCCGAGGGAGGGCAAGGCCGACTTCCGGATCATGCTGACGGCCGCCGAGACCCCCGATGCGTGGGCGTTCAACGGCAGTGTCCCAGGCCCCGAGATTCGGGTCCGCCAGGGTGACCTGGTCGAGGTGACCCTCGTGAACAAGGACATCGACGAGGGCGTCACGATCCACTGGCACGGCGTCGACGTCCCGAACGCCGAGGACGGCGTCGCAGGGGTGACCCAGAACGCGGTCATGCCGGGTGAGGACTACAGGTACCGCTTCAATGCCGATCAGCTCGGAACCTTCTGGTACCACTCGCACCAGGTCTCTTCGAAGCAGGTGCGGCGCGGTCTCTACGGCGCGTTCGTGATCGTCGCGCGCGAGCCTCCGCCGCCGAATGCGATCGACGAGACGGCGATCATCCACGACTTCGACGGAAAGCCCGCGCTCAACGACCAGCGTGGCGTCGAGCGCCGCCGGGTCGAGCCGGGAACTCCCGTCCGTCTACGAATCGTGAACTCGAACGGCTCACCGGAGAGAGTCACGCTCATCGGAGTCCCGTTTCGGGTCGTGGGCATCGACGGCACTGATGTGAACCGGCCGACGCCGATCGAGGGCCGGACGATCGAGCTCGGCGGGGGCGCGCGGTACGACCTCGCCTTCACGATGCCGGAGGTCGCCGTCCGGCTCGGAGTCGTGGACGGGAGGGCTGCCTACTCCTTCAGCGCCGACGGCACCACCGATCTCCAGCCGCCTCCGAGGCTGCCGGTGTTCGACCCGTCGAGCTACGGTGAACCACGCGAGTCGGTTTTCGGTGGACGCGCCTTCGACCGGCACTTCGTGATGAGGATCGGGAAGAAGATCGGGTTCATGGACGGCCGGCCGGGGCGCCACTGGTCGGTCAACGGAAAGATCTTCCCCGACACGCCGATGTACGTCGTCACCGAGGGCGACTTCGTGAAGATGCGGATCGTCAACGACACCGGGGCCGTCCACCCGATGCATCTCCACGGCCACCACGCCCTCGTTCTCACCCGCAACGGAGAGCCGACGACCGGCAGTCCCTGGTGGGTCGACACGCTGAACGTCCTCCCCGACGAGCAGTACGAGATCGCCTTTCAGGCCGACAATCCGGGGCTCTGGATGGACCACTGCCACAACCTGCCCCACGCAGCCGACGGTCTGACGATGCACCTCATGTACGAGGGCGTGTCGACGCCGTTCCGCATCGGCGGAAAGGGCGAGAACCACCCCGAGTGACGCTGGGCTACGCGGCCGTAGCGGGTGGCGGCGACATCGTCTCGCCGCTTCCCCGGTGGGGCGCCATGCGGTCGCCTCGCCACTCCTGCGAGGCGAGCGACGCCACCGCTCCGAGGATCAGGATCGCGTTGATCGGATGGAGGAAGCCGAGAACTTCTGGAAGATCCTGGCCCGTCCATCCGAGCAGCATCTGCACGATCAGGAGGCCGAAGATGCCGAGGGCGTGCAGGACGCGTTTGCGCCCGACTCGCGCGGCGAGGGCGAGGAGGAAGGTGAGTAGACCGCCGAGGACCAGGAACGTCCCGAGAGCCGCATGCAAGGTGAAGCTGTCGTAGAACCCGTCCTCGTCAACGGATCCTGCGGTTGCCTTGTCCGCCGCATCGAACGCACCGATGCCCGCGAAGCCGATCTGAACGATGACTGCGAGAGCCATCAGCCAGAGCCAGTAGCGAAAGACGGTTCTCATCTCGGTCGGCCTCCTTGGGGTCGCTTGACCGCGTGACTCTACGCTAGGTTCCGGCCGATGGCAGCGGAGCCGATGACCCATCCGGCGGCCGCCGCGGGAACCGTCTCCCTCGGTGACCTCACCGTCAATCGCATGGGCTTCGGCGCGATGCGGCTCACGGGTCAGGGCATCTGGGGCGACCCATCCGACCGCGAGGCCGCGAAAGGTGTTCTCCGCCGCGCCGTCGAGCTCGGCGTCAACCTGATCGACACGGCCAACTCGTACGGTCCGGAGGTCAGCGAGGAGCTGATCGCGGAAGCGCTGCACCCGTATCCGGACAGTCTCGTCATCGCGACGAAGGGCGGCCTGACGAGGCCTGGTCCGGGCGACTGGCAGCGGGACGGCAGGCCCGAGTCGCTCCGCGAGGCCCTCGAGGGCAGCCTGCGCCGGCTCCGGCTCGAGCGGATCGACGTCTACCAGCTGCACGCGGTCGATCCGCAAGTGCCGATCGAGGATTCGGTCGGCGCGCTGGCCGAGCTTTGGCAGGAGGGGAAGATCCGCCACGTGGGGCTCTCCAACGTCGACGCGCGCGAGCTCGCAACCGCACGCGAGATCGTCCCGGTCGTCTCGGTGCAGAACCGGTACAGCCTTGCCGACCGGCACTCCGAGGGCGTGCTCGAAGTTTGTGAGCGCGACGGCCTGGCGTTCCTGCCCTGGTTCCCGCTCGCGGTTGGCCGCCTCGCGGAATCAAGCGGCCGCCTCGGACAGATCGCGGAGAGCCGCGGCAACACCGCGGCGCAGGTCGCCCTCGCCTGGCTGTTCCGCCGCTCCCCTGCAATGGCGCCGATCCCGGGAACCTCGTCGGCGGCGCACCTGGAGGAGAACGTGGCTGCCGCTGCCCTGGAGCTGACCGACGCCGAGTTCTCCGAGCTCAGCCGAACCGCTGAGGCGGCCCTCTGATGGTCCTCTCCGACCGCACGATCCGTAGCCGGCTCGAGGAGGGCCGGATCGAGATCGACCCGTACGACCCTTCGCTCCTTCAGCCCTCGAGTGTCGACGTTCGCGTCGACCGGTACTTCCGCGTCTTTCACAACGCGCGCTACCCCTACATCGACGTCAAGGAGCCCCAGGAGGATTTGACCGAGCTCGTCGAGATTGACGACGAGCGGCCGTTCATCCTTCACCCGGGCGAGTTCGTCCTCGCCTCGACGCTCGAGCGGATCCGGCTGCCGGACGACCTCGTCGCGCGGCTCGAGGGAAAATCGAGCCTCGGACGCCTCGGGCTCCTGATCCACTCGACGGCCGGCTTCATCGACCCGGGCTGGGACGGGCACGTCACGCTCGAGCTCTCGAACGTGGCGAACCTCCCGATCACGATCTACTACGCGATGAAGATCGGGCAGCTCTCGTTCGTCCAGCTCACGGAGCCGGCCGAGACGCCGTACGGCTCGGGCAAGCTCGGGTCGAAGTACCAGGGCCAGCAAGGCCCGACCCCGAGCCGCTACTACGAGAACTTCCGCGAGCGTGTGACGTGAGGGTCCTCGTTACCGGCGCAACGGGCTTCGTCGGCCCGAAGATCGCGAACGCGATCGTCGATGCAGGCCACGAGGTCAGAGTGCTCGAGCGCAAGCCCGGCTCGTGGAAGGAGGCCGGCATCCGCTGCCAGGAGGCTGCTCAGGGAGACATGACCGATGCGGACAGCCTGCGGCGCGCCGTCGAGGGGAGGGAGGTCGTCGTCCACCTGGTCGCGATCCGGCAGGGGCGGCCCGAGCAGTTTCAACGCGTGATGATCGAGGGCACGCGAAACCTGCTGGCGGCGTGCGAGGGAGGCGTCAAGCGGTTCGTCCTGATGAGCGCGCTCGGGACCGGAGAGCAGACCAAGGATCTGGTGCCGTACTTCGGGGCGAAGTGGCAGGAGGAACAGGACGTCAAGGCCTCCGGGCTCGAGCATGTGATCTTCCGGCCGAGCTTCATCTTCGGTCGGGAGGGCGGCATCCTCCCGACGTTCGTGCGGATGGGAAAGCTCGCGCCGGTGACGGGGATCGTGGGCAGCGGCAAGCAGCAGATCCAGCCGATCTGGGTCGACGACGTCGGCGCCTACTTCGCCGCCTCCGTGGACAAGCCCGAGGCGGCGAACGAGACCTTCGAGCTCGGTGGGCCGGACACCGTCACCTGGGACGAGCTCTGGAAGCGGATCAGAGGCACGCTCGGAATCCGCC
>Ga0180121_10000329_pt1 | contig 19499 bp, 18 predicted proteins | sample AntDrymUQ5402106_2_FD_129676 | JGI IMG/M metagenome (GOLD analysis project Ga0180121, IMG submission 129676) | Polar desert sand microbial communities from Dry Valleys, Antarctica - metaG UQ540 (21.06) (version 2) (version 2) | ecosystem: Environmental > Terrestrial > Soil > Desert | place...
CCCCGACCGCCCCGACCGCCCCGACCGCCCGGTGTCACACGCCCCGTAACGGTGCTAACCGTTCCCTTCCGTGGCATCGACGCCCCGGAACGGAACCACCAGCCCCGGAAGGTGGGGGCACTCAGCCGAGGAGCTCGGCCGCGGCTTCCTGGCTCGAATCGGCGAGAAGCGTGCGGCAGCGCTCGGCCTCGTCGGCCTCACCGATGGCGGCGGCGGCACGAGCCAGCGCAGCCAGTGCTCGCAGGAACCCGCGGTTGGGATGATGCGACCAGGGGATCGGCCCCTGACCGCGCCAGCCCGCGCGCCGCAGCGCGTCCAACCCGCGGTGGTAGCCGGTACGGGCATACGCGTACGCCTCGACGTCGCTGCCGGCGGCGAGGGCGCCCTCTGCCAGCGCCGCCCACGCCCGGCTCGACGTGGGGTGGGCGCGGATCACGTCGGCGGGTGCTTCCCCGGCGTCGACGCGATCAGCACCCGAATCGGTCGGAAGACGCGTCTCGGGTGGTCCGGCGAGCAGATCATCGGGTGCCATGCCCGGCATCCTGCCGGGCTCGCCTCATCACTTGGGAGGGGGGCTCACGCCGGCAGGCGCTGCGAGGCTACGGCTCGTGCGATCGCCGCCCGGATCCGCTGCTCGGTACGAATCCGACGGTCACCGAAGAGGTCCTCCCAGTACACCCGGACGAACTCGTAGCCCAGCTCCCGGATCCGGTCCTCGCGCTTCTTCTCTTCCCAGAGCGCCTGAACGTCCGGGGTGCCGCCCTTGGTCACGTACTTCGCCCGTCCGTCGAACTCGACGATGACGCCCAGCCCAACAAGCTCGAAGTCAGCCCGCGCCCCAACTGCAGGTAGCCGGAGCTGCGGCTCCCAGGCAATGCTCATCGTGTCCAGGATGACTCGCGTCAGCGACTCGCCGGGCGACTCGATGCGACCGTCCGCCGCCAACGCAACCGCCGACGACGTAGCACCTCCCGGCCATTCGGCCATGAGATCGGCCGCCTTGCGCAGGTCGGCGATGGCCGCTCCGGCATGCAGGGCTGCGTCGGTGCACACCAATCCTGCCTCGTACCCACGTTCGCGGGAGATGTCCAGGGCGGTCCGAACCGCACTGGTGACGGGGAGCCCCTGGGCTGTTGTCACGTGCGGGTCGGGCAGCTCGGCGATGTGGTGAACGACACCAGCCTCACGCCGGGCCGTACGCCGTCGCGGCCGAGTGAGCATGACCGCACGGAGGTCGAGTCCCCACGTCGGAAGCCGGTGGGCGACGGCGGCGCTGTCGTGGCTTGCCACGGACTCGTCATCAACGGCGAGCAGCGCCGCACGGGTCAATAGCAGGTGCCGGCGCGATGTGTCGGCCCCCGCCCAGGTCGACGAGTCGACGTAGGCGCCCCGGCGAATGGCGATCCAATTTCCGCGGCGGACGAGAACCCGAACCTCCTCGGGCGTGTACCCCTGCTCCAGCGCCTGAGCACGGGTGATCACCCCCGACTGGGCATTCGCGTGGGCGGTCAGGCTCGGCCTCATGTCTCCAGCCTGGTCCGGTTCGTACCCCGCTGGCCCGGGCTGTCCACAGGCCCTTGCGGGGCTAGGCGTCCCGTTGCGGGGCGTTGACGCCTCGCAAGGGAACGCTAAACACCGTTACGGGGCGTGTGGGCTGGTGGGCGGGCGGTGGGGCGGCGGGCCCCGCGGGGGTTAGTGGAGGGTGGTGCCGGCGGAGCGGAGGTGTTCGCAGGCCTTGACCACCCGGGCGGCCATCGACTGCTCGGCGGCCTTGCCGTAGGCCCGGGGGTCGTAGGCCTTCTTGTCACCGACCTCGCCGTCGATCTTGAGCACGCCGTCGTAGTTGTCGAACATGTGCGCGGCGACCGCGCGAGTGAAGGCGTATTGGGTGTCGGTGTCGACGTTCATCTTCACCACGCCGTAGTCGACCGCGTCGCTGATCTCGTTTGCCGTCGACCCCGAGCCACCGTGGAAGACCAGGTCGAACGGCTGCGCGCTCTCGCCGAGGTCGAACTTGTCCGCCACGACCTGCTGAGCCTCCTTGAGGATCTCCGGGCGCAGCTTGACGTTGCCGGGCTTGTAGACGCCGTGCACGTTGCCGAACGTCAGTGCCAGCAGGTAGCGGCCCTTGTCGCCGAGGCCAAGAGCCTCCGCGGTGCGCACGGCGTCACCGGGTGCGGAGTAGAGCTTCTCGTCCATCTCGCCGACGATCCCGTCCTCCTCGCCGCCGACCACCCCGACCTCGACCTCGAGCACGATGTTCGCATCGGCCGAGCGCTCGAGCAGCTCCTCCGCGATCGTCAGGTTCTCCTCGAGCTCGACCGCCGACCCGTCCCACATGTGCGACTGGAACAGCGGCTCCTCGCCGGAGTCGACGCGCTCCTTGGACAGCGCGAGCAGCGGCCGGACGAAGCCGTCCAGCTTGTCCTTCGGGCAATGGTCGGTGTGCAGCGCGACGTGGACCGGGTAGCTCTTGGCCACCTCCCGCGCGTACGCGGCGAACGCGACCGAGCCGGAGACCATGTCCTTGATGCTCGCGCCGGACAAGAACTCCGCGCCGCCGGTCGACACCTGCACGATCCCGTCGCTCTCCGCCTCGGCGAAGCCGCGCAACGCGGCGTGCAACGTCTGCGACGACGTCACGTTGATCGCCGGATAGGCGAACGACCGCTTCTTGGCGGCGTCCAGCATCTGTCGGTACGTCTCGGGGCTGGCGATCGGCATCGGGGGCTCCGGTGGTCGAACTGGCTTTAGTGCACGTCCGACAGTAGTGCCCGCGCCGCAGACTGCACCGGGTCCCAGACGGGCGAGAACGGCGGCGCGTACGCGAGGTCGAGGTCGACCAGGTCAGACACGCTCAGCTCGGCCCAGAGTGCGGTCGCGCACACGTCGATGCGCTTGGCAGCACCTGGCCCGCCGACGATCTGAGCTCCGAGCAGCCGGCCGCCGCGCCGCTCCGCGGTGAGCCGTACGGTCATCGGCTCCGCGCCGGGGAAGTAGCCGGCCCGGGTGGTCGATTCGATCGTCGCCGACACCGCGTCCCGGCCTGCCGACTCCGCGGCCGACCGGGTCAGCCCGGTCCGCCCGATCTCGAGGTCGCACACCTTGGTGACCGCTGTCCCGACCACTCCCGCGAAGACCGCGTCCCCACCGGTGATGTTCAGCCCGGCCACCCTGCCCTGCTTGTTCGCATGGGTGCCGAGCGGGACGTGGGTGTACGAAGCGGCGACCCGGTCCCACACCTCGACGCAGTCGCCCGCGGACCACACAGCGTCCTGACCGGTGACGTGCATCGACGGAGCGACCCGCACGCCCCGCGCGTCGCCGAGCACGATGCCGGCGGAATCGGCGAGCGCAGTCCGAGGCCGCACCCCGATGCCAAGCACGACCAGGTCGGCGTCGTACGTCGACCCACCGGCCATCACGGCGCGCAGTCGGCCACCGTCGTCGGTGTCGAAGCCCTCGACCGCGACACCCATGACGACCGTGATGCCCATGCCCTCCATCGCCTCACGCACACGCCGCCCCAGGTCAGTGTCAAGGGTGCGCATCGGCTCCTCCGCCAGGTCGACGAGCGTCGTGTCCAGCCCGCGCCGTACGCACGCCTCGGCCATCTCGAGACCGATGTAGCCGCCGCCAACCACGACCACGCGGCGAGCGTCCGACGCACCGAGCGAGTCGAGCAGCCGGCAACCGTCGTCGAGCGTCTGCACCCCGTGCACGCCTCGCGCCTCAGCGCCGGGCGCGTCCGGCCGCACTGGCTCGGCGCCGGTCGCGAGCATCAGCTGGTCGTAGCCCACCGAGTCCTCGGTCCCGTCATCGGCGTGCGTCGTGACCTTGCCTGCGGCCAGGTCGACGGCGGTGGCCTCCACCCCAGTGCGTACGTCGATGCCGCGCTTGCGGTGCTCGGCCGGCGACCGCGCCACCAATGCGTCTGGGCCGCCCACGTCACCGGCGACCCAGTAGGGGATACCGCAGGCGGAGTACGACGTCCAGCCGGTCCGCTCCAGCACGACGACGTCCAGCGCGTCGCCCGCGCGGCGCTTGGCGGTGGAAGCTGCTGACATCCCGGCCGCGTCTCCCCCGACCACCACCAGCCGCTCGGCCACCCGGCCAACCTAGTGCGCGTGCTGGTCCGGGGCCGGCCAGGCGGTGGACAGGTCGGCATGGGTCCGCACCCACGCGTGCATCGCGATAGCTGCCGCCGCGCCGGCGTTGATCGACCGGGTGGATCCGAACTGCGCGATCGACACCGTCGCGGCACACGCTGCCCGCGCCTCTGCCGTGAGACCGGGCCCCTCCTGCCCGAACACGAGCACGCACGCGTACGGCAGCGTCGCCGTCTCCAGCGGGACCGAGCCCGGCTGGTTGTCGACGCCCACCAGCTCCAGCCCCTCCGCACCAGCCCAGGCGGCAAAGGTCGCGACGTCGGGGTGGTGTCGCACGTCTTGGTAGCGGTCGGTCACCATCGCACCGCGCCGGTTCCACCGCCGCCGGCCGACGACGTGCACTGCGCAAGCCTGGAACGCGTTGGCCGTACGGACCACCGACCCGATGTTGAGGTCGTGCTGCCAGTTCTCGATCGCAACGTGAAATGCGTGTCGGCGGAGGTCCAGGTCGGCCACGATCGCGTCGTGCCGCCAGTAGCGGTACGCGTCGACGACGTTGCGGCGATCCCCCGCGGCGAGCAGCTCCGGGTCGTACCTGTCGTCGACCGGCTGGTCACCCTGCCACGGCCCGACTCCGACGGTCGTCACGATCGCGCCTCCTTCGTCCCGCGAACCGCGACGCTACCGTCGAGACGTGACCACTCTCGCCCTCGGACCGAGCTGGCTCGACCCCACGTACCTGATCGAGAACTTCGGCCTCGTCGGCATCTGCGTGATCGTCTTCGCGGAGTGCGGCCTGCTGGTCGGCTTCTTCCTCCCCGGCGACTCGCTGCTATTCACCGCTGGACTGCTCGTGGCCAGCGACCTGATCGGCCAGCCGCTGTGGCTTGTCTGCGTGCTGATCGCGGCGGCGGCCGTGGCCGGCAACCTCTGCGGCTACGCGATCGGGTACGTCGCCGGCCCGGCGGTGTTCGACCGGCCACGCTCCCGGCTGTTCCGACCCGAGTACGTCGACCGGACCACGCATTTCTTCGACCGGTACGGGAACCGCGCGATTGTGCTCGGCCGGTTCGTGCCGATCGTCCGGACGGTCATCACCGTGATGGCCGGCGTGGCACGGATGCCGTTCGGCCGGTACGCCACCTACACGACCGTCGGTGGGATCCTCTGGGGCGCCGGGGTGACGGTGGCTGGCTACTACCTCGGCAGCATCGACTTCGTCCGCGAGCACGTCGAGGCCATCCTGATCGGGATCGTCGCGCTGTCCTTCATCCCGATCGGGATCGAGCTGTGGCGGCATCGGGCGCGTACGCAGCCCCCACCTGGCTAACACCAAACCGTCACTCGAGCCCGAGGTCGGACCGGCCGTAGGCGAAGCGGTACTCGAGCCCCTCCTCCTCGATCCGCCCGCGCGCACCGGTGTCCCGGTCGACCACGACGGCCACCGCGACCACCGTGGCGCCGGCGTCTCGTAGCGCGCTGACAGCGGTGAGCGCGGATGCCCCGGTGGTCGACGTGTCCTCGACCGCCAGCACCCGACGGCCCGAGACGTCCGGGCCCTCGATACGCCGCTGCAGTCCGTGCGCCTTGCCCTCCTTGCGGACAACGAAGGCGTCCAGCCGCCGGCCTTGGCCGGCCGCCGCGTGCAGCATCGCCGCCGCAACCGGGTCGGCGCCCAGGGTCAGCCCGCCGACCGCGTCGAAGTCGAGACCGTCGGTGAGCGCGAGCATGACCTCGCCAACCAACGGCGCTGCCCGCGCCGACAGCGTGATGCGGCGCAGGTCGACGTAGTAGTCCGCGGTCTGCCCGGACGACAGGACCACCCGCTCCCGTACGACGGCGTCGTCGGCGATCTGCCGACGCAGCCGCTCACGCACGTCGGAGTGCTCGGGGGACGTCACCTGCCCGACCCTAGGGCTCCGCCGCACGGCGTCAGTCACCGTCCCGATCGCAATGACCATTGCCGGTCCGCCCCTCCGCTGACAGGGTCTCCGAAGGGTCGGTGGATCCATGTGGGCTGGATGAGATGGAGGCGCACCATGACTGGAAGGTCACAGAGCAACGGGGGACCACGGGTGCTCGCCGCTGGTGCGGGAGACGTGGTCGGGGACGTGAACGCGGTTCGGGACCGGTTCATGATCGACGGCGAGGACGCCGGCGGTCGCTTCGCCCTGGTGCAGCACCTGTTCGCGCCGAGAGCGCTCGCCGCCCCGCTACACCGCCACCACAAGGAGGACGAGTACACCTTCGTGCTGGAAGGGCGGATCGGGGCGATCCTGGGAGATGACGAGGTCGTCGCTGAGCAGGGGGACCTGATCTTCAAGCCCCGCAACCAGTGGCACACGTTCTGGAACGCCGGCGACGAGCCGGCCTCCGTGCTCGAGCTGATCTCCCCCGCTGGGCTGGAGCAGTTCTTTCGCTGGCTGGGCACGTTGAGCGAGCCCCCTGACCCGGAGACGCTGGCCCAAATGGCGGCGCCGTACGAGTGTGACGCCGACATGGACGCCACAATGCCCATCATGGAGCGGCACGGGCTCCGGTTCTGAGGCCCATTAGGGTCGCGGGAGTGCAGCAGCGCGCGTACGCGAAGCGGGTCCAGGGGCTCGGCACCACGATCTTCGCGGAGATGTCGGAACAGGCCCAGCGCACCGGTGCAGTCAACCTCGGGCAGGGCTTCCCCGACACCGACGGCCCCTCCGAGGTGGTGCAGGCGGTAGTGGAGGCGCTGCACTCCGGGCACAACCAGTACGCGCCCGGCCCCGGCCGGCCGGAGCTGCGCGCCGCGATCGCCGACCACCAGAAGCGGCACTACGGCCTCGACCTCGACCCCGACCGCGAGGTGGTCGTCACGACCGGCGCGACCGAGGCGGTCGCTGCGGCACTCCTCGGCCTGGTCGACCCCGGCGAAGAGGTGGTGGCCCTCGAGCCCTACTACGACTCGTACGTCGCGTGCATCCAGATGGCTGGCGGGGTGCGTCGGCCAGTGACGTTGCAGGCACCGCAGTTTCGGCTCGACGTCGAGCGACTGCGCGCCGCCGTCACCCCCAAGACCCGACTGGTGCTGCTCAACTCGCCGCACAACCCGACCGGCTCGGTCCTGTCCCGTGCAGAGCTCGAGGCGGTCGCCGAGGTGGCGATCGAGCACGACCTCACCGTGGTGACCGACGAGGTCTACGAGCACCTCACCTTCGACGACAACGAGCACATCCCGGTCGCGACGCTGCCCGGCATGGCCGAACGGACGGTGACGATCAGCAGCGCCGGCAAGACGTTCTCCTTCACCGGCTGGAAGATCGGGTGGGCGACCGGGCCGTCACACCTCGTCGGCGCCGTGCTCGCGGCCAAGCAGTTCCTCACCTTCACCTCCGGAGCGCCGATGCAGCCAGCGATCGCAAAGGCGCTCGCGCTCCCGGACCAGCTGCTTGTCGAGCTGGCTGCCGAGCTGCAGGCACGGCGCGACCAGCTGTGCACCGGTCTTTCCGAGCTCGGCCTCGAGGTGTTCGTCCCCCAGGGCACGTACTTCGTCACCACCGACGTACGCAAGCTGGGCTACACCGACGGGGTGGAGTTCTGCCGCGACCTGCCCGAGCGGGCCGGCGTGGTCGCCATTCCCCATCAGGTGTTCTACGACGACGTGGAGGCCGGCCGGCCGCTGGTGCGCTGGGCGTTTTGCAAGCGACCGGCGGTGCTCGCCGAAGCGCTCGACCGGCTGGGAAAGGCGTTCGGCTGATGCGCGGGGTTGAGACGCGCGCGTTCACGGCCGACGACCTGCCGGCAGCGGCGGGGTTACTGGCGGCCCGGCACCGGCGGCACCGCGCAGCCGAGCCGTTGTTGGGCAGCGACTTCGAGGACACGGCCGTCGCCCTTGAGCACCTACGTCAGCAGTGGGAGGACGACGACTTGAGCGGATCAGTCGCCCTGGCGGACGGGCGGCACGTCGGCTACCTAGTCGCGGCCGAGAAGGCGAGGACCACGTGGGGCGACAACGCGTGGGTGGAGTCGGGCGGTCACGCGCTCGCCGACGACTGCCCCGCGGAGGTGGCCCGCGAGCTCTACGCCCATGCCGCCGCCCGCTGGGTCGACCACGGGCTGACCGCGCACTACGTGCTGGTCCCCGCCCACGACGAGCCGCTTGTAAACGCATGGTGGCGACTGGGGTTCGGTCTGCAGCACGAGCACGCCGTGCGCGAGCCGCTGGCCGGTGCGCCGGCTGACCCACCCGCAGGCATACGGCTGCGCGGCGCCGACCGCGGTGACATTCCTGCTCTCGCCGAGCTCGACCTGATGTTGCCGAGCCACCAGGCCGGGTCCCCGGTCTTCTCCAGCGGCCCGGTGTCGACGTACGACGAGGCGGTTGGCGACTGGGAGCAGCAGTTCCACGCCGAGGCGCGCGGCGACAAGACGTACGCGACGTTCGTCGCCGAACGCGCCGGCGAGCTGGTGGGGGCGGCGATCGGCTGCCCGCTGACGGTGTCCAGCGTCCACACCGGCCCGGCCCGGCTCCCGGACGCTGGATTCCTCGGCTGGGCGGTGGTGCGCCCGGACGACCGCGGCGGCGGGGTCGGGCGCGCGCTCGGCGAGGCAGTGCTCGCCTGGTCCGCCGACGACGGCCATCCGGCGGTGGTCAGCGACTGGCGCGCCACCAACCTGCAGTCGTCCCGGGCCTGGCCACGGCTCGGCTTCCGGCCCACCTTCCACCGGCTGCACCGCCAGGTCGGCCACTAGGCGTCAGACCGCGCCGGCCTTCTTGCCGGCGAACCACGACCCGGCCTCGCCGACGAACAGCAGCGCGATCACGGCCCCGGCAGCCACCACCCAGATCAGCCCGAAGAAGGCACCCGTGACGGTGAAGAAGAGCCCGATGAGCACGCTCACCGCTGCGCACACGGTCAGCAGCACCCTGCCGGCATTGGAGCCGCGCAGCACCATGACCGCCGGGATGATCGCCAACAGCATCAACAACCCGAACACCAGGCCGACGATGCCGGCGACCTCGACGCCGTCCCGGAACTGGTCGACGGTGATGTCGACGTCCTGGAGGAACTGTCGACCTTCCGGCTCGTCCAGGATGCTGTCGCTCACGCTGTCACCCGCAGCCAGCAGCCCGATCCCAATGAGCAGCCACACCCCTCCGGTGAGCACGCTCATGACGATCGTGATCCACGCGGCCGTGGTCACCGTGCCGGGGCGGCGGGACGGGTAGGGGCTGGGCTGGCCGTAGCCGTACTGCCCGTGGCTCGGCTGCTGCCCGTAATCCGGCTGCTGCGCGTAACCCTGCTGCTCCGGTTGGCCCTGTTGCGTGGCGGGAGGGCCGGACTCTCCGTACTGCGGCTGCTGCTGTCCGTACGCCGGCGGCTGCTGCCCGCGGGCGTCGTCGTCCGAGGGGGGTGGGGTGCTGCTGGACATGCGATCTCCTCCGTGAACTCCGCTGGGCCGGATGAATCCAGTGTGCCGGTTCGGCGCAGGATCCGTCGGACCCGGGGTGGGCACCGGCGCGTACCAGCGGCGAGCCGACGGCACCCACAACATCCCGGCCGCTGCAACCGCGACCGTCGACACCACTAACCCGACCACACCTCCGAGCGCGAAGAGCACCGCACCCAGCCCGCCGAGCACGGTCAGCGCGATCCGCGACACTCGGTCGCCGCGGGCAGCGAACACCGCGAAGACGGCGACCGGCACGGCACCGACGGCGAGCACGGTGAGCAGCCAACGCACCAGCTCGCGCAGCGTCTCGGCATCGACCGAGCGCGGCAGGTTGGCCTCGGCCAGTGCGCGGTCCAGCTCGGCGCGCACCTGCGGCTCGTCCAACGAGGCCACCAGCACGACCGACCAAACGAGCACGAGCACGGCACCGACGCCGAGCATCAGGCACGCGGCGGTGACCGCCCGTGGTCGGTGCGGTCGCGCGGTCACGCCACGATCCTCACGCAGGGCGCACGACCAAGGTGTCCTCGTCGCCCGGCAGTTCGACCACGACGTTCGCTCCGTCGCGCACGCTGCCGTCGAGCAGCCCGCGCGCCAGCCGGTCGCCGATCGCCGACTGCACCAGCCGGCGCAGCGGGCGCGCTCCATAGACTGGGTCGAAACCGGCAAGCGCCAGCCACTCCCTGGCGGCTGGGGTGACGTCCAGCGTGATCCGGCGGCCACGGAGCCGTGCCGCGAGCGCGTCGACCTGCAGGTCGACGATCGCGGTCAGCTCCTCAGTGCCGAGCTGGTCGAACATCACCACGTCGTCGAGCCGGTTGAGGAATTCCGGCTTGAACGCCTGCCGGACGACCTGCATGACGGCCTCCCGCCGAGCGGTCTCGTCGATCGACTCGTCGGCCAAGAACGTGGAGCCCAGGTTGGAGGTCAGGACCAGGATGACGTTGCGGAAGTCGACCGTGCGACCGGCTCCGTCGGTGAGCCGGCCGTCGTCGAGCAGCTGCAGCAGCACGTCGAAGACCTCCGGGTGCGCCTTCTCGATCTCGTCCAACAGCAGCACCGCGTACGGGCGGCGGCGCACGGCCTCGGTGAGCTGACCGCCCTCCTCGTGGCCGACGTAGCCGGGGGGTGCTCCGATCAGCCGGGCGACCGTGTGCTTCTCGCCGTACTCGCTCATGTCGATGCGCACCATCGCGCGCTCGTCGTCGAACAGGAACTCCGCCAGCGCCTTGGCGAGCTCGGTCTTTCCCACGCCGGTCGGGCCGAGGAACAGGAAGGACCCGGTCGGTCGGTCGGGGTCGGAAAGCCCGACCCGAGCCCGCCGGACGGCGTCGGCAACCGCGATCACGGCGCTGTGCTGGCCGACGACGCGGCGGCCGAGCTCGTCCTCCATCCGCAGCAGCTTGCCGGCTTCGCCCTCGAGCAACCGGCCGGCAGGGATGCCGGTCCAGGCCGCCACCACCTCGGCCACCTCGTCGGCACCTACCTCCTCGCGCACCATCAGGTCGCGTCCCATTTGGTCGGGCCCGTCCAGCTGCGCGGCTTGGGACTGCGCCGAGGCGAGCTCGCGTTCGAGGGTCGGGATCTCCCCGTACGCGAGCCGGCTGGCGGTCTCCAGGTCGTTGTCCCGCTGGGCGCGCTCGAGCTGCATCCGGAGGTCGTCGATGCGCTCCTTGATCCCGCCCACCCGGTTAAGGCCCTGCTTCTCCGCCTCCCAGCGGGCCTCGAGGCCGCGCAGCTGCTCCTGCTTGTCGGCGAGCTCCGCACGCAGCCGGGCCAGCCGCTCGACGCTCGCGTCATCGGACTCGCCGCCGAGGTGCAGCTCCTCCATCCGCAGCCGGTCGACGGCTCGACGCAGCTCGTCGATCTCGACCGGCGACGAGTCGATCTCCATCCGCAGCCGGCTGCTCGCCTCGTCCACGAGGTCGATCGCCTTGTCCGGAAGCTGGCGGCCCGGGATGTAGCGGTCGCTCAGGGTGGCGGCCGCCACCAGCGCGGCATCCGACACCGAGACCTTGTGGTGCGCCTCGTACCGTTCCTTGAGCCCGCGCAGGATGGCGATCGTGTCCTCGACGCTCGGCTCACCGACGTACACCTGCTGGAACCGGCGTTCGAGTGCGGGGTCCTTCTCCACCCGCTGTCGGTACTCGTCGAGGGTGGTCGCGCCGATCATGCGCAGTTCGCCGCGGGCCAGCATCGGCTTGAGCATGTTGCCAGCGTCCATCGCGCCCTCGCCGGTGGCGCCCGCGCCCACGACCAGGTGCAGCTCGTCGATGAACGTAATGACCTGCCCGTCGGACTGCTTGATCTCGTCGAGCACCGCGGTCAGCCGCTCCTCGAACTCGCCGCGATACTTGGCTCCGGCGAGCATGGCGCCGAGATCCAGCACGACGAGCCGCCGGTCGCGCAGCGACTCGGGCACGTCGCCGGCGACGATCCGCTGGGCGAGCCCCTCGACCACCGCGGTCTTGCCGACGCCGGGCTCTCCGATCAGCACCGGGTTGTTCTTGGTCCGCCGGCTCAGCACCTGCACCACCCTGCGGATCTCGCCGTCCCGCCCGATCACCGGGTCGAGCCGCCCGTCGCGGGCCTGCGCGGTCAGGTCGATGCCGTACTTCTCCAGCGCCTGATACGTCGACTCCGGGTCGGGACTGGTGACGCGGGCGCTGCCGCGTACGGAGGTGAACGCCTCCCGCAGCGAGTCAGCGGTCGCGCCGGTCTGGTCGAGTGCGTTGCGCGCAGGGCCACCTACGGTGGCGGTCCCGACCAGGAGGTGCTCGGTGGAGACGAACTCGTCACCCAGCTCGGCGGCCAGGTCCTCCGCCCGCTGGAAGACCTCGACCGTCGGCCGCGCGAGCGACGGCGCGGCGACGCTGGTACCGCGCGCGTTGGGCAAGTTGTCGAGCGCGTCGTCGGCCGCGGCGGCGAGCTTGGCAGGGTCGACGCCGGCGGCGCGTACGAGGCTGACGGGGATGCCGTCGGAGGGGGCGAGCAGCGCGGCCAGCAGGTGGACGGGCTCGACCTGAGCGTGACCGGCCGCGGCGGCCCGCTGTACGGCGGCGGCCACCGCCTCCTGGCTGCGCCGGGTGAGCTTCGAGGCGTCCATCTCGGTCGTCGTCCTTCCAGGTCAAACTCTCGACTTGTCACCGCGGTACAGCGCTAGAACGCCGTGTACCGGTGACAAGTCGGCAGTCAGCGGCGGGTGAGGTGGGCCTGACACGTGAGGTTGGCGCCGTACGGAGGCGCCGGCACCCGACGGAACCGGAGGTCGATCGAGTCGCCCGGGGCGAGCCCGACCCGCTGGCGCTCCGAGCGCACCGTCCGGTCCCCCGGCCGGGTCACCGCGACCGTCACCCGGAAGCTGGCGCGTCGGTAGCCAGGGTTGGTCACCGTGCCCACCGCCCACCAGCTGCCGTCGTCGCGGGGTCGGCAGGAGAACCCGGTAAGCGCGGGCGGCCGGTCGGGACGCGAGCTCGCGGTCGGTCGGTCCGTTGCCGGTTGGTCGCTGGCGGCGCAGCCGGTCACCATTGGCGCAGCGGCAAGCACAGCGGCAACCGTTGCGGTGCGCATGCCCACGCTCCGATCCCACCACGCGCTCGGCCAGGGAGCGGGTCAGCCGCGCCGCCACACCACGACCTGGCTGGCTTCGCGGCGTACCGGCACGTTCGAGTGTGAGCCCAGTCGCGCGCTCATCGCCGCATGTTCCGCTTCGAGCGCTTGCTCCAGGTGGGCGACCTGTTCGGTGAGCAGCTGCACCTCGCGCTCGAGCTCGAGCACGCGCCGCACTCCCGCCAGGCCAAGTCCCTCGGCGGTCAGCCTGGCGACGACACGCAGCGCGTCGATGTCACGCAGCGAGTAGCGCCGGCCTCCGCCGCCCGTACGGCCCGGCGTCACCAGGCCGAGCCGGTCGTACGTCCGCAGCGTCTGCGGGTGCATCCCGGTGAGCTCTGCGGCCACGCTAATCACGAAGACAGGCACCTCGGGTCCAGGCACACCGGGACCGCCGAGCGGCTCGGTCGGGCCGGTCACGACGCACCTGCGGACCTGAGCAGGTTGGCGCGCGGGTCGGTGTCGCCCCGCGCGGTGCGCAGCGCCTCCACCGCCGTACGCTCGTCGCCGCTCAACGTTCGCGGCACCTGGACCTCGACCGTCACCAGCAGGTCGGCAGGACTGCCGTCGCGCCGGCGGGCACCCCGGCCGCGGGCGCGGAACGTCCGCCCGCTTGGGGTGCCGGCGGGGACCTTGAGCGACACCGGCGTCCCGTTGAGCGTCGGGACCGAGATGGTCGCGCCGAGGGCCGCCTCGTCGAAGCTGAGCGGCACCGTGACGGTGAGGTTGTCACCGCGGCGGCCAAACAGCGGGTGCGCCGCGACGTGGACGCTGACATAGAGGTCGCCAGCCGGCCCCCCGCGTTCGCCGGACGCGCCCTTGCCGCGCAGCCGGATGCGTTGGCCGTCCCGGACGCCGGCCGGGATTCGCACCTGCATCGTCGTCGAGGACTGGCCGCGGCCGGAACCGTGGCAGGTCGGACACGGGTCGTCGACCACCATGCCGCGACCGCGACACGAGGTGCACGGCTCGGTCATCGCGAACAGGCCACCGGTCGTGCTGGTCTGCATGCCGGTGCCCTCGCAGTCGGGGCAGACCCGGGGCACGGTTCCCGCGCGGGCACCGGTGCCGCGACAGTCTGGGCAGGCGGTGTCGCTCGTCATGCGCAGCGGCAGCGTGACGCCTTCCGCCGCCTGCTCGAAGCCGATGTTCACTTCGGTCTCGACGTCAGCGCCGCGTCGACCCGCCGCCGACGTACGGGTGCGCGCGCTGCCGCCGAACAGGCCGCCGAAAAGGTCCGAGAGGTCGAACCCGGCCGGGCCGGAGGGCCCCCCAGCGCCACCTGGGAAGCCGTACCCACCCGGTCCGGCGCCAGACCCGAACAGCACCCGCTGCTCGTCGTACTCCTTGCGCTTGCTCTTCGACGACAGCACCGAGTACGCCTCGGAGATCTGCTTGAACCGCTCCTCCGCGGAGTGGTCGCCGGGTGTGGCGTCCGGGTGGTTCTCACGCGCGAGCTTGCGGTAGGACTTCTTGATCTCGTCGGCGGACGCGTCCTTGGAGACACCGAGGACCCGATAGAAGTCCTTGCCCCGCCAGTCAGTGCTCACCGTCGTTGCTCTCCGGCTCGGGATTCTCCGGCGGCGCCACCAACGGTTCCACGACCGCGACCCGCGCCGCCCGCAGCACCCGCTCACCGACCCGGTAGCCCGGCTGCAGGATGGACTGAGCGGTGGGGCGGTCGACGTCGTCGCCGTGCTCGTGCATGAGCGCCTCGTGCACGCGCGGGTCGAACGGCTCGCCCGGCGTGCCGAACCGCTCGAGCCCGAGCGCGGTCAGCGCGCGCTCCAGAGAGTCGGCGACCGCCTTGAAACCACCGGTGAGCTCACCGTGGTCGCGCGCCCGGTCGAGGTCGTCGAGCACGCCGAGCAGCCCGATGAGGACAGCCGCCCGGGCGGTGTCTCGCACCGCCTCACGGTCCCGGTCGACCCGCCGCTTGTAGTTGACGTACTCAGCCTGCAGCCGTTGCAGGTCGGCGGTCCGCTCGTCCAGCTCCCGCACCAGCTCGGCGGTCACGTCCCTTTCCGGTGGTTCAGCCTCCGGCGGCGCCGCGGCCTCCTCGACCGCGGCGTCCGGCTCGTCCGGCGACGAGGTCACCGGGCAGCCTCGTCACCTTCGCCGTCGGACTTGTCGGCACCGGCGGAACCCTCGGACGAGGAGTCGGCGTCGTCCACGATCTCCGCGTCGACCACGTCGTCGGTCCCGTCAGCGGGTCCGGCACCCTCGGCGCCTGCGCCTTGCGCGCCGGCCGCTTCGGCCTGGGCCGCGTACATCGCTGCGCCCATCTTCTGGCTCGACTCGCCCAACTTGGCCATCGCCGGACCGATCGCGTCGGCGTCGTCGCTCGCGAGCGCCTTCTTCAGCTCGTCGACGTCGGCCTGCACCTGCGTGCGCAGGTCCTCGTCAACCTTGTCGGCGTTGTCCGAGAGGAACTTCTCCGTGGTGTAGACGAGCCCGTCGGCCTGGTTGCGGGTCTCGACCTGCTCCCTGCGCTGGCGGTCCTCATCGGCGTACTGCTCGGCATCGCGGACCATCCGGTCGATGTCGTCCTTGGACAGTGCGGAGCCGCCGGTGATCGTCATCGACTGCTCCTTGCCGGTCCCGCGGTCTTGAGCCGAAACGTGCACGATGCCGTTGGCGTCGATGTCGAAGGTGACCTCGATCATCGGGACCCCACGCGGCGCCGGCGGCAAGCCGGTGAGCTCGAAGTTGCCGAGCGGTTGGTTGACCGACCACATCTCGCGCTCGCCCTGCGCCACCTTGATCTCGACCGACGGCTGGTTGTCGTCGGCGGTGGTGAACACCTCCGACCGCTTGGTCGGGATCGTCGTGTTGCGCTCGATCAGCCTGGTCATGACCCCGCCCTTGGTCTCGATGCCGAGTGACAGCGGGGTGACGTCGAGCAACAACACGTCCTTGACCTCGCCCTTGAGCACACCGGCCTGTAGCGCAGCGCCGACGGCGACGACCTCGTCCGGGTTGACACCCTTGTTGGGCTCCTTGCCGCCGGTCATCTCGCGGACCAGGTCGGTGACGGCGGGCATCCGAGTGGAGCCGCCGACGAGCACCACGTGGTCGATCTTGCTCACCTCGATCCCCGTGTCCTTCATCACGTGTCCGAACGGGGCACGAGTCCGGTCGAGCAGCTCGACGGTGATGCGCTGGAAGTCGGAGCGGGTGAGGGTCTCGTCGAGGAACAGCGGATTCTTGTCCGCGTCCACGGTGATGTACGGCAGGTTGATCGAGGTCTGCTGACTGCTGGACAGCTCGATCTTGGCCTTCTCGGCGGCCTCGCGGACGCGCTGCATCGCCATCTTGTCCTTGGTCAGGTCGATGCCGTGCCCGGCCCTGAACCGTTCGACCAGCCAGTCGACGACCTTCTGGTCCCAGTCGTCACCACCGAGGTGGTTGTCGCCCGACGTCGCCTTGACCTCGACGACACCCTCACCGATCTCGAGCAGAGACACGTCGAAGGTTCCGCCACCGAGGTCGAACACGAGGATCGTCTGGTCGGCCCCGCCCTTGTCGAGCCCGTACGCGAGTGCCGCCGCGGTCGGCTCGTTGACGATGCGCTGCACGGTGAGCCCGGCGATCTCGCCGGCTTCCTTTGTCGCCTGGCGTTGGGCGTCGGAGAAGTACGCCGGGACGGTGATCACGGCGTCGGTGACCGGCTCGCCCAGGTAGCTCTCGGCGTCGCGCTTGAGCTTCTGCAGGACGAACGCGGAGATCTGCTGGGCGGTGAAGGTCTTGTCGTCGATGGTCTCGGACCAGTCGGTGCCCATCTGGCGCTTCACCGACCGGATGGTGCGGTCGACGTTCGTGACCGCCTGCCGCTTTGCCACCTCGCCGACCAGGACCTCGCCGTTCTTGGCGAACGCGACCACCGAGGGGGTGGTGCGCTGGCCCTCCGCGTTGGCGATGACCGTGGGCTCGCCGCCCTCGAGGACGGCGACGACGGAGTTCGTGGTGCCGAGGTCGATGCCGACCGCTCGAGCCATGAGCTTCCTCCTGCGTGTGCGTTAGGTTGAATTGAGTCTCCTGGGCTCAACTCTAATGAGTCCACCCGTGTTCCCCAAGCCAGGCGCAAGTCCCACGGCCTCGCCTCCGCGCCGAGCGGCGGCTCTGGCGTACTCTGAATCGTTTAGAGTACGCCAGAGCGTGGTTCAGCCGCCCCCGGGGAGGCGCCAGTAGGCCCGAGGATCCTTCGCGCTGTTGCCCACCCACTCCACCAGGCCGGCGGCTCGCAGCGATTGCAGGATGCGAATCGCCACTGGTCTGGAGACCGACAACGCCTCGGCGACTTCGCCCGTGCCAAGGCGGTCCGCGTCGCGCAGCACGGCGATGACCCTGCGGGTCTCGGGGGGCAGTCGGGACTCCAGCTCACGGTCGATCGGGACGCCCGACAGACTCAGTTGGACGCTTGCTTGCGTCTGGCGGTACAGCGGGTCCGCGAGCCGCGCGAGGCGCATCTCCTCGAACATCCGCCGAATCCCCTCCCCAAGCTCCTGGCCGAAGTTCAGGTCGGCACAAACCCGAGCGACTCGTGGGTTGCGAGCGAACCGGGTCGCCTCCAGGGGGTCGTCGGTGGCAAAGAGGCCGGGGAACCGTCCCGGACTCTCCACCTCGATGCGGTCGTCGAAGATCTCGACCCGCACATGGTCACCCGCAAGGCTGTAGCTGCGGTGCACGACCGCGTTCACGAGTCCCTCCAGCCAAGCGTCTTCGGGAACGAGCGCGACCGGCTCGAACCGTCCGTCCTGCCCCAAGGCACGCCTGGTGGGCTGAAGCGTGGCGATCGCCGAGCGCGCCCTGCCCAACACCTCGGGGATCGCGCCCTCGCAGCGCACATCGTCGAGGAGCTCCTGGCGGGAACCGGTGCCTCGCCGAATACCCCGGTAGCGCAAGACGCGAACGTACGCGTTCGGCAGCTGCAGCTGCGGCTGCTCTCCGAAGAGCAGCAAGCCCGCCACCGTCAGCTCTCCCGTCTTCATGGCTAACCCACGTGCGGTGAGAAGCCGCGACGGATCTGGGTGAGCGAGCGCAGCGGCGTACTCGTGGAGCAGTTCCATCCGGACGTCGTCGACGGAGGTTGCTGGGACGGAAGTGCTCTCGTACAGCGCTTGGCCCTTGTCGTAGAGGAGCTCTCGACACTGGGCAAAGGTCAGCCTTCGGTCTTCATCACCCACCCTCAGGAACACCTGGTCCTTGACGTTGGCGTGGACGGTTTCGCCCGGCTCGACCTCGATGACGAGCAGGTGGCCCGGCCTGCCGTCGCCGTCGTCCACGCATTCGACGAGTCGATCGAGGGTGCGAACCGGTGGGTGGCTGAAGTCGATGGCCGCCTGCTTCAGCGGATTGACGTGTGCCGGGTCGACACCACGAACCTCGCGGTTCCGGAGCCCGACAACGATGGTGCCCCCCTCCGCGTTCGCGAAACTGATCTCAGCATCGGCAAGGTTGCGCGGTGCGATGTCTCGAGACTTGCGGTCGAACCATTGGTCCTCCGGAAGGCACAGGAGCGCACGGCCCACCTCCTCGGGAGGGAGCTGCAGTGCGTGCTGCACTTCGGCGGCGGTCATTGAATTACTCTAGACGATTTAGTGTAGAGAAGTGCGCATTGATGCCCACCCGCCGAGGACGGCGGTGGCGGCGGGCTCGAGCCGCAGCCGTACGCGTGTTCCGACCTCGGGCCGCAGCGACCCGGCGGTCCACGCCTCGACCGCACCCACGCCGTCGAGGCCGTCGACCTCGACCCGCAAGGTGGTGCCGCCGCGGGTGAACCGGCGCCCGACGACCGTGCCCTCCAGTGGCCCGTCCGGATCGGCCGCGAGAGACTCTGCCCGCAGCCCCACGACTGCCCCGGGGCGCACGCCGTTGGGCAGCGCCGGTCCCAGATCGGCGCCGCGGACGAACCAGCGGTAACCGAGGAACCGGGCCACCCGCTCGTTGCGGGGGCGGCGCCACAGCTGCTCGGGTGGGGCGGTCTGCAGCAGCCGCCCCCGGTCCATAACCGCCACCCGGTCAGCGACGCTGAACGCCTCATCGTGGTCGTGGGTCACGTACAACGCGGTCGTGCCGGTGCCTCGCAGGATCGCGCTGAGCTCACCGCTCAGCCGTTCGCGCAGCGGCCGGTCCAGCGACGTGAGCGGCTCGTCGAGCAACAGCAGCCGCGGCCGCGGGGCCAGAGCCCTGGCCAGCGCCACCCTTTGTTGCTCGCCGCCGGACAGCGACTGCACGCCGCGGTGCTTTCGCCCTGACAGACCGACCAGCTCGAGCAGCTCGTCCACCCGAGTCGACCGTTCATCCCCGCCGACCCCGGCCATGCGCAGCCCGAAGTCCACGTTGCCGGCCACG
>Ga0180121_10000330_pt1 | contig 19490 bp, 13 predicted proteins | sample AntDrymUQ5402106_2_FD_129676 | JGI IMG/M metagenome (GOLD analysis project Ga0180121, IMG submission 129676) | Polar desert sand microbial communities from Dry Valleys, Antarctica - metaG UQ540 (21.06) (version 2) (version 2) | ecosystem: Environmental > Terrestrial > Soil > Desert | place...
AATTGCGATTTTATAAACGATTTTTAGAAAACATATTTTAGAGATTGAGATCTGTAAAATTGTTTCAAGTTCAAATGCGTCAAAGCTTTCCGAAGCAATAGCCGCAAAATAATTTACCCTCAGAGTTTACTCTAATTGTTTGGGAATGAATTAAAAATGAATTAGATTGGAATCGAAGAGATTTCAGTTTGGGTAAGAATTTCTTTAATTGACAAAATTTATTTTCGGAATACTTGGATAAAATTGTTGTTGCCATTGATGGTCCATCAGGGACAGGGAAAAGTACCACAGCTAGACTTTTAGCGGAAAAGTTAAATTTTTTATATATCGACAGCGGTGCTATGTACAGGGCAATTACTCATGAATTGCTCACAAATGCAGTAAAACCAAATGATATCAAGAAAATAACGAATCTGACCAAGGATGCTAACATGTCGTTTGAAGGAGAAGAGTTTTTTTTAAACGGAAAGAACGTAACAAAGGAAATTCGCTCACTTGAAGTGACTAACAAAGTAAGCAGCGTAAGCGCCATAAAAGAAATAAGAAAAGTCCTAGTTAGCAAGCAGAGAGGATTTGCAAAAGAGAAGGATATTGTCATGGATGGAAGGGATATCGGAACTGTGGTTTTTCCGGAAGCAAACTTTAAGTTTTTTTTAGTTTGCGAGCTTAAGACAAGAGCAGCCAGAAGGCGGCAGGATTTTATTGACAACGGCTTGAAGATTCCCCTTGATAAAATTATGGTGGAGCTCAAGAAGAGGGACGAGATTGATTCGACTAGAAAAGAAAGCCCATTAAGAAAAGCAAAGAATGCCATTGAAATTGATACGACAAATATGATAATCGAAGAACAGGTGAATTTTTTGTACAGGAAAATAAAAGGATTAGATTAAGAGATTTGTAAGATTTGTAAGATTAGAAATATAAAAAAAGCCCGGAAGGGAATTAATTAACTAAACCCTTTTGTGTGTCGTCAGGACTTTCGTCCTGACGATAATATTGCAGTCAGGAAGAAATTCCTGACTGCACGAGAAACTTTCGAGTCTTTTGCGGAGTTGTCCGGTCCTATTAAATTTTTATTTATAGTGAATAATCCCGAAGGGATGATATGATTATAGAATAAACAATTAATCCCCGAAGGGATGACATAATATCACCCCTTCGGGGTTACAATGTGAATACATTTAATTTACTATAATAATATCATCCCTTCGGGATTTTTTTTAACATTTGGATTTTTGATTTGGTAGTCTAAAATTTCCAAAGAAAGAAAAATAAACAATTGTTGTTGGGCACACTCGCTGCGCTCGTTCGTTCAGAATGACAAAGAAGCTTAATCCACGAATCAGTAAAAATTGCTGTTAGACTTACTAAACTTCTTTAACCAAACAAAAAAGCCACCCTGATTTCTCAAAATGGCTTTTTAAAATATGATTTCTAAAGAAGATTAGGCTTCCACTTCTTCTTCTTTCTTCTTTCTCGATTTTGCTTTTGATTTCTCCGTTGGTTCTTCAACTTCATCCTTCTCTGAAACCATCAGATCCCTGTATTTTCTCAATCCGGTTCCTGCAGGAATAAGCTGCCCTATTATCACATTCTCTTTTAATCCCAGCAAGTGATCTACTTTTCCCCTTATTGCAGCATCAGTCAGTACCTTAGTGGTTTCCTGGAATGAAGCTGCAGAAATAAAGCTGTCAGTGGTCAATGATGTTTGCGTTATCCCAAGCAATACTGGTTCTGCCGTGGCAGGAATAGCATCTTTGAATTTTATAACTGCTTTATCTTTTTTCTTCAGCGCAGCATTAAGATCTTTTACTTCTTTCTTCGAAATTATTTCACCTTCGGTTACTTTGTCACTATTTCCGGCATCAGATATAACAATCATTCCTCTCAGCTTCTCATTCTCTTCCGCAAAACGGTTTTTGTGAATGACGTCCCCTTCAAGGAATTTTGTATCCCCGGGATCGCTGACTTTTACTTTCTGAAGCATCTGTCTTACTATAACTTCAATATGCTTATCATTGATCTTTACACCCTGGATTCTGTATACTTCCTGTATCTCATTTACTAAATATCCCTGAACTTCAGCAACTCCCTTAATCTTTAATATGTCGACCGGATCAAAAGCTCCTCCTGTCAGCGGCTCTCCTGATTTTACAAAGTCACCGTGTCTGACAAGAATATGCTTGCCGATAGGAATTTTGTAGTCTATTACTTTGCTTCCATCTTTGCTGATTATTCTTACTTCCCGGCTTCCTCTGGATATCTTTCCGATCTCTACCGTTCCGTCAATCTCTGCGACTTTTGAAGGATCGCTCGGACTTCTTGCTTCGAATAATTCCGTAACTCTCGGAAGCCCCCCTGTAATATCCCTTGTCTTTCCTGACTCTCTGGGAATCTTTACAATGATAGCTCCTGCTTTTACTTCTTCCCCGTCATCTACAAGAAGGTTTGCTTTTGCAGGAATAAGGTAAGAACTTAATACTTTTTCATTTTTCGAATTCAGAATCTGAATCGTCGGGCTCTTTGTTTTGTCTCGGCTTTCAATAACCGTCTTCTGGAAATGCCCTGTCTGTTCATCTTTTGCAAGGTCATATTGCTTGCCTTCCTCCATATCTATATAGCGGACTATTCCGTCATCTTCAGCGACAATCACCGAGTTATAAGGATCCCATTCGTAAAGTATCCCGTTTCTCGGAACCTTTTCATTATTCTTTACTTTCAAATGCGCACCGTAAGGAACTGAATATTTAGCCATCTGTGATCCATTCTCATCGATTATATTTATCATACCGTTTCTGCTCAATGAAACAAATTCCGCACCTGCTCCGCCTTTATATTCAACGATCTTCATTGCTTCAAATTTAGCTTTACCTTCGAACTTAGAAGTTATTTGAGATTGGGTAATGATTTTACTCGCAGTTCCTCCAATGTGGAATGTTCTGAGTGTAAGCTGAGTACCCGGCTCGCCGATTGATTGCGCCGCTATAATTCCTACAGCTTCTCCGACTTCCACCAGCTTTGCTGTAGCTAAGTTCCTTCCGTAACATTTCGCGCATACACCTCTCTTGGTTTCGCATGTTAATACTGATCTTATCTCAACCTGTGTGACAGGGGTTTCGGAAACCGTCTGAGCTTTTTCTTCAGTGATAACTTCACCTGCTTTAATTATTACTTTTTTAGTCAAAGGATTAATAACATCATGTACCGAAACTCTTCCTAATATTCTTTCGGATAAAGTTTCTTTGACGTCTTCACCTTCTTTTAATGCTTCTGTCGCCACACCTCTGATAGTTCCACAATCTTCTTCTGTAATGATGACATCCTGTGCAACGTCAACCAACCTTCTTGTTAAATAGCCTGCATCCGCTGTCTTCAGAGCTGTATCAGCAAGTCCTTTTCTCGCTCCGTGTGTGGAAATAAAATACTCAAGGATTGATAAACCTTCTTTGAAATTAGCTATGATCGGGTTCTCAATAATCTCTCCTGCTTGCCCTGTTAAAGATTTCTGCGGCTTCTGCATAAGACCTCTCATACCAGCTAACTGACTCACCTGTTCGGCAGATCCTCTGGCCCCCGAGTCAATCATCATATGTAATGAGTTAAAGCCACTTTTGGACTTCGTTAAATTAAGCATAAGGTCTCTCTTTACTTCATCTCGAACGTGTGTCCATATATCTATAACTTTATTATATCTTTCATTCTCTGAGATTATACCTCTCGCTTTTGACTTCTCAATAAGGTCAACTCTCTTATATGCTTCTTCGATAATTCTGTCTTTTGTCTGCGGAACTTCGATGTCATCAATGTTAACCGACAGACCACCTAATGTTGCATATTTAAATCCGATCTCTTTCAGATCGTCTAAAAATATTGACGTCTCTAAGTTGCCAACAGAGCTGTAGATCATTCCTATAATTTCTTTTATCCTTTTATTTTTTAGAAGCTCGTTGATAAAAGGAATTTTTGCAGGTACAATCTGATTAAAAATAACTCTTCCTGTTGTAGTTTCTATTATCTGCCCGTTAATTCTTACTTTGAGCTTAGCATGCAATCCGAGCTTCTTGTTATCATATGCCACTATCACTTCTTCAGGTGATGAGTAGGTCTTTCCTTCTCCTTTATCTCCTTTTAATTCTTTGGTTAAATAGTAACATCCTAAGATCAGTTCCTGATTTGGCCTTGTTATTGGCTCACCGTTTTGAGGAGATAAAATGTTGTGAGATGAAAGCATCATTATCGAAGCTTCGAGCTGTGCTTCGTAAGAAAGAGGAACGTGCACTGCCATTTGGTCACCGTCAAAGTCGGCATTGAATGCAATACAAACAAAAGGATGAAGCGTTATTGCTTTCCCTTCTATCAGTACCGGTTGAAATGCCTGGATACTCAGCCTGTGAAGGGTCGGCGCCCTGTTAAGCATTACAGGATGTCCGTCGATCACGTTTTCCAGTATGTCCCATACTTCAGGTGTTCTTTTATCTATTAATTTCTTAGCGCTTTTTACTGTCTTCACATAGTCCCTGTCAATCAGCCTCCTTATTACAAACGGCTTGAATAATTCAAGCGCCATATCTTTGGGCAATCCACACTGGTGAAGCTTCAGTTCAGGCCCAACTACAATTACAGATCTACCCGAATAATCAACTCTTTTTCCGAGAAGGTTCTGTCTAAACCTACCCTGTTTTCCTTTTAAAATATCTGATAAAGATTTTAATGCTCTGTTTTCTGCTTTCACGGCCGTTACTCTTCTTGAATTGTCAAGCAATGCGTCAACAGCTTCCTGCAGCATTCTCTTTTCATTTCTTAATATAACTTCCGGCGCTTTTATATCAATTAATCTCTTTAACCTGTTATTTCTTATGATCACTCTTCGGTATAAATCATTCAAGTCACTGGTTGCAAACCTACCGCCTTCCAATGGAACAAGCGGTCTTAGCTCGGGTGGAATTACGGGCACAACATCAAGCACCATCCACTCGGGTTTGTTTGGTCTGCTGCCCGGCTTTGTTCTGAATGCTTCAAGCACTCTTAATCTTTTAATGTTGTCCGCTTTCTTCAGCGCAGATGGATCATCTTTCAGCTCTGCTCTTAATCTCGTAATATCTTCTTCTAAATTTACCCTCTTCAGTAATTCTTTAATTGCCTCTCCACCCTGTCCTGCAGTAAATTTCTTAGGATCTGTGTCGTCAAAATTATGTTCATCCCCTGACATACTGTTAAGTGCTTCATTATACTCTTCTTCCGTTATCAGCTGATGCTTTTTAAAATTCGTTTTCCCAGGGTTAATTACCACATATGTCTCATAATAAATTATTCTTTCTAATTCTTTCGAAGTAATTCCCAGCACATATCCAATCTTTGTAGGCATCGATCTGAAATACCAGATATGAACAACAGGTACACTCAACGTAATGTGTCCCATTCTTTCTCTTCTAACGCTCTTCAGATTTATTTCTACTCCGCATCTGTCGCAAACTATACCTTTATACCGGATCCCTTTATATTTTCCGCAGTGACATTCCCAGTCTCGGACCGGACCGAATATCTTCTCACAGAACAAACCGTCTTTATCCGGTTTAAACGTTCTGTAATTAATTGTTTCCGGCTTTAATACTTCACCAAAAGATTTTGAAATGATCGCATCTGTCGAAGCTAAGTTGATGGAGATCTTCGAAAATCTTTTTCTCTTGTGCTCTGTTTTAAAAGCCATTTTAACCTCTTTGGTTTTTATTTTTTTTTAAAATTTTTATTATATTAACTATCAACTTCTAACTTCTAACTTCTATCTGCCTAACTGCTAAATTATTCATCAAGATTAATATCGAGACACAATCCCTGAAGCTCTTTCAATAATACATTAAAAGATTCCGGTATTCCAGGCTCTGGTAAATTATCTCCTTTAATAATTGCTTCATATACTTTACTTCTTCCCGTTACGTCATCACTCTTGTATGTTAACATTTCCTGTAAAATATGGGCTGCCCCATATCCCTGCAATGCCCAGCATTCCATCTCTCCGAATCTCTGTCCGCCAAATTGCGCTTTTCCGCCAAGCGGCTGCTGAGTTATAAGTGAGTATGGTCCAATTGACCTTGCATGTATTTTGTCATCAACTAAATGTGAAAGCTTAAGCATATAAATCATCCCGACTGTTACCATTTGATCAAATTTCTCTCCGCTGTTTCCATCATACAGATCTGTTCTGGAGTTTGTGCTCAGGCCTGCTTTCGCGAGTGTGCTTAAGATCTCTGCTACTGTTGCACCGTCAAAGATCGGCGTTGCAAACTTCACTCCTAATTTAGTAGCTGCCCATCCTAATGCTGTCTCGTATAATTGTCCAAGATTCATTCTCGACGGCACACCAAGCGGATTCAATACAATATCGACAGGAGTTCCATCCGGTAAAAACGGCATGTCTTCCTGCGGAACTATCTTGGCTACAACTCCTTTATTTCCGTGTCTCCCTGCCATCTTATCACCAACCGATAACTTTCTCTTCTTGGCAACATATACCTTAGCTAATTTGACAACTCCCGTCGGAAGCTCGTCGCCAAGTTTAACTTTATCCTTTAATCTCTTATATCTTTCTTCTATTTCATTCTGTTTGAAAGTATAATTTCTGTAAATATCCGGTATCAGACCATTCGCCCTCTTATTATCAGACCAGTCTTGATCATAATCAAAATCATTCAAAGCATAACCCTGATTTTCAATTAGATTTAAAAAAGTGTCTTTTTTAAAAATGGCGCCGTTTTTTAAAATAATATTTCCCTTCTTATCCCGTAATCCCTTCGAATCCTTTCCTTCAAGCAATATATCTAACTTCTCTGCAATCTTGTGATTAAGGTCTTTTATCTCCTTCTTTCTCTCCCCCTCAAACTTATCTATCTTTCTCTTCTCATCTCTCTTACTTTCTGTATCTCGTGTCTTTCTTGAGAATAATTTTTTATTAATAACTATTCCCTTCAATCCAGGCGTGGCTTTAAGAGAAGCATCCTTCACATCACCGGCTTTATCACCAAAGATAGCTCTCAGTAGCTTTTCTTCAGGTGTCGGCTCGGTCTCCCCTTTTGGAGTTACCTTACCAATAAGTATGTCACTTTCTTTTACTTCAGCGCCGATTCTTACTATTCCGTTTTCATCGAGATCTTTTGTTGCTTCTTCACTTACGTTGGGAATTTCTTTTGTTAATTCCTCTTCACCTCTCTTCGTATCTCTTACTTCCAGACTGAACTCTTCGATATGAATAGAAGTGTAAACATCGTCTGCAACTAACTTCTCACTAATTACTATAGCATCTTCAAAGTTATATCCTCTCCATGGCATAAACGCAACCAGCACATTTCTTCCTAATGCAAGCTCACCGTTTTGAGTTGAAGAACCATCCGCAAGCACATCACCTTTTTTTACCCTCTGACCTTCGGTTACAACTGGTCTTTGATTGATTGACGTATCCTGGTTAGTTCGTAAAAATTTAACTAACTGGTATTCTACTAACTTTCTGTCATCAAAACTTAATAGACTTTCGTCAGAATCTTCTTTGACATTATATCTTACAATTATCTTTGCTCCTGAAACGTATTCAACAACTCCGTCAGCTTCTGCCAATAGCATCGTTCTCGAATCTCTCGCAACGATCTCTTCAAAACCTGTTCCAACTACAGGAGATTCCGGTCTTAATAGCGGTACTGCCTGACGTTGCATGTTGCTCCCCATCAATGCTCGGTTTGCATCATCATGTTCAAGGAATGGAATCAAAGCAGCCGCAGCACTAACAATTTGGTTAGTCGCAACATCCATATAATCTATTTCGTCTGCTTTTAATAATGGAAAGTCACCTTTATATCTTCCTTTTATTTTTTCATTTTCAAAATTTCCCTTGTTATCAACCGGCTCATTTGCCTGGGCAATTTTGTAGAAGTCTTCTTTCTCTGCCGATAAAAATTCTATCTGATCAACAACTCTTCCGTTAATTACTTTTCTGTAAGGCGTCTCAATAAATCCTAATTCGTTTACCCTCGAGTGAATACATAATGAAGAAATAAGACCGATGTTAGGTCCTTCCGGTGTTTCGATCGGGCACAATCTTCCGTAATGAGTATAGTGAACGTCTCTTACTTCAAATCCTGCTCTTTCTCTGGATAGTCCGCCCGGTCCCAATGCGCTGATCCTTCTCTTGTGTGTCATCTCTGCAAGAGGATTTGTCTGATCCATAAACTGTGACAACTGGCTCGTTCCGAAGAATGATGCAAGTGCACTTGTGATAGGCCTTGCGCTGATCAGCTTCGACGGTGTAAGATTTTCTTCATCATGAATGCTCATCTTATCTCTTATGGTTCTCGACATTCTGGAAAGACCTAATGAAAACTGCGCTGATAATTGTTCATTAACAGTTCTCACTCTCCTGTTGCCAAGATGGTCTATGTCATCAACTTCTTTCTTACTGTCAACTAAGTCTCTTATATAATTTATGATATAAACTATATCTTCCTGAGTTAATATTGTAATGTGCGGATCGATCTTAGTTCCAAGCTTGTAATTTATCTTATACCTTCCGACATCACCGAGATCGTATTTTTTCGTATTGAAGAATAATTTTTCAATATAGCTTCTTGCGCTTTCGGCTTCTGCTTCAAGCAGCGCAGCTGCAGCTTTCTTATCTTTCGGAAGCTGGTCAGCAGGAGTTTTTTCTATCACAAGATCAGTTTCATCATCATCGTTGACTACTGTATTGTAAATAATTTTCTCTCCGTCTGACGGATTGTTCTTTAATAATTTAAGCTCTTTTATTTTTGAATTTGTAATGGCGACCAATTGCTCGCCCGAAAGTTTTGTCCCTTCGGGAATTCCCAAATCATCACCCGTTTCTTTGTTTATTACATTTTCCAATACTATCCTGTCCACATAATCAAGATAATTCTTATCATTAACCTTTACTGTATCTACTAATTCAAACAACTCAAGCATTTGATAATGCTCATTAAATCCTAATGCTTTTAGCAATGTAGAAAAATAAAACTTCTTCTTTCTGTCCACATACGCGTAAAGCAGGTCATTTATATCAGTCGTAAATTCTACCCACGAACCCCTGAAAGGAATTACCCTTGCAGAATATAACTTTGTTCCGTTTGCGTGTATTGATTCGCTGAACACAACTCCGGGAGATCGGTGAAGCTGGCTGACTATTGCCCTCTCTGCGCCGTTTATTATAAAGCTTCCTCTCGGTGTCATGTAGGGAAGGTTTCCTAAATAAACGTCGTTCTCAATGGTGTAATTATATTCCTTTGCCGCTGCATTTATTTTTGTAGAAAGTCTCAATCTGGCTTTTACCTGTACGGCATAGGTCAATCCCTGCTCCTGGCATTCGATTACCGAGTAGTGTGGTTTCTCCAGATAATAATCTACAAACTCCAGTAATGCCGTCTCTCTGGAATCAGAAATCGGGAAATTATCTTCAAAAACTTTCTGAAGTCCCTGGGCTTTCCTCTTGCTTGCAGGAACATCTTCCTGCAAAAAATCTTTATAAGACTGGATTTGAACATTCAGCAAATCCGGCGGATCATGTTTGATCGATGTCTTTGCAAACGTTAATCTTTTGTTTTTGCTGCTTAACGGTTTTAAATTTAGATCTACTTCTTTAGTTTCCAAGTATTTATACCCCCGGAATTTTTAATAAATAATCCCGGCTGTGAAATTTGCCGGGATCATTCAATATTTAAAAAAATATTTTTAATTGTAAAAATGTGAAATTGATAAAGAAATTATTTTACTTCAACCTTGGCGCCTGCAGCTTCAAGATCAGCTTTCAGTTTGTCTGCATCTGCTTTTGAAATATTTTCTTTGACCGGTTTCGGTGCACTTTCGACAAGAGCTTTCGCTTCAGTCAATCCTAAACCTGTTGCATTCTTTACCGCTTTGATTACGTTGATCTTCTGGGTACCTGCCTCAGCTAAGATAACTGTAAATTCGGTATGTTCTTCGACCGGAGCTGCTGCTGCGCCGGTTGGGGCGCCACCTGCAACCATCATCGGGGCTGCTGCCGTCACTCCAAATTTATCTTCTAAAATCTTCTTCAATTCAGAAGCTTGTGATAATGTTAATTCACCAATTTTGTCTGCTAATTCTTGTACTGACATTTTGTTTAACCTTTTTTTATTTTATTAAAATTAGTTTAAATTTAAGCAGCTTCTTTCTTTGCTACTTCTTCTATTACACTGAATAGATCTCTCATCGCTGCGTTTATCGAACCGACAATTCCGGAAGCAGGTGAGTTTAACGAACCCAGTATCCCCGCAATTACTTCTTCCTTCGTCGGAAGCGCTGCCAGAGTATTCAGCTTCTTCGAATCATAAAGTTCATCTTCTACTATTGCAACTTTAAGCTTTGGTCTTTCAATCTTGTCAAAAAATTTCTTGATTATCTTGGCCGGTGAAACAGGATTGTCATATGCAAATACAATTCCAGTTGGTCCGTTAAGAATGTCTGTTAACTTTTCCAGATGCCTGGAATATTTATCTGTCTCTTGTAAAGCTCTGACTGTTAAAGTATTTTTAACAACCTTATACTTCACTCCTGATTTATAAAATTCCTTCCGCAGTTCGTTAACTTCTTCGACTGTCAAACCGCTAAAATCCGTTAAGTACATCGCTTCGGAATCCTGGATTAATTCCTTTATCTCTTTGACTCCTTCTGCCTTTTCTTCTTTATTCATTAACGATCAGTTAAGTTTAATAATTGAATCTAATTAGATTGTGCTTATCTGAAGCTGACAAGCCGGTATATGTATTGAGTGCGTAAATTCTGGATTAATTATGCAGCAGTTTTTATTGTTGCATGAGCCTTATCGACCTTGATTCCCGGTCCCATAGTTGTGGAAATAGCAATGCTCTTAATATAAGTTCCCTTTGAAGCTGCCGGTTTTAATTTTACTATCATATTCAAAAAAGTGTCGATATTTTCTTTCAATTTATTTTCTTCAAAAGATAACTTACCTACAATAGAATGTACAATTCCGCTCTTATCAACTCTGAAGTCGATCTTCCCTGCTTTAACTTCAGTAACTGCCTGACCTACATTTGGAGTTACAGTACCGCTCTTTGGATTAGGCATCAATCCCCTTGGACCTAAAATTTTTCCGATCTTGCCTAATTCTGCCATTGTATCCGGAGCAGCTATAATAACATCGATATCAGTCCATCCCTCTTGTATCTTCTTTATATAATCGTCAAATCCTACGTGATCGGCGCCTGCAGCTCTTGCCTCGTCCTGCTTTTCAGGTTTTGCAATAACTAAAACTCTTACGCTCTTTCCTGTCCCGTGAGGTAATGAAACCGTTCCTCTTACTACCTGATCAGCGTGTTTCGGATCTACTCCTAATCTCACGGCTATATCCACAGATTCATCAAACTTAGCCGGAGATGACTGTTTTAATTTTGAAACTGCTTCTGTTAAAGAATATTCTTTTGACAGATCAACTTTTTTTCTGATATCTTTTTGTTTCTTGGTTAATTTCATATTGTTAAGTTAGTTAAGTTTGTTGAGTTTGTTGAGTTTGTTAAGTTTGTTAAGTATGTTAAGTTTGTTAAGTATGTTAAGTTTGTTTATAAATTATCGGACTTACTCAACTTACTCAACCAACTCAACTTACTTAACTTACTCAACTAATTTTCGACAGTGATTCCCATACTTCTAGCTGTTCCGGCAACTAATCTCATTGCTGCATCCACATCGTGTACATTCAAATCAGTCATTTTTGTCTCAGCAATCTCTTTTAACTGTTTTGTGGTAACTTTGCCGACTTTATTTTTATTTGGAACTCCCGATCCCTTTTCAATGCCCGCGGCCTTGATCAGTAATACTGCAGCCGGCGGAGTTTTAGTTATGAATGTAAATGATTTATCCGAGAAAACCGTTATTACTACCGGTATTATCAATCCCTTTTTATCCTGTGTTCTTGCATTGAACTGTTTACAAAATTCCATACCGTTAACACCTCTTTGACCGAGAGCTGGACCCACGGGAGGCGCCATTGTAGCGGCACCGGCTGGAATTTGTAATTTCACAAAACCTGTTATTTTCTTTGCCATATATAAAAAATATTTTTAATTATTATTTTTCTTTTTCTACTTGTGTTAATTCCAATTCGATTGGTGTTTTTCTCCCAAATATGCTCACCATTACTTTTACTTTCATCTTCTCAAGATTTATTTCAAGTATATTACCACTGAAATTATTGAATGGACCACTTGTCACTTTTACGGGATCCCCGGTATTAAGCTGTATATCAAGTTTCTGCTCATCTGCTTCGTCGTTCAGAATCGATTTAATTCTTTTTACTTCAGCCGGTCGAAGCGGAATCGGCTCAAGCCTTTTTCCTTTTATACTCTTTGAACCCACCATATTAATAATTGATGGGGTCTTTGAAATAAAATCTCTAAGACTGTCATCAAGATCGGCTTCAATTAATATATATCCCGGCAAAAAGTTTTTTAATTTTATTTTCTTTTTCCCGCCTTTTACCTCGAAAACTTTCTCAAGTGGTATCAACACATTATTGATTCTGTCCTCAAGCTTTTCATTTCTTATTTCATTGTCAAGATAAGCTTTTACTTTATTTTCATGACCTGAAATTATCCTGACTGCGTACCACTTGAATTTTCCCGAATCATCTTCGGGAGTCTCACCAGCGACAGTATTTTCCAGAACTTCTTCTGTTATTTGTTCCATTTCTTTATTATTTTTATCTTCACTCATTTGCATGTTTAAAAAATAGCTTTTAATAATTCACTAATTCCCTTGTCTATAATATAAACAATTACAGCCGAGATCAGCATAGTAACTATTACAACTTTAGTCGAATCAATAAGCTCTTCTTTCTTTGGCCAGGATACTTTTTTCATTTCTTTGTAAATATCCTCGAAAAAATTTATTACTTTATCCTTCATTGCAGGGTTTTATATTTGCTTGAACAAATGCACGGGAGGAGGGACTCGAACCCCCAACCAACGGTTTTGGAGACCGCTACTCTACCAATTGAGCTACACCCGTAAATAATTATTTGGACTCCCTGTGCAGAACATGTTGTTTTGTCCACTTGCAGTATTTTTTGAGCTCTAGTCTCTCCTTTGAGTTGATTCTGTTTTTTGTTGAAACGTAAACAGACTTACCTTTGTGCGGTCCTTCAACACTAACTAGTTTAATTTTTATTCTTGATCCTTCTTTTGCCATTATCTGTTAATATTTTTTTCTAAACTTTTTTTTAAAAATCTTTATATCTTATGATTGTTGTAACTATGAGCTGATGACCGGGATTGAACCGGTGACCTCTTCCTTACCAAGGAAGTGCTCTACCAACTGAGCTACATCAGCAATTCAATTTTAAATTATAAATGATAAATGTCTTTCAGGGCATTCATTTCACATTTATCATTTATAATTTAAAATTGTATAGAGCGGGAGACGAGGCTCGAACTCGCGACCAACAGCTTGGAAGGCTGTGACTCTACCAACTGAGTTACTCCCGCAAATTCAATTATTAATTATCCCTGTCTGCCGCCAGGCAGGAATTTTCAATGATCAATTTTTTATTTTTCTTGCCCACACTGTGAATCAAATAATTATTGAACATTGATATTTGATATTTGATATTTGAAAAGTTGCTCCCTTATTGATTCAAAATTATTTTAATGAACTATATAAATTTATTTCTTGACTACTTATCAGTATGCTTATGAGAATTTAATGTAATTATTTAAGTTTTCTTGGAGTAATGATAGGAATTGTTCTATTATAAAATTTTAAACTTTCTACTTTTAACTTTTCCCGAAGGGACGCCTTCGGCGCTACTTTTAACCTTCTACTATATTGTTGTGGGTAGGGAAGGATTCGAACCTCCGAAGACAATTGTCGACAGATTTACAGTCTGTTGCGTTTGACCGCTTCGCTACCTACCCATATACCCAAACAGAGATTGGGAAAAGATGTTAAAATATCTAAATTAACTTACTAAATCAATATAATTTTTGATTCAAGACATAGAAATTTCAAAATTACTTAAACCAGATTTGCGTTTCTCCACGCTAAAGGAATATAATTGAAAATTTGAAGAAAATTGACTTTTTTAAAGAAAACTTGGTAACGAAGTTTGCGCGTGACTTTCAACTTTTAACTTTCAACTAAAAGCGTGACTGATTCCAAATTACCCAATCTGAATGTGAAATGCCAACCGTAATTAAAAAAATCAAAGCCATGTCAAAAGATCCAACTGAAGGTTCACTAACCTATCGAAATATCGAACGACTCAACGGTGTCCTAGTTCCCGATAAAGGAGGGCTGAAAGAATTTTTGAATCAGGTTAAATGTGTCAAGCTCAAAGAGTTCAAGAGAATGCCGAAGGAAAATTAGTTCATTTTAAGTAAATTGAGGAGAAATTAGTTAGTCTACCCGGCTAAATCAAATTGCAGCAAAATGAATACTATAATTTACGCAAATCAGAATTTCTACAAATTCATATCTTAAATTTGAACATGAAAATTTTACTCATTGAAGATGAAACAACACTTGGAGAATCAATTGTTTCTTTTCTTAGAAACGAGGGTTATGTATGCGAGTGGGTAAAAAATTTCGATGCAGGAAGGGAAAAGATTTTTATATATGAATACGATTGTGCATTAATTGATATTACAATTCCCGGGGGCAGCGGACTTGAGATAGTCAGAGAATTTAAAAAGAGTAACCAAAAAACAGGAATCATAATAATTTCAGCTAAAAATTCTCTCGACGATAAAATTTCAGGATTGGATCTGGGTGCCGATGACTATCTGACAAAACCTTTCCATTTTGCAGAGCTTAATTCAAGGATTAAATCTGTTTTGCGAAGAAGGAATTTTGAAGGAAGTAAAGAAATCATTTTTAAAAATATCAGACTAATTCCCGACAGCCAGGAAATTTTCGTTGACGGCAAGCCGGTTAATCTTACAAAAAAGGAATTTTCTCTACTGTTGTTTTTAGTTTCAAACAAAAATCGTGTGCTAACAAAGGAATCCATAGCTGAACATTTATGGGGTGATGACGCCGATATGATCGATTCTTTTGATTTTATTTACTCACATATAAAAAATCTCAGGAAAAAAATAATTGATGAAAAAGGAAACACTCTTATCCAGTCTGTTTATGGTATTGGATATAAATTATTAATAAAATGAAATTACTTACAAAGACAAGTATATATTACCTCATATTTTCACTTATTCTTTTTCTGATCGGTGGGATATTTTTTTATATCCAGCTCAGAGAAATTTTAGATGAAGAATTCACAGAAGATCTTTATAAGAAAAAAGAGCTGGTCCTTCAGTATATTAATGATTCGTCTAAGATCCCACAGTCGTCGAATTTAATCGGAGATAAGATATCAGTTACAGCAGGAACTCAGCAGATTAATGAAGAATTAAAAGATACTTTGATTTTTGATCCTGTGGAGAAAGAATACCTCCAATACAGACAGCTGATTTTCCACGTTAAGGCAGGAAACAATATAAATATAGTCACGATAAGCAAACCATTATTTGAATCTGAAGATCTGATTGATGGAATAATCAGGTGGTTTATTATTGTTTCAGTTATCATGCTCATTTTGCTTTTTTTTCTAACAAGGCTGCTATCAAAAAAAATGTGGACACCTTTTTACGGGACGCTGAACCTATTGCAAAATTTTGACATTAATAAAAATGAAGCTGTTCTTTTTTCATCTGTAAAAATTTCCGAATTTAAAATGTTGAATGATGAAATTCAGAAAATGACTGAAAAAATTCGAAGAGATTATCAAAGTTTAAAAGAATTCACAGAAAATGCATCACACGAAATACAAACTCCCCTTGCAATAATCCGTTCAAAAATCGAACTCATGATTCAGTCTGAGAATCTTTTGCCCGAACAATTAAACTCCCTTAAAGATATTTATGAAACAACTCACCGGCTTTCAAAACTCAACCAATCCCTTCTCCTTCTTGCAAAAATAGAGAACCGGCAGTTTCCAGAGACACAAAATATTGAATTGACAAAATTAATTGAAGGGAAACTCAGTCAGTTTGAGGAAATGATTGTTTACAAAAGTATTACTGTGGAAAAAAAATTTACTAATACTTCGGAATTGAAGATAAATGCATATCTGGCTGATATACTTTTCTCTAATATTATCCTGAATGCAATTAAGCATAGTGAACAATGCGGAAAACTGTCTATCGAATTGAACAGAAACTCTGTTATTGTTACAAATTCCGGCGCTCCAACTGAAATTCCACCCGAGAAATTATTCCAAAGGTTTCAAAAAGGGAATCTGTCATCTGATTCAACAGGGCTAGGATTGTCAATTGTTAAACAGATCTGTATGACCTATAATTTTCGAATTCAATATTTTTATCATGAAGGAAATCACGTGATTTCTATTTTTTTCTGATCAACAGAATTTCTACAGAATTATTTTATATTTTTGTATATCATTTAATTTTAATAATATAAAAATGGAAAAAATAATTTTTGCAATGTGCTTCTTGTTAGTTGCTTCCTGCTCAGATGCACAAAAGCTAAAGGACTCGGATGTTCCTTCAGCTGTAAAAACAAGTTTCTCTACAATGTATACAGATGTCAAAACAGTAAAATGGGAGAAAGAGAACGGGAAATACGAGGCAGAGTTTGATCAAAACAATGTTGAAACATCTGCCTTATTCGATGCAAAAGGCACCTTTGTACAGAAGGAAGTTGAGATCCAGGTATCAGAACTGCCGGCTGCAGCCAGTAATTATGTTTCATCAAATCTTTCAGGTCAAAAAATTACGGAAGCTTCCAAAATAAGTGATGCAAACGGAACGGTTACATATGAAGCTGAAGTAGAAAAAGGGGATTATCTGTTTGATCAAAGCGGAAATTTCCTTAAGAAAGTTTCAGACGAGAACGAACAAGGTAAAGAAGATGATGATAAAGAAGATGATGATAAAGAAGATGATGATAAAGAAGATGATGATAAATAGTTGAAGGAACTGTAATTAACTATTTAACAAAAAAAAAATGAATAACTTATCAGGCACGTATCAAAACTTAATGCGTATCTTGTTTGCAATGATATTATGTCTGATAAGTATTGATTTTAACGGCACAGGAGCTAGAGACTGAGTTTGAAAGAAACAATTTTCAATTTCAGATGCAGACTCAGATCGAAGGTACGGTCGTGAGCAGCTTTGTTGAAAGGGAGCAGCAGATCAATATAAGGCTTATATATCCCGGAGCTTATAAAACCACAGTTCATTCACTTCAGAATAATAATATTCTTTTGCCGAACGGTTCTTTTAAACCCATAGCAGTGTTGCAAAAATTCAGATTGAAAAGGAGCTGCAGAGATCAACCGTGAAAATCAAAAGATGATCGGAATTATTTCAGCACGTTTAAATAACCGCGATCTCGGAAGCACATTAACTGATGCTCAGGATATTAAACTGGACGAATTCGCGCTGAATGTTGTTGATGTGTGTAAGTGATGAAGAAATACAAGAGGTAACTTCATTTTTCTTATGTTCTAATAAGTGTAGCGGAACGAAAGCATCGCTTATCTTATATTTGGAGTTAATTATAAAAATTAAAATTTATACTTCCGTAAAAAATCTCCGGACTCTTGAGTTAGATGATTCGATGGAAAGTTTTTTCTTCGCAGAAACATTGAAGTATGCATTTTTACTATTCGCACCGGAAAAGACTTTAGATCTTAAGAAAATGGTTTTTAATACGGAGGCTCATCCGTTGAAAATCGAGTGATGGGATTGATAGCTTATGCTATGAAGTGAACTTTTTAATTTCCCCAGCGAGGATACATTATTCCGTTACTGAACTGAGAACCATTTCTCCAGAATTGTCCGGGATTAATACTGCATTCCACTTCGTTACTATAGAGCTTATAATATTCGATTCTGTTGTCGGGATTTGAATATTGTAGTTCTGCTCTCATAACTGTTTTGAATTCCCCTTCAAACACAGGAATCGCAAAACTCCAGCATGTTTTTTTATCCAACGTGATGGGATAATAGCTATTTCCGCAAAAGCTGTTTTCAAGATACTCAATGTCTTTCCAGTTTCCGTATTTATCTTTTGCCTGAAGCTTCATATATAATCTGTTGTCCTGAGTATTGAAAGGTATTTCCTTATTTGTAGTGTTTGCTAAATTTAATTTTAATCCTTCATACATATCATCATAAGCAACATGTGAGCTTTTACTGATTGTAAGCGATAAACAATTTTTCAAAAAATTATCCTCTGCGGAAATATTTTTTGAGCAGAAATTTTTGTTGTAATCTTTGCTTACGAGAAACTTTCCAGCTTTCATATAATCAATATTAAGATGATAATTTTGCTTATCAGAATTATCCTGCCAGACTATCTCTCCGTTTTTATTGAAATATAAAATGCTCTCCTTAGTTGTCACAATTATCAGACCGTTTTTAAAATCAGCTGTTTCGAATAAATAAGGTCCTGGCTGAATTATTGTTTTCCCGTGGAAATCACTTAAACCCCAGTAATAATTCGCTCCATTATAATTCGCGTAATAAAAATATTCTTTACCGATATAATTGCTACCAAGCTGATGCTCCTGAAAAGGAATTAAATATTTTAGACTCAGATCCATTAATGCATATTGATTATTTTTAGCCACAACTATATGGCTGTCATACGGGCTTTTGTCAAAATATGTAAAAGTATCAGAGTTAATTTTATTGCCTGCCGCATCTATCAAAATATAACTATAACTATCGCGGAGCCTTACATAACACAAATTTTCGGAGATTGGAATAATACCTGCCCATTGAAAATTCTTAACTACAGACTCGCCCTTAGAATTGATAATACCATAATAGTCGTCTTTACTTGATCTTCCGTTAACAACTGTTATCGAATCATTATATAATTCTACAAATGTGGAATCGTTAATGCAGCTGCTCAGCTCTTTGCTTTTCATTCCGTCCTGCACCCTGCTGATTAAGAGATCTCCTTTTTCATTTATGAAACCTATATACTGTTTTCCCTCAGATGGAAAATAAACTCTTGCACAGCCTCTTTCAAAATTCCAAATCTCAGTATATTTACCAAATGGAATCATTATTTTGCCGCTGGAGTCAATCAAAGCCACTCTTTCCCTTTCATTTGCTTCTCCTCTAAAATCTCCCACTATGGCAAATTTTCCGCGAAGATTTATCCAGCTGTAAATTGTATCAATAACTAAATTGCCTTTCAAATCTATTACTCCGGTCTTTTTTGTGTTTGTATATACATAAGCTCTTTCAGGCTCCAAGAAAGTAATTGCTCTGTAATTTGGAAATTTAATTTCTCTTCCGTCTAAAAATAGAAATGACGGAACGCTATCATTAAAAACCATGGCAGTACCGTTCTTAAACTCCATCGCATAATCATATTTTGAATTGATGACAAAATCTCCGTTTGAATTTATGTAACCA
>Ga0180121_10000331_pt1 | contig 19487 bp, 18 predicted proteins | sample AntDrymUQ5402106_2_FD_129676 | JGI IMG/M metagenome (GOLD analysis project Ga0180121, IMG submission 129676) | Polar desert sand microbial communities from Dry Valleys, Antarctica - metaG UQ540 (21.06) (version 2) (version 2) | ecosystem: Environmental > Terrestrial > Soil > Desert | place...
AGCGCCGGCCCGCTCGACCTGCCCGAGGTGATCAAGACGATCACGAAGAACGTCGAGGTCGGCGTCGGCGGCAACGCGGAGCTCGACGGCAAGACCGTGCTCCGGTACGCGCTCTTCGCCTACTCGCTGCCGCCGGGCCACTTCTTCCAGGCGAAGATCGAGGGGCTCGAGGAGACGTCCGGGTTCGACCTGCTCGCGCCCGAGGCGAACGTGCAAAAGGCGGTGCAGGAGTTCGCCCACCCCGATGTCGAGTCACCGGAGAAGGCGACGGCCGTGGCGCTGAACGAGAAACCGAAGCCGGCCGCCGACAAGGCGCCGCCGCCTCGCGAGACGACGATCACGGTTCTGAACGGGAACGGGGTCACAGGCTCGGCGGGCACCGCGAGCTACCTGCTGTCACAGCGCAGCTACCAGATGGTCTACCCGCCGGACGGCAAGAACGCGAACGCGCCGAACTGGGAGTACTTCAAGACACGGATTCACTTCGACGACTCGCATCCTGGCGCGGAGGCGGCTGCCAAGAAGGTCGCGACGCTCTTCGGCACGGACGACGTTGCACCGCTCGATGCGGCCGTCTCGGCCCTCTCGAACAGCGCGCTCCTGACCGTGATCGTCGGCCAGACCTTCCACGGGACGCTTGCGGAGGCGCCCGTGGACAAGACGCCGCAGCGCCAGCAGCCAAGCGTCGCCCCGGGAGCGGAAGCGTCGGTCGAGCTCCTGCGGGAGCGGGCGCGGCGGGTCCCGTTCGGGTTGCTGGTGCCGACCGTGCTCGAGCGCACGTCCTCGATCGACCGCGAGCGCCCGCTGCGTCTGTACCGGATCGACCCGGACGGAAAGCACAAGACGATCCGGCTCACGTATCGCACCGGCGCGAACGAATACTGGGGCGTGCAGATGACCGACTGGGAGGACGCGCCCGTCCTCTCCGAGCGCAACGTCATCCGCTCGATCAAGGGCCGCCGCTACGAGCTCCACTACACCGGCCCCAAGCTGCACATGGTCGTGCTGCGGCAGGGCGGAGCGACATACTGGGTCGTGAACACGCTGCTCGATTCGCTCTCCAACGAGACGATGCTCGCGATCGCCAAGGGTCTCAAGCCGATTCGTAACATCAAGTAGGTAGGTTCCGGCCGTGTCCAAGGTCGCAGTCTTCGGGGCCGGCTACGTCGGTCTCGTCACGGGAGCGTGCTTCGCCGAGCTCGGCCACGACGTCGTCGTTCGCGATGTGCTCCCCGAGCGGATCGAGCGTCTGCAGGCCGGCGACGTCCCGATCTACGAGCCTGGACTCGACGAGTTGCTGCGCCGGAACGCCGAGCGTCTCACCTACACGCTCGACGTCGCCGAGGCAGTCGCGGGAGCCGAGTTCCTCTACGTGGCCGTCGGCACGCCGCCGACCTACTCCGGCGACGCAGATCTCTCGGCGATCTGGACGGTCGTCGATGAGCTGTCAGGACTTGACGGTCGCGCCGTGCTCGTGATGAAGAGCACCGTCCCCGTCGGTACCGGCGCGAGCGTGCGCCACCGCCTCGACGAGCGCGGCTTCGACCAGGTCGGCTACGCCTCCAATCCCGAGTTCACCGCCGAGGGAACCGCGATCCGAGATTTCCAGTATCCCGACCGGATCGTGATCGGCTCGTTCGACGCTGCGGACGGCGACGCCGTCGAGGAGCTGCACCGCGGCATCGAAGCTCCGGTCGTGCGCTGCGACGTGGCGTCGGCCGAGATGATCAAGCTGGCTGCGAACGCCGCGCTGATGACCCGGATCAGCTTCATCAACGAGATCGCGAACGTCTGCGAGGCGACCGGGGCGGACGTCGTCCGTGTGGCCGAGGGCGTCGGCCTCGACCGGCGGATCGGCGCGAGCTTCCTTCGCGCCGGGATCGGCTACGGCGGCAGTTGCTTCCCGAAGGACTCGCTTGCGCTGAAGCAGCTAGCGGCGAACTCGGGCTACCACTTCCAGCTCCTGAACGCCGTGATCGAGGTGAACGAGCTCCAGAAGCGGCGCGTGATCGGGAAGCTGCAGCAGCACCTCGGCAGCCTGCGCGGCAAGACCGTCACGCTGCTCGGGCTCGCGTTCAAGCCGAACACGGACGACATCCGGGAGGCGCCGAGCCTCGTGCTCGCCGGCCGGCTCGTCGCCGAGGGCGCGGAGGTGCGTGCGTGGGACCCGGTCGTCGACGGCGCCGCGGCGCTGCCGCAGGCGACGATCTGCGCCGACCCGTCGGAGGCGCTCGACGGCGCCGACGCGGCGGTGCTCGTGACCGAGTGGCCTCAACTCGCTCAGCTCGATTGGCGCGACGCCGCGGGCCGGATGCGCAATGCGCTCGTGATCGACGGGCGCAACATGCTCGACCCCGACGAGTTGCGCGCCGCGGGCTTCACGTACGAGGGCATCGGCCGAGCCGCCCGGCAGAAGGGCTAGCACCGTGAGCCTGCCTGCCGTGATCCTGGTCGGCGGCCTCGGCACCCGACTGCGGCCGCTGACCGACAGGACGCGGAAGGACATGCTGCCCCTCGTCGACCGGCCGCTGCTCGCCTACACGTTTGAGCATCTCCGCCGCTATGGCGTCACTCGCGCAATCGTTTCGTGCGGCTACCTGCCGACGCAGATCCAGGAGCACTTCGGCGAGGCGTACGGCGACCTCCGGCTCGAGTACAAGGTCGAGGCGGAGCCGCTCGGAACCGGCGGCGCGATCCGCTTTGCCGCCGAGGGCATCGACGAGCCGTTCTTCGCCCTCAACGGCGACTCGTTGCGTGAGACCGACCTTGATGCGCTCGTCGCGTTTCACCGCGAGCGGAGCGCGCGGGCGACGATCCTGCTGACGCCCGTCGAGGATCCGTCCCGCTACGGGCTCGTGCGGGTCGACAGCGAGGGGAGCGTGCGGAGCTTTCTGGAGAAACCTCGCCCGGAGGAGATCGACACGAACCTGATCAACGCCGGCATGTACGTCCTCGAGCCGGACGTGCTCGACCTGATCCCGCCCGGGCGGCCCGTGTCGATCGAGCGGGAGGTTTTCCCGCAGCTCGTGGAGGAACAGTCCGTCTCCGGCATCGCACTCTCCGGCTACTGGCTCGACGTCGGCACCCCGGACGCATATCTCCAGGCCCACCGCGACGTGCTCGAGCGGAACCTCTCCACCGAGCTCGGTGACGCGCTCGGCACCGACTACACGTTCGTCTCTCCCGGGGCCGAGGTGAGCCGGGACGCGAGGCTCGTACCCCCCGTTTTCATCGGTGCGGGAGCATCGATTGGCGCGGGAGCGCGCATCGGGAGTCTCGCGGTGATCGGCGCCGGGGCCAGGATCGGTGACCGCGCGGCGATCGAGTCGTCGGTCGTGGGGGCCGGAGCGACCGTCGGTAGCGGCACGACCGTGTCCGGAGCGATCGTGGGCGAGCGGGCCGAGCTCGGCGCCGGCGGCGACGTTCGCGGCCTGGCCGTCGTCGGCCCTGGCGCGAGGGTCGGTGACGGGAATATGCTCGACCACGGGCTGCGGGTTGCGGCGGACGAGATCATCGCCGCGGGTGCAGTCACCTTCTCGTGACCGGAATCGACTCACCGAACATCGACTCGCTCGACCGCTGGGCTTTCGAGGTCAAGAAGGTCCCGAAGCCGTGGGGGCACGAGCTGATCTGGGCACTCTCCGACACGTACTGCGGCAAGGTGCTCTTTGTGAAGGCCGGCGCCGCGCTCAGTCTCCAATTCCACAACGAAAAAGACGAGTCCTGGCTCGTCCAGTCCGGCCGCGCCAAGCTCGAGCTGGGCGAAGTGGGGCAGAAGCTTCTCTGCGAAGAAGTGGTCGGCGCGGGGGCGGCATTCCGCTACCGGCCGGGCACCGTGCACCGTGTGACAGCGATCGACGACACGACGATCCTCGAGGTCTCGACCCCGCATCTCGACGACATCGTCCGGCTCGAGGATCTTTATGGGCGGGAGGGCACCTCAGAAGCCTAACCTTGCCACGGATGTGGTAAGGTTCCGTCATGCAGGCGCTTACCGTCGGCGAGGCCGCCGCCCAGACCGGCTGGTCGGCCCGCATGCTCCGTTACCTCGAGGCTTCGTCGCTCGTCGTCCCGGCGCGGACGCCGTCCGGCTACCGGCTCTACGGGCTCCGCGAGCTGAACCAGCTGCGCTCGCTCCGCGACCTGCGCAAGCGGTTCTCCGTCGAGCTCGACCACCTCGGCTTCGCCGCACGCCTCCGCCGCGAGCCCGAACTGCGGGCCGCGGTCGAGACGTGGCTGCACGGGACCTCACTTTCAACCGACTGGGTCGACTGGGAGCAGCGCAAGCACGAGCGGCTCCTCGTGGCCTGACGACACCTACACTGCTCCGCTGACCTGACGAAAGGAATCGATGGCTACGACGAAGCGATACGACGTGAAGGATCTGGCACTCGCCTCTGAGGGCGTGCGCAGGATCGAGTGGTCGGACCGGCAGATGCCGGTCCTCGAGGCGATCCGCGAGCGCTTCGAGTCTGAGCAGCCACTCACGGGCTACCGGATCTCCGCCTGCTTGCACGTGACCACCGAGACGGCGAACCTGATGCGCACTCTCCAGGCGGGTGGCGCCGACGTCGTCATCTGCGCGTCCAACCCGCTCTCGACGCAGGACGACGTCGCCGCCGCGCTCGTCGACGAGTACGGGATCTCGACCTTTGCGATCAAGGGCGAGGACAACGACTCGTACTACCAGCACATCGAGGCCGCGGTCGACCACAAGCCGCACATCACGATGGACGACGGCGCCGACGTGATCGGTGTCCTCCACACCGCTCGGCGCGAGCAGCTCGGAGACGTGATCGCGGGCACTGAGGAGACGACCACCGGCGTTATCCGGCTAAAGGCGCTCGAGCGCGACGGCAAGCTCGCCTTCCCGGTCGTGGCGGTGAACGAGGCGAAGACGAAGCACCTCTTCGACAACCGTTACGGCACCGGTCAGTCGACGCTCGACGGCATCATCCGCGCGACCAACGTGCTCCTCGCCGGACGGATCCTCGTCGTCGCCGGCTACGGCTGGTGCGGCCGCGGCGTCGCGATGCGCGCCAAGGGCATGGGCTCGAACGTCGTCGTCACCGAGGTCGATCCGATGAAGGCGCTCGAGGCGGTGATGGACGGCTTCATGGTGATGACGATGGAGGAGGCCGCCAAGATCGGCGACATCTTCATCACCGCGACCGGCGACAAGTCCGTCGTTGCGAAGCGGCACATGGAGTTGATGAAGGACGGAGCGCTCCTGGCGAACACGGGCCATTTCAACGTCGAGATCGAGCTGCCCGCCCTGCGCGCGCTCGCCACCGAGACTCGGCAGGCCCGCGAGTTCGTCGAGGAGTTCACGCTGAGCGACGGCCGCCGGCTCAACCTGATCGCCGACGGCCGCCTGGTCAACCTGGCTGCCGCCGAGGGGCATCCGGCCCAGGTCATGGACATGTCCTTCGCCAACCAGGCCCTCTCGGCGGAGTACGTCGTCCAGAACGCCGCCTCGCTCGAGAAGAAGGTCTACGTGGTGCCGGAGGAGATCGACAACGAGATCGCCCGGCTCAAGCTGGCGACGATGGGCATCGAGATCGACCAGCTCACGGAGGAGCAGGCGAAGTACCTGGCCTCGTGGGACGAGGGGACCTAACTCCAGAGCAGATCGTTCGTCTGGAAGCCGGCGCCGTCGTTCTCCTCGACCAGCGCCGGCTTCCGGTCGACGAAGTCGAGCTTCGTTGCGAGTCGGCGGCTGAGGTCGCAGAGGCGATCCGGACGCTCGCGGTGCGGGGAGCGCCGGCGATCGGCGTCGCAGCCGCGTACGGGTATGCGCTCGCCGCCGAGCGTGGGGAGGACCTCGATGCGGCTTACCGCGTACTCGCCGAGTCGCGGCCGACTGCCGTGAATCTCACCTGGGCGCTCGAGCAGATGCGGGGCGACCCCAGCCCGGGGCGGGCTCGCGCGTTGCACTTTGCGGAAGTTGATCGGTGCAAGCGCATGGGTACCCATGCATCGGCTCTTTTCAGACCTGGCACGAACGCCCTCACCCACTGCAATGCGGGCGGGCTCGCGACCGGCGGCTACGGCTCCGCCCTCGGCGCCCTGCGCGCCGCCTGGGAAGACGGTTTGCTCGCCCACGTCTGGGTCGACGAGACGCGACCGTTGCTCCAGGGCTCGAGGCTCACCGCCTGGGAGCTAGAGGCACTCGGCATCCCACACGCGGTGATCGCGGACTCGGCCGCCGCGCACCTGATGAGCCGGGGTGAGGTCGACTGCGTCGTCACCGGCGCCGACCGGATCGCGGCTAACGGCGATGCCGCGAACAAGATCGGCACCTACGGGCTCGCGGTTGCCGCGGCACACCACCGGATCCCCTTCTACGTCGTCGCCCCGACCTCCACCATCGACACGGCGACGGCGACCGGGGAAGAGATCCCGATCGAGGAGCGAGACGGAGCCGAGATCACGTCACGCTTCGCCGCTCGCAACCCCGCATTCGACGTCACGCCCGCCGGATTGATTGGCGCGATCGTGACGGAGGAGGGCGTGCACCGGGCCCCGTATTCCGAGTCATTGCCACAGGTCGTGCACGCGTGAAGCTGCTCGTGATCGCGGCCGGGTACGCCACCCGCCTCTATCCGCTCACCAAGGACACGCCCAAGGCGCTCCTCCCAGTGGGTGGACGGCCGATGCTCGACCGCGTGCTCGAGGCGCTCGCTGGGGTGGGCGCTGCTGAGACGTACGTCGTCACGAACGCACGCTTTGCGGGGCAGTTCGAACGGTGGTCGGAAGGTCACCCAGGCGTGCGGGTGTTGAATGACGGAACGACGAGTGACGAGGACAAGCTCGGCGCGATCGGTGACATCGCCTTCGTGCTCGACGAGGCGCAGGTGGACGACGACCTCGTCGTCGTCGCGGGCGACAACCTCTTCTCCGAAGACCTGGCCGGGTTCGGACGCTATATCCAGGAACGGAACGAGCCGGTGCTCGCGCTCTACGACGTCGGCGACCTCGCCGAGATGTCGAAGTACAACGCGATTGAGACCGACGCCGAGGGCAGGATCACGTTCTTCGAGGAGAAACCCGCGGCTCCGGCGAGCACATTGACGGGGGTCGCGCTCTACTTCTACCCGCGCCGGACACTGCCGCTGATCCGGCAGTACGTCGCCGAGGGACACAACCCCGACCAACCTGGCCGGCTCGTTCAGTGGCTCTACCCGCGCGTGGACTTCTACACCTGGCGGGTTCCGGGCCGGTGGTACGACATCGGCTCTGCCGAGACGCTTCGCGAGGCGGACGAGGCGTTTTCACGAACGTGACACAGCGGCGTTGCGCTTTCGTGGCCGGTGCGCGCGTACGGTCCGAGAGTGCTCCTCGATGTGCTCCTGCCACAACGCTGTGCAGCCTGTGAGCTGCCCGGCCACGCGCTCTGTGCGAGCTGCCACGACTCGCTGATCCGGCTCTCGCCGCCGTTCTGCGCTCGCTGCGGCGCGCCGGGAGCGTGGCCGGTCAAACGTTGCGCGGAATGCAGTGGGCGGCGGATCGCGTTCGCGACTGCGCGGGCCGCGATCGTCTACGACGCGTCCGCCCGCCGGCTCGTGCAGGCGTGGAAGGAGCGGGGCCAGCGGCGGCTCGCGCGTGCGGCGGCGTCACTCGTCGTCGAGACGCTGTCCCGCCCTGACGTGGCGGCTCTCGCCTTCGTTCCTTCGGACGGTGAGCGCGCGCTCCAACGGGGGCACCGGCCTGCGGAAGCGCTCGCGCGCGAGCTCGGGCGGGCGTGGGAGCTGCCGGTTGCAACCCTCGTCCAGCGCTGCCGGTCGGTGGAGCGCCAACGAGGGCTCAGCTTGCAGGAGCGGCGTCGCAACGTCGCGGGCGCCTTCGCATCCGCCCGCGCGTCGCCGTCGCGTGTCTGCCTCGTCGACGACGTCTACACGAGCGGTGCCACGGCCGCGGCGGCCGCGTCCGCGTTGCGGCGGGGCGGCGCGCGCAGGGTGGAGGTGGTGACGTTCGCGCGGGCTGTTCGTTAACCTGAGCTCAACTACCGGACGAAGGAGACGCGATGCGACTTCAGGTCAAGGGCCGAAACGTCGAGGTCAGCGATTCGATCCGGAGATACGCCGAGGACAAGCTCGGCAAGCTCGAGCGGCAGCTCGCCGACCCGACCCAGGTCGAGTTGGAGCTTGCACTGGAGCACAATCCGTCGATTGCGGACAACCACGTCGCCGAGGCGACGATCTGGACGAAGGGCCCGACCCTGCGCGCACGCGAGGCCTCGACCTCGTACGAAGCGTCGATCGACCAGCTCGTCGAGAAGCTCGAGCGCCAGGTCAAGCGCTACCGCGAGAAGCGCAGCCGCAAGGAGACGGGGCGGCGAGCAAACGGAAACGCGCCGCCGGACGAGCCGAACTTCTCGGCCGAGCAGCTGGAGCAGATGATTGTCAAGTCGAAGCAATTCGACCTGCAGCCGCTGACACCGGATGAGGCGGCGCTCGAGCTGGAGTTGATCGGACACGACTTCTTTGTCTTCGTCAACGTCGACACCGGTAAGACGAACGTGGTCTACCGTCGGCGCGCGGGTGCCTACGGGTTGATCGAGCCTCAGGCCTAATGGGCCTCTTCCGCCGGAGCCGGCCGCTCCATGAGGAGCTCGCGGAGTCGGCAGGGCTCGACATCGGAGCGCCGGAGCAAGCGCCTTCGCGCACAGCGGGGTTGATCCACGGCCTGGCCGACGGCTTCCTCAGCACGCCGCCGGACGCGTTCGGCAAGCCGTCGCCTCTCGGCGAGGTCGCCTTCCACGGCTTGCACCGACCGCGGCAGTGGGACACGGTCGCGAGCGCGCGGGCGGAGCTGCCGGTCGACGAGATCCACTTCACGGCGCTTCCAGACGGGACGCTGCTCGTCCAGGAGGACGTCCCCGACGGGTCGCTGGTGTCGCTCGCGGAAGCGGTGGAAGCGTCGGTTCAGCCGCCGTACCGCGCCGAAGGCGTCCGCCAAAGCGAGAGTGTCTGGGCGGTGGCCGCGAAGCGCATCGAAGTCCGGGCATTCCCGGAGCACGAGGGGGACGAGCTGGAGCTCGTCGAGGACGACCACGTCATCCTTGGCCATCGACTCGACGGCGACCTCTTCCAGGTCGAGGTGACGCCGCTCTAAACGGAGCTACTGACGAACGCCGCGACGGTGAAGCCGAGCGTGCGTCCGGAGGCGTAAGCGATGCCGCGCCGGCCGAGTTGCGCCTCGAACCGCGACGTCAGAGTCCGAAAGAGGACATCGTGGCCGTTCGCGAGCCGCCGGAGCCGCAGTTGCCGGCCCGTCCCGTACGCGACGATGCCGGCCGAGAGCCCGAGGAAACGCGAGCCGGCGGGCAGCGGGATCCGCCTGATGGCGCCGTCTCGGTGGATCTCGAGTCCTGCGCCTGTCTTGACGACCAGACCCGGCGCGGCGAGTACGGCGAACTGGACGAAACCGGGAGCGTACGGCGTCTGCCCCAGAACGCGACCGGTAAGGGAAAGCCGCAAGACGCTCCCGTCCGCAAGCACCGCTGCGTAGCCGCGGGAGTGCGCACTCAGAGCGCCCACCTCGGCGGGCGCGTCGACCGAGAACCTCCGGGATCCATTGGGCGACAGGACGACGATCGTGCGCCCCACGGCGTATGGCAGCGACTCTTCCCAGGCGCGGCCGAGCACGATCGGCGCGGCACCGTCGACGTCGGCGGATTTGAACGCGATCCGCCGGGCGGGAGCGCGGCCGCGCTTCGTCCAAAGCGACCAGTCCCGGATGTTGCCGCCCGCGTACGTCAGCCAGAGCGTGCGACCCTCCGTCACGGCGACGCCGGCGACCCCGCTACCAGTGCTCGTGGACACGAAGCAATGGCTCGCGACCCGCACATCGCCGCGCGTCGCGACGTCCCAGCGGCGTACCTCGTGACAGCCGCGCCGGTACTCGTCCGCATAGCCGATGTCCGTCCCTGCGATGCCGATCGCTGACAACGGTCCGGCCACCGGACGCTCGCGTAGTGCCGCCGCCGACGCGACCGGAGCGACCGCTAGGAGCGCAGTGGACAAGAGGAGCCACTTCACGACGCGCACGCTACAACGGGGCTGTTAGCCCTCCGTGAAGCTCCCGTAAGGAACGTCAGCAGCGGCTACCCTACGTCGATGCCGACCGCCGACTTCGGGAAGCTCGAGAAGGTCCTTCGCCTCGGCGAGGGCCGGCGCATGAAGCGGCTCGCCGCCCAGGCCGACTACATCGCCTCGCTCGAGCCCGACCTCCAGAAGCTGTCCGACGACGAGCTCCGTGGGACGACTGCGGCCCTGCGCGAGCGCCTCGAAAACGGGGAGCCGCTCGACGACCTGCTCTTTGAGGCGTATGCCGCGGTGCGCGAGGCACGCTGGCGCGAGTCGCAGCAGCGCATGTTCGACGTCCAGATGATGGGGGGAATCGTCCTCCACGAGGGCGACATTGCCGAGATGAAGACCGGCGAGGGGAAGACCTTCGTCGCCGCGCTCGCGCTCTACTTGAACGGGCTACCTGGCACCGGCGTCCACCTCGTCACGGTCAACGACTACCTCGCCAAGCGCGATGCCGAGTGGAACCAACCTGTGTTCGAGCGCCTCGGCATGACCGTCGGTTTCATCCAGAATCAGATGCCGTTCGCGGAGCGCAAGGAGGCCTACGGCGCCGACATCACCTACGGCACCAACTCGGAGTTCGGCTTCGACTACCTGCGCGACAACATGGCCGTGTCGAAGGACGGCCTCGTCCAGCGCAGTCACGCCTACGCGATCGTCGACGAGGTGGACTCGATCCTGATCGACGAGGCACGCACACCGCTAATCATCTCCGGCGAGCCCGAAACCGCCGCCACGACCTATTACGACTTCGCGCGCATAGTCAAGGAGCTGACCGCCGCACCGGCGACACGCAAGGGTGAGAAGGGCGAGGACGAGACAGAGCTCTCCGGCGCCGACTATCTCTACGACGAGAAGCACAAGACCGTGTCTCCTGCGCAGACCGCGATCGACAAGATCGAGCGCGCCCTCAAGATCGAGAACCTCTACGACCCGACCAACGTCCAGCTCGTCAATCACCTGATTCAGTCGCTCAAGGCGGAGTCGCTCTACCAGCGCGACGTCGACTACGTGATCCAGGACGGCGAGGTGAAGATCGTCGACGAGTTCACCGGCCGGATCATGGAGGGGCGCCGCTGGAGCGACGGCCTGCATCAGGCGGTCGAGGCGAAAGAGGGCGTGCGGATCCAGGAGGAGAACCAGACGCTGGCGACGATCACTCTGCAGAACTACTTCCGCCTCTACGAGAAGCTCGCCGGGATGACCGGTACCGCCAAGACCGAGGAGAAGGAGTTCGTCGAGATCTACAACCTCCACGTCGTCGAGATCCCGACGAACGTCGCGGTCGTGCGGCGCGACGAGAACGACTTCATCTTCAAGTCGAAGGACGCGAAGTTCGCGGCCGTGATCGATGACATCAAGGAGCGCTACGAGAAAGGGCAGCCCGTGCTCGTCGGCACGATCGCCGTCGAGACGTCCGAGTATCTCTCCGAGCTGATGAAGCGGCGCGGCATCCCCCACAACGTGCTGAACGCGAAGGAGCACGAGCGCGAGTCCGAGATCATCAAAGACGCGGGCCAGCAGCAGTTGGTCACGATCGCGACGAACATGGCCGGCCGCGGCGTCGACATCAAGTTGGGTGAGGGGGTCGTCGACCTCGGCGGCCTCTACGTGCTCGCCACCGAGCGGCACGAGTCGCGCCGGATCGACAATCAGCTTCGCGGCCGTTCAGGCCGTCAGGGCGATCCCGGCGAGACACGCTTCTACCTCTCGGGTGAGGACGACCTCGTGCGTCTTTTCGCCGGCGACCGGATCAAGAACATCATGGAGCGCTTCAAGCTGCCGGACGACCAGCCCATGGAGGCGAAGATCCTCTCGAATCAGATCGAGAACGCCCAGAAGAAGGTCGAGGAGCAGAACTTCGTCGCCCGCAAGAACGTCCTCAAGTACGACGACGTGATGAACACCCAGCGCCAGGTGATCTACGAGCAGCGCCGCCGCGTGCTCGACGGCGACGATCTCTCCGACGAGGTGCGCGAGTGGATTCGCGAAGTCGTCGAGACGAACGTCGCCAACGCGACCGACGGCGAGTTCGCCGAGGAGTGGGACCTTGCTGCGTTGGTGGCGCAGATGCAGGGTCTCTACGGCACCGACATCACGGTCGAGGAGCTGCGGGAGGAGGTCGCGCTCGAGCGCGAGGCGCTGATGGAGGAGTTCGTCGAGGACGCGCTCGAGACCTACGGCGAGAAGGAGAAGCTGTACGGGGCAGAGTTGATGCGGGAGATCGAGCGCTACGTGATGCTCCAGGTCGTCGATTCACGCTGGCGCTCCCACCTCGACTCGATGGATTACCTCCGCGACGGCATCCACCTGCGGGCGATGGCACAGAAGGATCCCCTCGTCGAGTACCGCGCCGAGGGTCACGCGATGTTCGAGGAGCTGGGCGGGACGATCCGCGAGGAGGTCGTGCTGACGCTCTTCCACGCGCAGATCGAGGTGAACGAGCCGCAACCCCAGCCGGAGCAGGGGAACGGCAACTTCCAGTACCAGCACGACACCACCGCGGGCGCCGAGGTGATCGCAGCCGCGGGCGGCGGAGCCACCTCCGTCGGCACCTCCTACGCCCCCGGCCCGGGCGGCACGGCCACGGCCACCGCCGTCAACGAGCACAAGGACATCGGCCGCAACGACCCCTGTTGGTGCGGGAGCGGCAAGAAGTTCAAGAAGTGCCACGGCGCCTAGCAGCGGCTTGACGGCCGCTCAGCCGCCGGCTGGCAGCCACCCTTCGCGATACCCGACCCACTTCGACCACGGCAGGCTGGCATGAGCCTCTGCGTACGCGTCAGCGGACTTCGTGGTCTCTCGGCTGACGCTGGCGCCGTACCTGGCCGCCGCCTCGCACGGCAGGTAGACGATCCCAAGGCACACGTGATAGCCGCTAGCATCGACGCGTGTCCGAGACCACGATCCCGCTCGACCAGCAGCTCGAGGAGATCAGAGCCCAGCTCGCCTGGGTTCGTGATTACCTTTGACCCGGAAGCCGTAGCGTCCCGCGTCGCCGAGCTCGAGCAGGAGCTGGGGGAGCCGGGCTTCTGGGACGACCAGGCCCGCGCGACCGCCGTCTCGACCGAGCACTCCCGGCTCTCGAAACGCCTCGAGCGCTACCAGCGGCTGCAGCGCGAGCACGATGACGCAGCCGAGCTGCTCCAGCTCGAGCCGGAGCTCGCAGGAGACATCGAGTCGCAGCTGCAGCCGATCCGGAGCGAGCTCGAGCGGCTCCAGGAGGACGCGCTCTTCAACGGCGAGTACGACACCGGCGACGCGGTCGTCTCCGTGCACGCGGGCGCGGGCGGCACCGACGCGCAGGACTGGACGGAGATGCTGCTCCGCATGTACCTCCGCTGGGCCGAGGACCGGGGTTTCGGGGCGGAGCTCCTCGAGGCGAGCCCCGGGGAGGAGGCTGGCCTCAAGTCGGCGACGATCACGGCCAAGGGTGAGAACGCCTACGGCCTCTTCAAGGCCGAGCGCGGCGTCCACCGGCTCGTTCGCTTGAGCCCATTCGACAGCGCCCACCGTCGCCACACTGCCTTCGCGCAGGTCGTCGTCGCGCCGCTCCTGCCCGAAGAAAGCGCAATCGAGATCAACGAGGACGACCTCCGGATCGACACCTACCGCGCCTCCGGGGCCGGCGGCCAGCACGTCAACAAGACCGACTCAGCTGTCCGGATCACCCACCTGCCGACCGGGATCGTCGTCCAGTGCCAGAACGAGCGCTCCCAGACCTCGAACAAGCAAACGGCGCTGCGGATCCTCAAGTCGAGGCTCGTCGAGCTCCAGGAGGAGGAGCGCGAGGCCGAGCTCGCCAAGGAGCGCGGCGCAGCGCAGGACATCGGCTTCGGGAGTCAAATCCGGAGCTACGTGCTCCAGCCCTACCAGCTCGTGAAGGACCTTCGCACCGGTTACGAGGTCGGCAACGCCCAGAGCGTGCTCGACGGCAACCTCGATGGCTTCGTACGCGAGTACCTGCTTGCCAAAGCCTCGGGAAAGGCGGTGTAAGTGCTCCCCGCCGCCAATACGCCCGCGTACTTCCGGCGGGAAGCACTGACCGGCTTGTCGGCTAGACTTGAACCTTCACAGATGCCGGAGCGGCACGGTTGAGATCGATCGCGCTGACTTCCCCCTGATTCCGGTGACTGACTCGAACTTGCAGACAGACGTGACTCAAGCCGCGGCCGTCGAGCCGCAGAACGGCATTCCGGCCGACGTCTCGGCAGAAGGCACGATCGACGCCTCGATTGCGGGGACGATGATCGTGTTCGAGGAAGTGATCAAGGTCTACGAACCGAACGTGATCGCCCTGAACGACGTCTCATTCGTGATCGACAAAGGCGAGTTCGTCTTCGTCGTCGGCGCCTCCGGCTCGGGCAAGTCGACGATGATCCGCCTGCTGCTGAAGGAGCTCGAACCGAGCTCCGGCCGGATCTTCGTCGGCGGCCGTGACCTCGCGCGCCTCAAGCAGTCGAAGGTGCCGCTGCTCCGCCGCAACGTGGGCTGCGTCTTCCAGGACTTCAAGCTGCTCCCCAACCGCACCGCGGGTGAGAACGTCGCCTACGCGCTCAAAGTGCAGGGCGAAAGCTCCGCGAACATCCGGCGCAAGGTGCCCGAGGCGCTCTCGCTCGTCGGTCTCTCGGACAAGACCGGGTCCCTGCCGGATGAGCTCTCGGGCGGCGAGCAGCAGCGCGTCTCGATCGCGCGCGCCGTCGTCAACCACCCGCCGCTCCTGATCTGCGACGAGCCCACCGGCAACCTCGACCCGGACACGTCGGTTGGGATCATGCAGCTGCTGTACCGGATCAACCGGGCGGGGACGACGATCCTGATGGTCACCCACGACCGCGAGATGGTGGACAAGATGCGCCGTCGCGTGATCGCGCTCGAGGAAGGGCGGCTCGCCCGCGACGAACGCCGTGGAGGCTACGAGAGCGAATGAGGGTCAAGCTCTTGTTCTCGGAGTCGCTTCGCTCGCTGGGGGCGAACCTCTCGACCACGATCGCCGCGACCATGACCGTGCTAATTGGGATGTTCCTGCTCGGCCTCTTCATTGCCCTGGGCTCGTGGGTTGTGTCCTGGTCCGACCATGTCAAGCGCGAGCTGCTGGTCAAGGTCTTCTACGTGCAGGACGCGAAGGAGGCGCAGATCAACGACGTGCGTGCCCAGCTCGAGGCTGATCCGCGCGTCAAGTCGGTCACGTTCGTCTCCGCTGAGGAAGCGCTCGACCGGATGCGCCGGAAGTTCCCCGAGCTGACCGCGAATCTGCCGTCGAACCCGCTGCCGCCGTCGCACGAGATCGTCCCGGTGCGCGGCGAGGACGTCGACGCGATCGCGGCCAGCCTCCGCCCGACACCTCCGGGCGTCGACAAGGTCAAGTACGGGAAGCAGACCGCCGACCGGATCCTCCGCGTCGCTCGCGTGATCGAGATCGTCTTCCTGGTGGCGGTGATCGTGCTGCTCGTCGCCTCGACGCTCCTGATCGCGAACACGATTCGCCTCTCGATCTTCTCTCGCCGCCGTGAGATCGAGGTGATGAAGCTCGTCGGCGCCACGAACTGGTTCGTGCGCGGCCCGTTCATGCTCGAGGGCCTGCTTTGCGGGCTCGTCGGCTCGCTGGTAGCCGTGCTCCTGCTCCTGCTCGGCAAGGAGCTGGCTCTGCCGGCGATCCTCGGCCGGATCGAATCGTCTTCAGACGTCGAAGCGCTCGCCTTCTCGACGAACGCGCTGATCCTGCTCATCGTCGGGCTCGGCGTCGGGGCGCTCGGCTCGGGCTTGACTCTCCGCCGTTTCCTGCAAGTCTGACTTGGCCTCCCGCCGAGAGCACCGCGGCCGCCAGAAGCGGCCGAGCCGCGGACAGCGGCGCCAACGCCGCGAAGCGCACCTGCGCGTCCCTGAGCCGGAGATCGTCCTCCCCTACCGGAGGATCGAGCCTGAGACCGTCGTCGCCCACGTCGGCCCGACGAACTCCGGCAAGACCCATTCGGCGCTCCAGTTCCTCGCCGAGACCGGCCGGGGCGTCTTCGCTGCGCCGCTGCGCATGCTCGCGCAGGAGGCACACCGGCGGCTGAGCGCACAGCTCGGGGAGGAGAAAGTCGGCCTCGTCACCGGCGAAGAGCGCGTCAACGAGAACGCCCCGATCATCTGCTGCACCGCCGAGATGGCCCCGCTGTCGGGTGATGTCCTCGTCCTCGACGAGGTGCAGTGGGCCGATGACAGCGAGCGCGGCTCAGCTTGGACGAGGCTGCTGCTGGCGGGCGAGTACAAGCACATCCTCCTGCTCGGCGCGGTCGAGGCGCTGCCGCTCCTCGCACACGCGTTCCCTGATGCAGAGGTTCGGTTCTTCGAGCGCAAGGCGCCGCTCGACTGGACCGGCGCGGTCTCCTTCCAGAGCCTCAGGCCCGGCACGGTCGTCGTCGCGTTCAGCCGCCGCGCCGTCCTCGCGCTCGCTGGGGAACTGAACCGGCGGCAGCCGGGCCGCGTCGCCGTCCTCTACGGCGCTATGCCGCTCGGCTCCCGCCGTCTCGAGATCGAGCGTTTCGTCAACGGGCAAGCCGACGTGTGCTGCGCCACCGACGTGCTCGGGCACGGCGTCAATCTCCCCTGCGAGACGCTGCTGTTCGCGGAGTCGCAGAAGTTCGACGGCGAGGAGCGGCGCGACCTGCACGCTTGGGAGATCGCGCAGATCGCCGGCCGTGCCGGCCGCTTCGGTCTCGTCGAGCGCGGCCACGTGGGCGTCCTGACAGGGATCGTCTGGGCAAACGCCGACCCCGACCTGATCGAGTCGGCGCTGACACCGCACGTGCCGCTCCCGGGCGGGCACATGGGCTACCGCGTCGTCGACACGGCGCGCATTCGGCCGCGGCTCGAGGATCTGCCGGCAGAAGGCCCGCAACAGCTCGCGGCCGCCGTGCGAGCGTGGCATACGGCCGCCCTACGTCAGTGGGCGACGGACGGCTGGCTCTCCGTGGAGTCGATCGGGCCGCTGCTGGTACGACTCGAGGGCGTGCAGCGCGGGTTGAAGGAGCGGGGCCGAAGCCTGTCGCTCGAACAAACGTGGAAGCTCGTCAACGCGCCGGTGGACGAGGACAACGTCGAGCTGCTCGCCACGCTCGCGCTGGCCGTTGCCGGCGACCGGGCGGCGCGCCCCATGCTCGCGTGGCTGCTCGACACGAACCGGCTGCGCGACGCCTCGCTCGAGGATGCCGAGCAGGCTGCTCGCACCGCGAGCATCTTGCGCTGGTTCGCGCTCCAGTACACCGACGTCGGCGGCGTCACGATCGAGCGCGCCGCCGAGCTCGAGATCGCCGCGGCCGAGCGTGTCAGCGCCAAGCTGGCGGCCGAGGTGCGGTCACCGTCGGTGGGCCGCTGCAAGTCGTGCGGGCAGAGCTGCGCCCCCTGGTTCGCGCTCTGCGAAAGGTGCTACGGGCGCCGGTAGTGCAGCGCAACGGCCATGGTCGCGGCAATCACGATCGCGGCGACCACGTTCGGAACGATCAGGGCCCAATTCTCGATCGAGATCCCGTATGCCAGCCAGAGCAGGAAGCCGACGAAGAGCACCGTCATGTAGCCGAGCGAGACCCCGCGCGAGGAGCGGTGCTGGACGATTTTCCGGATCTGCAGGATCGGAGAGACCGCCATCGCGATGCCCCAGCCGGCGGCGGCGAACGCGAGCGCGGTGGCCACAGAGCCAAGCTACCTACAATCGCCGGATGGCCAAACCGACCGGAACGAAGCTGATCGCCGACAACCGCCGCGCCCGTTACGACTACGAGCTGCTCGAGCGCTTCGAGGCCGGCATCGTGCTGACCGGTACCGAGGTGAAGTCGCTCCGCGACGGGCGGGTCACGCTCGCCCAGGCGTACGCCGACGTCCGTGACAACGAAGTCTGGCTGATCGGCGCCGACATTGCCGTCTACGACCAGGGGAACATCGCGAACCACGAGCCGGGTCGCGACCGCAAGCTGTTGCTGCACCGCGGCGAGATTGCGTCCCTCCACGGGAAGGTGCGGGAGAAAGGCCAGACGATCGTCCCGACACGCCTCTACTTCAAGGACGGGAAGGTGAAGATCGAGCTCGCGCTCGCCCGCGGCAAGGAGAAGGGCGATAAGCGGCGGACGATCGCCGACCGCGACGCCAAGCGTCAGATCGATCGCGCGCTCAAGTCGCGGCGATAGTCGCGCGCACGATCACGACGCCCGGCTCGAGCACGTAGCCGTGCTTCTCGTTCAGGCGCCGGATCGGCTCGTTCCGCACCTCGTTCGAGGTCTGCAGCGACGTGTAGCCGTTGGCCTTCGCCCAGGCGATCTGCGTGCGCTTGAGTGCGGCTGCGATCCCGCGACTGCGGTGCGCGCGCTTGACGCCGGTGAGGTCGTGGAAGGCTCGATCTCTCCGCTCAGGTGACAGCGAAAGCTTCGCGAAGCCGGCCACCTCGCCGTTCGCGACCGCGACGAAGACGGCGTTCGGGTCGTCGCTCTCGCCCTGCATGTCGCGGGCGAGCCACTCGTCGAGGGTCCCGATGTCGTCGTCCTCCTCGCCCGGGATGTCCGGGACCGCCTCGCGGGCGACCTCGTAGATGCCGGCCGCGAGCTCCGGGCGCTCGGCCCAGGTGACAATCTCGATTCCCTCCGGTGGGCTTTGCGCCGGTGCTTCCGTTGCCGTCAAGTCGAGCACGAGCCGCGAGTTGCGGCCGACCTCTTCGTAGCCGTGTCGAACCGTCCATGCAAGACTCCCCGAGTCGTCCTCGCTCACCGCACCCTCGAGCTCCGTCGCGCCCTGCTCGAGCGCCCAGCCTGCAACTGCCTCGAGCAGCGCGGCTCCTGTGCCGGCGCCGCGACGCTCGGGGGCGACGAGCGCGGCACCGATCGCGCGGTGCGGCGGCGTGTGCCAGCCGGTGAGCCCGAATCCGGCGCCGGCCGTCTCGCCATCGCGCTCCGCCAGCAGCCAGACCGTGGCGCCGGCCTGGTTGCGCCAGTCGATCAGGCCGGAAACGGTCGCATCTTCGCGTGGCATCGCCGCCTTCGCGACTTCGACCAACTCGGGAAGCTCGTTCTCACCGATCTCGCGAATCCGCAGCATGCAGCTACAATACGAGCACAACACATACGGGGGCGACCTGGTTTCGACGTGGTCGGTTCTCCGGTAGAGCTGCAAGCCGAGGTCCCCGGTCGGCCTCGTAAAACCACCGGGAAACGAACAAATGCGAAGCATGAACTCGCACACGCTGCCTAGGTAACCCTAGGGCCGGCGTCGTCGCTCCTGGCTCGGCCCGAGGTCAGGTATGCGGCGCCAACGTTCGGGCTCGGCACCAAGGGAGAGCCAATCGCCCGCGGTGCGACGCTTCAGGATGGCTAGCCCGTCGGTAGGTCGTCTGGGAACCGGCCGCCGGGCGAAATCAAAGCCCAG
>Ga0180121_10000332_pt1 | contig 19417 bp, 17 predicted proteins | sample AntDrymUQ5402106_2_FD_129676 | JGI IMG/M metagenome (GOLD analysis project Ga0180121, IMG submission 129676) | Polar desert sand microbial communities from Dry Valleys, Antarctica - metaG UQ540 (21.06) (version 2) (version 2) | ecosystem: Environmental > Terrestrial > Soil > Desert | place...
TGCTGAGAAATGTAATGTAGAGCTTGACACTTCAAAAAACTTCATGCCGAATTATCAGATACCTGAAGAAGAAAAAAAGCAGGCTAAGAGCTTTGATGAATATCTTGACAAACTTTCTTATGAAGGATTAAAAGAAAAATTTGGAAATTTCACTCAAGAAGTTGAAGACCGGCTGAAGTTTGAGCTTGACGTTATCAAGAAAATGGATTTCTCAGGTTACTTTTTAATTGTTCAGGATTTTATCAGTTACGCTAAAAGCATTGGCATACTTGTCGGTCCTGGCAGAGGCAGCGCGGCCGGAAGCCTTGTCTGCTATTGTATCGGCATTACTAATGTTAACCCGCTTGATTACGATTTGCTGTTTGAAAGATTTCTGAATCCTGAAAGAGTATCCATGCCCGATATAGACATTGATTTTCAGGATGACAGAAGGGATGAAATAATTCAGTATGCAAAAGAAAAATACGGTGAGAATTCTGTAGCGCAAATAGTTACATTCAATAAACTTGCTCCACGTGGAGTTTTAAAGGATGTAGGGAGAGTTTTAAATTTTCCGTTTCAGGAAATAAATGACCTTACCAAAACCATTCCTATTATTTTCGGAAAAGTGAAGAAGCTCAGCGAATGTATGAAGGAAGAACCTGACTTCAAAAAATATTTTGATTCAGGTGACACATTCCAGAAAACGGAAAAGAAAAAATTGTACGACTATTGCCTTGTCCTTGAAAACTTAAATAAAAATTCTTCAATCCATGCTTCCGGTCTTGTTATAGCTCCAGGTAATGTTACCGATTATACTCCTTTGTCAAAAGTTACGGGAGAAGACAACGTTTTTTGCACTCAGTATGATATGAATCAGCTTGAAGATGCGGGATTGATCAAAATTGATTTTCTCGGATTGAAGGAATTAAAGGTTATAGGCAAAGCTCTCAAACTAATCAATGAAAGATACAAAAAGAATCTTACTATAGAAAACATTCCTCTTGACGATGAAAAAACTTATGAATTATTTTCGTCGGGTTCTACAATAGGTATCTTCCAGTTTTCTAAAAGCAAGATGAGAGAGTATCTTGCAAAGCTTAAGCCCAAAAATATCAATGACCTTGCTGCAATGAATGCTCTTTACCGTCCCGGACCCATGAAATTAATTCCTGACTTTATTGATAAAAGATTCGGCAGAAAGCCTATCACCTATCCTCATCCCAAAATGGAAGCTACGCTGAAAGAAACTTACGGTATAATAGTTTACCAGGAGCAGGTGATGCAGATAGCGCGTGATATCGCCGGGTTTACTTTAGCGGAAGCCGATAATATGAGAAAAGCAATGGGTAAGAAGATCAAAGAGAAAATGATACAGATCAAAGAAAAATTTGTCAGCGGTGCAGTAAAGAATAATGTTTCCAAAAAAGTAGCCACGGAAATTTTTACTTTGATCCTGGATTTCGCCGATTACGGATTCAATAAGTCTCACGGTGTGGCATATTCCATACTTGCATTTTACGGGGCATATCTGAAGACATACTATCCGCTTGAGTTTCTGACAATATCGATGACTTGCAGGAAGGGTGACGAAATCGAGCTACAACAACTTGCAAATGAGTGCCGGAAAATGAAGACATGTTTAAGACCTCCCGATATTAATGAAAGCGAGATGGATTTCTCGACAAGATATTTCGATAAAGATGATGCACTAGGAGAAATTCTTTACGGCCTGAGCGCGATAAAGAATGTCGGAGAAAAAGCGGCCTTAAATATTATTGAAGAAAGAAATTTGAACGGCAATTACAAAAGCTTCATGGATTTTCTGAAACGTGCTGACCTGAGATTGGTTAATAAGAAGGCGCTGGAAAATCTTATTTTTGCGGGAGCATTTGACAGCATCGAAAGCAACAGGAGAAAATTGTTCTTGAATATGGAGCGCGCTACTTTTTATGCAACCCGTTACAGCACAAGCCAGGAAGCTAATGGACAGGAAGACCTTTTTGGAGTGAATAAAGAGAGAAAGCACATAGAAGAATATATTATTCAGGATTACGAGGAATTTCCCGAAGCGGAAAAGTACAATAAGGAAAAAGCTGCAATAGGCTTTTATGTCACAGGCCACCCATTAACAAAATATGAAAAGGATATTCAGAACTTTATAGATTTAACCTTTGGTGAGGAACCTTCTGAAATTGATTTTGTAAAAGTAAAAGTCGCAACTATGTGCGGAGTGATAAACGATGTGCAGGTAAAGATTTCGAAGAAAGGAAATAAGTTTGTGATTTTCAATCTTGTAGATCTTTATGGATCAGGAGAATGCATTGCCTTTAGTCGTCTTTATGATGCTAAAATTAAATTATTTGAAAACGACAGCCCGGTAGTTGTCCGCGGTGTGCCGGAAGAAAATGGAGATAAAATAAAGCTGACTGTCGACGAGATTTATAGTATAGACACATTTCTGGAAGTGTTCACGAAAAATCTCACAATAAACATTCATGAGAAAAATACAGATGTAGCCAAGATATTATCCATAAAAAATATTGTCTCAGATAATCTCGGAAACTCAAATCTGTTTTTTAACGTTGTCAATGGCTCTCAACCCCGCGCATTTAAATCGCGCGAGTATAAAATAAAAGCAACAAAGGAATTAATTTCAAACTTGAAAAATATAGTTGGAGAAAATAACTTGAAACTAAACTAATAATTTTATTAAATCTTATATAGAAAGGAATAATCAATGGATCCAATAGAGTTCACAGACGCAAACTTCGAGCAGGAAGTTTTAAAATCAGAATTGCCGGTATTGGTTGACTTCTGGGCAGTATGGTGCGGACCATGCAAAATGATAGCTCCGTTAGTTAAAGAACTTGCCGGAGAATACGAAGGGAAAGTAAAAATAGGAAAAGTTGATGTAGACAACAATCAGAATGTTTCCATAAAATATGGGATCAGAAGCATTCCGACACTTTTAATTTTTAAAGACGGAAAAATTATTGAACAGATAGTTGGGGCGGTCCCAAAAGCTCAAATAGTTCAGAAACTTGACGCTCAATTAAAAGAGACAGTAAGTTAATTTAATTATATTAAATTTATGAAAATGGGATTTTACATTATGTAAGATCCCATTTATTTTAATAAAACCAATTCAATGAACATTTTAACCCAAAAAAACTTTTAATATTTTTTTTACTCTTTTTGACGTATGAATTTAACTTAGTGCGGATATGAAATAAAAAGAGACAATTCATTCTCAGTGAATTGTCGAGAAAATATAAACTTTATTGACTTACGGATTTATCGGATTACAAAATTACAAGCTGATTGACCCCACAAACTTATGGACCTACAAACTTATTGACTTATTGACTTACTTCACTCCCCTATTATTTTCACGAGAACTCTCTTTTTTCTTTTACCATCAAATTCCCCATAGAATATTTGTTCCCAGGGACCAAAGTCCAATTTGCCTTTTGTAACTGCTACTACAACTTCCCTTCCCATTATTGTTCGTTTCAAATGAGCATCTGCATTATCTTCGAATGAGTTATGCTTGTATCTAGAATGTGGTTTTTCCGGAGCAAGTCCTTCGAGCCAAACTTCAAAATCCTGATGTAGACCGCTTTCATCATCATTTATGAAAACGCTGGCAGTTATATGCATGGCGTTGCAAAGCAACAGACCCTCTTTGATACCGCTTTCATCGAGACATTTATTTATTTCGGGAGTAATGTTGATAAGCTCTCTGCGGTTTTTTATTTCAAACCAAAGTTCTTTTCTGTAATGCTTCAATTTAATTGTAATCCGCCGCCGCGGAGTAAATGATAAATGTTAAATGTGTTACAAACCAATTCGAAACTGCTACAGTAAACTGCTAACTGTTAGTAACTAACTGTTAACTGCAAGCTGCTAACTGTTAACTGCAAGCTGCTAACTGTTTAGTTTAACTGGTTTTTAAATTTATACATCATGGGAATAAACGTATAAAAATTTTCCAACTCTTCAGTAGAAAGTCTCTTTCTTTCTTCAATGTCGGGTTTGTAGATATCTTTCCAGGGGTCGGTAGCGACATAAATATTCCCTTCGTTATCAAACGTTATTGACTCGGGAGCAATGCCTATTATATTATTCATATCAGGATGCATCGGAACGGAGAGATCCATTTTTTTTACAACACTTTTTTCTACTGTGAAATCCGGGTTAAATTTTATATAGAACATATTTTTTCTGTTACGGTCAATTCCGTAAATATTATGATCGTCAACCGAATACAAACCGCATATTGTGCTGATCTCAAGTTCGCCGGTTGTTATACTTTTCAGCTCATTGGTCTTCCTGTTCAGTATATATAATATAGTGCTGTCCGAAAACCCATCGCCTTTAGGCTGCAAATTTTCAAGTCCGAGAAAAAAATAATTCTTTGTTGCGGAAAATCCTTCGAAGCTGATATTTTCGAACGTATGTGCATAAACATTCTGTGGGAGTTTCATCCTTCTTATTGTAATTAGGGTATCGAATGTAAGAATATCCTTATTAAAAGTAATTTCATAAATGCCTTCCTTGTTTCTATATATTTCTGGATCGTACGAACTGTATTCGTGTCCCTCGATCGAAAGAAGTATTTTATTATTAATACTATCATAATAAATATCCTCCATATCCCTCTTTTTGAATTTTTGAAAAAGAGTATTTACTTGTCCTGAAAAACTTATTTCAGTGATTTGAATGTTTGGAGGATTTATATTTTCATCAACTGACAAACGGTTAATTTTTCCGATATCATCGCAGGAAATAAAAATTTTCTTTCCTTCATTCATTCCGACATAAAATAAACCCGAGGTCTGTATCGTACGCTTACCTGAAGAGTCTTTCATCCAGATGGGATAGTTGTCGATAGGTTTGATTTCGTCTGAACTTCCAAAGTAAAACTTTATAAAGATTATTATGGCAACGAGCGGGAATAAAACTCTTAACGCGTGTCTCATTAATTATTTTCTTATTCTACTTCAATTCGGGGTTAATAGTTCCGAGGTGTATTAATTTATCCTAAGACTTCAAGCGCCTTCTCGGCTACTTTTTCACCCAGTATGCCGCAGGGCATGGTGGATTGGAATTGACATCAACAACATTTTTGAGATTTCAATATGAAGCGGCAACACTTCTAGGGATTTATGTAGAAAGTCGTTATGGTTTTATTCCTTATGAAGAATCTCATAACAAGCATCAGTTTTTCATAAACTCCGGAATATATTTCAATTTACCATAATAATGTCGAAGAGCACTTGGAGTCGTTGATTGCATTATCAATCGAATTGTTAATAAAATCTTAATTGACTATATTTTATGCTTATAAAATTAAAAACAAGATAAATATTATAAATGGCAATAAAAGTTGGCGATAAAGCCCCAGATTTTACACTTACTTCGTTCACGCCCTCCGATGATCCTGTTGAGATAAGTTTAAGTTCATATAACGGAAAGAAAAATGTAGTACTCGTGTTTTTTCCGCAGGCATTTACTGGCGGCTGCATAAAAGAAATGTGTACAATTTCTGATAGTTTAAATGATTATACAGGAACGAATGCAGAAGTTCTGGGAATCAGTGTTGACGGGACGTTTGTTCAGAAAGCATTTGCAAAGGCAAATAACATCAAATTTCCATTATTGAGCGATTTTAGTAAAGAAGTGATCAAGAAATACGATGTTGTACATGAGAACTTTGTCCATGGAATGCATAATGTTTCAAAGAGAGCCGTGGTTGTTATAGATAAAGACGGAATTGTGAAATATGTGGAAGTTAAGGATCCGGGAGAGACGGTTGAGTATGATAAAATAAAAGAAGCTGTCGAGAAATTATAAAACCACTAAGTCACCAAGGCACAAAGAGAATATAAAAATATCAAACTTACAGGCAAAAATAAGAAAATGAAATTAAAAGAATCTTTTTGTAAACTTAGTGCCTTAGTGTCTTAGTGGTTTGTCTTAATCGGATTAATGCAGGTATTAACAGATATAAGTGAGTTTGTTTATGACAAAAAAAGTGCAATAACAATAGGAACGTTTGACGGTGTACATCTTGGACACAGGAAGATAATTGAAAAGTTAAATTCGATAAAAGATTCAAAGAAACTGAGAAGCATAATAGTTACCTTCGAACCCCATCCTCAGATCGTTCTTAAAAATAGGGCAAAAGATATCAAGATACTCACAACTCTCGATGAAAAGCTTGAGATCTTTGAAGAGCTTAAGATCGATATAACTTACGTGATCAACTTCACCAAAGACTTTGCCAATACAACTGCAGAAGAATTTTATAAGAATTATCTCATAGATAAGATCGGAATAAATGATCTTGTTCTCGGATATGACCACATGTTTGGTAAGAATCGGGAAGGTAATTTTGATACGCTTAAATTTCTTTCAGAGAAATATCATTTCACTGTTGATAAAGTAGATGAATACAAATTTGAAGGAGAGCATTTCAGCAGCACTGTTATCCGCAATCTTCTTAATGAAGGGAATGTGAAAAAAGTAAGTTTGATTTTAGGGAGACCTTACAGCATCAATGGTAAAGTCATTGAAGGAAGAAAATTAGGGAAAGGGCTCGGGTATCCGACAGCGAATATTAAAACCCCTGATGAATATAGATTAATACCAAAGATAGGGATCTACGCTGTGAGTGTTGAGTTGAATGGTTCTTTACATTATGGAATGATGAGTATAGGTAAGAATCCGACTGTGACAGATGAAGACATAATTAAGCTTGAAGTAAACATTTTTGATTTTGATGAAAATATTTACGGAAAAGAAATAAAGATAAATTTCATTGATTATCTGAGAGATGAAAAGAATTTTGACTCTCTTGAAGATCTGAAAAAACAAATGGACTGTGATAAACATGCAAGTTTAAAAATCATAAATATATTAACAAATAATAAATAAAATAAGCATAGTAAAATGCCATTAACGACAGAACAAAAACAGGAAATTGTAAAAAAATTTGGAAACAGCGATAAAGATTCAGGGAAGCCTGAGGTTCAGGTTGCTATCCTTACCAAGCGGATCAATGATCTTTCCGCAACCCACTTCAGCATTTTCAAAAAAGACCACCACTCGAGAAGAGGATTATTGATGATGGTAGGTAAAAGAAGAAAACTTCTCCGTTATCTTGAAAATAAAGATGTTGCCCGATACAGAAACATTATAAAAGAATTAGACATAAGAAAATAATTATAAAGAAAAGAGATTAAATGTCACACAAAAAAAGTATTGAGATAGGCGGAAAAACGTTAACGCTTGAAACCGGTAAGTTAGCAAAGCAGGCAAACGGAGCTGTAATGGTTTCCTTAAATGAAAACTATGTTCTTTGCACAGTAACCGCCGCAGATGTAGCAAAACCAGGACAGGACTTTTTCCCGTTAACTGTTGATTACAGGGAAAAGACATCGGCAATTGGAAAAATTCCAGGAGGATTTTTTAAGAGAGAAGCAAGACCGACAGAAAAAGAAATTCTTTCATCGAGATTAATTGACAGACCGATAAGACCGATGTTCCCGGAAGGATTTTTCAATGAGACACAGGTATTATGTTCCGTCTATTCTTCCGATGGTGAAAATGATGCCGACGTTATTGCAGCAATCGGGGCTTCAGCCGCACTGATGATTTCAGATATCCCTTTTGACGAGCCGATTTCCGAGGTTCGCGTTACAAGAGTAAACAGCGAACTTATAATCAATCCTACTCACGATCAACTGGAGAAAGGAAGTTTTGATATCAGTGTTGCCGGAACATCCGATTCGATAATGATGGTAGAAGGAGAAGCCAAGGAAATTACAGAAGAAGAATTTTTAGAAGCAATAAAGTTTGCCCATAAGTACATTGCTGAAATATGTAGTTTCCAAAAGGAATTTACAAAAGAAGTTGGCAAGCCCACGAGACAATTATTGCCACAAGAAGAACAGTCAGAAATGATCTCAGAAGTGAAAAATATTTGCGAGAATGATATAAAAGTTTTGACAGGGACAACCGTATCAAAAGAAGATAGAAAGCAGAAGAACAGGGAAATACATGATAGGGTAATAAGTGAACTTATTGAAAAATATCCCCAACAGGAAAAAATGCTTGAAAAAATCATTCATGATATCCAGTATGACGTCATGCGCGCAATGATACTCGATGAAAATAAAAGAATGGACGGAAGAGGATTTAAAGATGTAAGAGATATAACATGTGAAATAAGCGTATTGCCCAGGACACACGGATCAGCATTATTTACAAGGGGACAGACACAGAGTTTGACAACAGTAACGCTTGGAACCAAGAGGGATGAACAGATGATAGAAGGATTGAAAGAATTAAGTTACAAGACATTTATACTACATTATAATTTCCCTCCATTCAGTACAGGAGAAGTCGGCGGAAGACCGGGGCCAGGAAGAAGAGAGATCGGTCATGGCAACTTAGCTGAGAGATCGTTAAAGAATTTGCTTCCATCGGAAGATGATTTTCCATATACGATAAGGATCGTTTCGGATATACTTGAATCAAACGGCTCATCTTCGATGGCAACAGTCTGTGCAGGATCGATGGCGCTAATGGATGCAGGTGTAAAATTAAAAAAACCAATTGCTGGAATTGCGATGGGTTTGATAAAAGAGGGAGATAAGGTCGCAATACTTTCTGATATACTCGGAGATGAAGATCATTTCGGTGACATGGATTTTAAAGTTGCGGGATCGAAAGAAGGCATTACCGCCATCCAGATGGACATTAAGATCAGGGGAATTTCATTTGACATAATGGAGAAGGCATTGGCGCAGGCAAAAGAAGGACGATTACACATATTAGAAGTAATGGAAAAAACGATCAGCACGCCGAGTGAATCAATTTCAAAATACGCGCCGCATTTATATTCAATGATGGTTCCGAGAGACATGATCGGCGCCGTTATCGGACCGGGAGGAAAGACAATTAGACATATTATTGCTGAAAGCGGAGCCGAAATAGATATTGATGATGAAGGTAAAGTAACAATTGCCGCAGTTGATAAGACACAGGCGGATATTGCGAGAAAGATGATCGGATCATTAACTGAAGTTCCGGAGATCGGTAAAATCTATGATGGTGTTATCAAAGGTATAAAAGATTTCGGTGCGTTTGTGGAAATACTTCCGGGAAAAGAAGGACTTCTTCATATTTCAGAGATCGATAATAAGAGAGTAATGAAAGTGGAAGATGTTTTGAAATTTGGCCAGAAGATTCAGGTAAAACTTATGGGAATTGATGATTCCGGCAAATTGAAATTAAGCAGAAAAGTTTTACTTCCAAAGGAACCGCCAAAACCTAAAGAGACCACATCATGAAGTTTGAAATAGATAAACAAAAAGATAAGACTATATTCAAGCTCGAGTCAAAATCACTCGATCACAATATTGCGGCTGAGCTGAAAGCCGAGCTTATTTTTTTACAGAAGGAAATTGACAACCAGTTTATAATCGATCTGAAGGATGTTGTTAAATGTGACAGCTCAGGGCTATCCGTCCTTTTACTTTCTGAACGATTGGAAAGAGAAAAAAAGAAAACACTTATATTGAAAAATGTAAACGCAAATGTGAGGGAATTAATGAAGATAGCAAGACTTGATAGAGTGTTTGATATCGAATAACCTTGTAACTGACTTACAAGAGCTATTTTAAAAAGCCGGATTTATAAAGTCCGGCTTTTTTTTATAGCCTAATCACTAATAGTCAGTTTTATTGGTTTAAAAATAATTTAGTATTATTTCAAAAGCACCATCATGTTAGTCTGAACAAATTCTCCGGCGATGATTTTATAGTAATAAATTCCACTCGGAAGACTACTGCCGTTAAAATCAACTTCATAAATTCCGGCAGTCTGCTTCTGATTCACTAATGATTCAACTTCATTACCAAGTACATCATAAACTTTCAGCATAACAAGACTGTTAACTGCCTCGCCTCGCGAAGCGGGTAACTGGTAACTGATAACTGTATTCGGATTAAACGGGTTTGGATAATTTTGGTTTAAAAAATAACCATTTACGTTTGAGCTGATATTATTTACAGCAAGAGGATTTTCGGATACTCTTAGTTTTATAGTTTGCTGAATTGAACTAAGATTAAAGCTTCCGCCATTATTTTTATATGCCATTACAATTAAATACGAATTGTAAGGATTCCAGCCGGCAGTAAAAGTATAACTTAGATTTTTTACTATAACCTGCTGTGAATTCCAGGGAATGTCAGTTATGAGTTCTCCAGCAGCGCCATTAATCATATCCCGTACTACATGGTCTAACCTGTAGTTAGAACCTCCTATGCATGAACTATTTCCGTTCTGAGTTGCAATTAAACTGTCTTCAACAATTATATAATTTACAAAATATGATCCGGTTAAATTCCCAAGAGCTTTCAAATTAATTGTAGCGGTAAGTAATCTCGAAGAAGGATTAAAATTTTTTATTACAGAGACATTAACTAATGCAGTATCCAATGATGAATTATTTACATCATTTACCCAAAAGGTTCTTGGCTTTGGGGATGAAGTTCTGTTAACAACTCCACTGGCATAGTTTACAAATCCCATCATACTAAGAATACTATTACCATTAAAATTTCTGAAAGGATCAGTGCTGGTTGGCTGACCATGATAGCTGATGATAATTGTATTCGGATGTTGTGCAAGAATTGAATCCCGAATTACCCGGTGAGCGCAGGGACAAGTCGGACACCATGTGCCCGTACAATATTCAAGAACCGGATTTTTAGGTTCTGAAATAATATTATCTGCTGAAATTAATAAAAACAATAAAATAGTACTAATTAACTTTTTCATAAATTCTCCTTTTTTTAAATTTAATATCTTTTGAGGATAAATTATGAAAAAAATTTATCTTATTGCTTTACCAAAATTGACTTTTTTCTTCGATTGGTTTCTCTGTATTTTTCCGGAGAAAGTGAATAGCGACTTTTGAATACTCTTGTGAATGAGCTTGCGTTGAGGAAGCCGATCGAGTTGCTGATAATATTTATCGGTAACTCTGTTCTTAATAGGAGATGTATTGAATTTTGAAGACGTTTCTTTATCAAATACTGATAGGGGCTAATGCCGAATACTTGTTTAAATAATCTGATAAAATGGTGCGTGCATAAGCATGCTTCAGAGGAAATTTTTTTTAATGAAATGTTTGTATTGCAAACTGTGTCTATATAATCTTTAGCCAGATTAAGTCGACGGTATAACTCATATTTCGTTGAAAGCTTTTGAAACGGGAGATTTACAATTTCATCCCTAACATTTTTATGGACAAGATAAAGTTTTTCCAAAAGAACGTGAAAATATTCCTCTATAAACAAGGGATCATGGTTACCACATTCCAACTCTCTTTTTATTTTAAATAAATAGGGCGAAATTAAATTATCGTGCGAATACGATTTCTCTATAAATTCGACTGGATGAATTTTTATGCTAAAACAATCATCTAGCAATTTATCTGCAGGAGTTACCAGTGAACCGAGAATATCTTTCGCAAATTCATTTTCAAAAAAAACCGAAAAAGAATTCACTTTGACATAAGATTTTATGAAACCAGAATATTCCTGTCCATAATTTAGTATTAAATAGCAATTATCATCTACAGAATGTTTGCCCTTACTCGTATGATAAATTTCCTGACCATTAAAAGCGCATTTCACTGATAGCGAGCCAACTTTCTTCGAAAAAGTAACATTTTCTCCTTTTGTATTCATTAGAATATTTCTTGAAGAGAAATAATTATAATAATCTTTGTTGTCTAATTCAGTGTCTTTGTTTGATTTATAATTTCGTATAATTAAAAAGTTATCCACGGATATGAAAGGTAGTTAGTAACAGAATTATACTATATATTGAGGATTGTAAGAAACTTATATCTTTTGAAGAAAATTGTAAAACGATTTTGGAGAAACAATATATTTTCTGATACATTTTTCCAAGAGAAAATTGCCAATAAATTATTTATGATTAATATCCTGCCACCTGATTTAAAAACCAAAGTGCTATAATCTAATTCAGTTATTTTTGATAAGAAGTTTTTTTATTTTGCGTATATAATGAGTGATGAATTTGTAAAAATATGTAAAGTCTCCGAAGTGTATAACCTGAAGGGTAGACGCTTTCAATTAGATGACGAAAACGAGATTGCGATATTCAAAGTCGATGAAAAAATCCATGCTGTTGACAATATCTGTCCGCATAATCACACATCTCAGATTTATGACGGATTTATTGAGAATATGTATGTTGCTTGTCCTGTTCATGGATTTCAGTTTCATCTTGAAACAGGCGAGCAACCCACAAAGATGGGATGTAAGCTGAGAACATTTGAAGTTAAGATAATTGATGAATATGTATACGTTAAGAAACCGGGCGAGAAACGATTCGATTTTAGATTTTAGTCCGCCGCGGCGGATTAGATTTTAGATTTTAGATATTGAATGAAAGATAACTTCACTGAAATAATAAAAAGAAAGTGTTTTGAAAGCGGCTTTATTAAAGTTGGCGTTGCGAAAGCCGAAGAGTTGAGAACAGAAGGCTTATATCTGAAAGAATGGCTGGGTGAGAACAAGAATGCTGATATGAAATGGATGAACAAAAGTTTCGAAAAAAGAACTGATCCAAAACTAATTATGGAAGATGTCAAATCTGTAATTTCATTAGCATATTTATATGATACCCCTGTTGCTCACACGGAAAACAAAAATATACCTAAGATCTCCCGATACGCTTGGGGAGAAAGAGATTACCACAAAATAATAAAGAAGAAGTTAAAGCTTTTATGCTGCGAAATCGAATCCTTATATCCGGAAATCAAAACACGATGTTATGTTGATGATGGGCCTGTCATGGACAAAGCCTGGGCCGCAAGATCCGGAGTAGGATGGATGGGAAAACATACTAATATTATAAACCCTGAAATAGGAAGCTTTATTTTTCTGACTGAAATTCTGATCAATATTGAACTCGATTACGACAGGCCAATTGAGGACTTATGTAAAAGTTGCATGCTTTGTATTGATGCCTGCCCAACAGGAGCGCTCTACGATGAATATAAATTAGATGCAAATCTTTGTATATCTTACCAGACGATTGAAAACAGAGGCGAAATTCCAAACGAAATAGATCTTAACGGATGGATCTTTGGATGTGATATTTGTCAGGATATTTGTCCATACAACGGAAAACAGGTTTTTACAGATGAAAATAATTTTTTCCCGAAGAAAGAAACCTTTAATAAAACTTATGATGAGCTTTTGGATATGAACGAAGAAGAATTCAATACAATATTTGAAGGAACACCTGTTAGAAGAACTAAATATAATGGATGGAAAAGAAACATTCTCAAATCAAAAGGCAATTAGTGTTTCAAAAGAAATCTTTTAAAAGTTGAGCAGGCATATTATTTAATTGTAAAACTTAAAGAATAAAAAACTTTTTTTGAAACTTTTCCTGGTTAATTACGAAATAGTAATTAATAAACAGATAACCTAATAAAATTAACCCTCAAGGAGAAATAAAATGAATCTTTTCAAAGCTTTAATTGCCATGCTATTTGTGTCTTTATATTTATTTCAGCCAAACATTTCCCATTCAAATACAGGGACCGGAAATAAATCTGCAGAGCTTAACTCTCAGATAATACAGGAGATCAAAGAAGTTTTAAAAAATCCTTACCTGAAATATGAAAGCAAAAATTTAACCGGAGAAGTGAACGTAATCACTACAGTTGATAAGAATGGGAAAATTTTTTTCAAGGACATAAAAGGAATAAATGAAAATCTTCTTTCGAATGTTTACGATAAGCTGAATTCGCTCAATCTGTGGGCAAGTCCGGATTACGCGGGAAAGAGTTTTAATTATTTAATAAAATATAAAGACTAGAGTCTTACAGAGTGTTGACATTACCAACCCTCGGAAAACTCTGTCGGGTAAAGGCCTGACAGAGTTTTTTATTTACGGTTACTAAACATAAACTTATCCAGCTTCGCAGATTATTACATGGGTAGATAAAAAATACTTTTATTAAGTAAACCTGATTAAAAGGAAACATAATTTATGAAAAATCACTGGACATTAAAAAACAAGAAAGCGTTGGTTACTGGAGCGACTAGAGGGATTGGAAAAGCTATTGTTGAAGAGTTTCTTGAGCTTGGCGCTGAGGTATTCATTGTTTCGAGAAATCAAAATGATATTGATGAACAATTGAAAGTTTACAAGAATAAAGGTTTTAAGGTTGATGGAATGAAGTGTGATGTCACAGAGACCGAAGAAAGAAAAAATCTCTTAGAAAGGATTAATTCCCTTTTTGGCGGACTGGAAATTCTCGTTAACAATGCAGGAACAAATACAAGAAAAAAAACTCTTGAAAATACAGAGGAAGATTTTGATAAGCTTATGAATCTAAATTTGAAATCTGCTTTTGAATTATGTAAAATGTTTTATCTGTTATTAAAAAGCTCGGGGGACGGTTCGATCGTTAATATCGTTTCAGTTGCAGGATTTACTTCAGTCGGAACGGGTTCACCTTATGCCGTATCAAAAGCGGCAATGATTCATTTCACAAGGTACTTGGCAGTAGAATGGGCTAAAGATTCTATCCGGGTAAACGCCGTTGCACCGTGGTATATAAGGACTTCACTAACAGAACCTGTTCTGAGTGATCCGGAAAAATTAAAATTGATTTTGTCAAGAACACCACTAAACAGAATAGGAGATCCGGCGGAAATTGCGACCGTTGCAGCATTTCTTTCAATGCCTGCTGCATCGTATGTTACGGGCGAATGTATCGCAGTTGACGGTGGGTTTTTGAAGTTTGGATTTGGAGTATGAAAAATAATAAATACATTGTAAAAAAGTATAAGCTGATTTATTTTAGATAAAATAATCTTGTATAAATTTACGGAATATTTTGAGGAGGTGGTTTTGATAAAAAGATCATATTTGAAAAAAGAATGGTGCATAAGAATTATAGAAAACCCAATCAGAGAAGAGAAACAAAGTGACGAAAGATATCGCTTTTGGGGTAAGATTTCGGAATTTGAAAATAAAGTATTAAGAATAATTACATTGGCTGATTAGCAAACAATTCATAATGCATTTCCAGATAGGGGGTTTAAAGAATGAAAATAAAATATTTTCCGGATACAGATTCACTTTATATTGACCTTTCGGCAAAAACAAGTGTCGATAGTAAAGAAATATCAAATGGAGTTGTCGTAGATTACGATAAGGATGGAAACATCGTTGGTATCGATATAGATGAAGCAAGTAAAAAACTTGATATGAAAGAAATAATATTGAGTAAATTCCCTTCGGACATTCAAACAATTTCTGCTTAGATACAAGATGTTTGAAGTGGAAATTTAATCTATAAGAAATTGGAACAATTGAGCCAACAAGAAAGATTGAAAATAGTAAATCAGTATATTGGATTTGGAAGACAAAAGTATGGTTTTTCGGATCGAAGAGTCGAATTTTATAAGAATTATTTCCAAGAGATGCTCCTAACTTTGAATTTTCAGATAGACTATCTTCGACATGAATAATTTTTTTTCAATGAAGGGTATTTTGAAATAAGTCTTTTAGCTCGCCTTTCAAACTTTTCAGTGTTTAGTACTTTACAGGTCATTCAAAAATTGTTTTAAGGTCTTTAGTTATTTTTGGACAAATTCGTATAATTTAATTTCTTTCATAGCATCCGTTAGGTCTACTTTTATTTTTTTTAAAATTCAGCTCACTTTTGATATTCATAGTTAATCTATTCCGTTCTTCAATTAACATTTGAATAGCCTTCTACTCGCCTTTGTTATCCCGTTAGATAAATTAATTTATCTTTATTATCATCTGTTTTACTCAAGTTGACTGCTGTTATTTATTAAACTTTTTTTCGCCACAAATTTACACGGATTTTTTAGTCAATCCTTCTTCATAATTCGTGATAATTCGTGAAATTAGCCTGCCTGGCATCAGATAGGTGACCAGCTCTTATTTTCAATAACTTGAGTAATTTAATATTTAAAATTATTTGAAATAAAATATAGAAGTCATAAATAAAAAAGTTAATTCTGAAAATTATTGCAGAATAATACTTCCTGTTTAAACTTTTCCCCTGAAAAATAAAACAGCTATGACTATCTTGCATCTTTAAAAATCAAGTAATTTTATTTGAGAATACCGAGACAAATTGTAGCACTTGGAGGCGGAATGTTTTCCATGGAGCCGGACAATGGGCTGTTAGACAAATATATTCTTAATCTTGTTTTGAAAGAAAAGCCGAAGATAAGTTTCCTTGGAACAGCCAGTAATGACGGCAAAGAGTACAGGGATATGTTTTATAAGTTTTTTGAGAAACAACAATGTGAGCCCTCGCATTTATCCTTTTTACACCCTCCACGCAATATCGAAGCTTTCATAATGGACCAAGATATTATTCACGTTGGCGGAGGGAATACAAAACTCATAATGGATACGTGGAAAAAATTCGGTGTAGATAAAATTATGAAGAGGGCATGGGAAGCCGGGATCATTCTGACAGGTATGAGCGCCGGGGCAATATGCTGGTTTGAAGATGGGATAACAAATCCATCACCGGGAAAACTTATTTGTCTTGAGTGTACAGGAATTCTCAAAGGAAGTTTTTGCCCTCATTATGATGACAGAGTCGAATTAAAGAAATCTTTTCATAAATTAATTTTAGAAGGAACTATCGAGGAAGGATATGGTGCGGAAGACGGAGCTGCTATTCACTTTATCGGGTCAGAGCCGATAAGAGTAATCACATCTCGTCCCGGAGTAACTGCTTACAAAGTCAAAAAAGTCAGAAACAAAATTTCGGAAGTACCAATGGAATCAATATATCTCGGAAAGGAATCAGACATTAATATAAGCATACAGGAAAAAAAGGAGGAAGAGGAACAATTGGAAGTTTTGAAAACTGTAATTTCATTTGTAGAAAAAATTAATGACCAGGATGTCGAGGGAATGGCTGAACTTATGTCTGACGACCATGTATTCACCGACTCAATGGGGATCATCGTCAAAGGAAAAAAAGAAATGAAGAAGGCATGGGAAGATTATTTCAACTGGTTTCCGGACTATGAGATCACTGTGATGAACACTTTGCTGACCAATGATTCCGTTGGAATGTTTGGAAAAGCTAAAGGCACATTTGATTCGGAAGATCTATCTGATAATGATAGATTTGAAATCCCGGCAGCGTGGAGGGCAAAGGTTAAAGACAAGCTTATAACCGAATGGCAAGTGTTTGCAGATAATGAAGTAGTGAGGGATATTATCAAAGGCAACGGGGTAAAAAGTATGATAAAGGAAAAAGTGGGTTTTCTAAATTCGCTGAAGGATTAAAGTTTAAAAAATTATTACGTTTTCGTTAAAGTTGAATGACTATTTTACCACTAAGACTCGAAGAACACTAAGTTTATAAAGAAGACCTTTGAAAGTTTTTGGATTTTCATTTTGGAATTTTAAAGACCTAAAAAATACATTCTTTTAATTGTTAATCTACTATTCTTTGTGATCTTCGTGTCTTAGTGGTTAAATAAATTTTTTAGGAGCTGTAATGATAAAATTAATTGATTGATATGGGAAATGAAAAGCAAAAATTTTTAGAACATTTTAAAAACAATATTGATCAAAATACGTTCGCAAAAATCACTTTCGGAAAATATAGAGGCGATGATAAGGAATTTCAAAATATCTTTGTAACACGAATTGAAACAAAAGACGGCAAGAAGCTATCTTTTAAATTCAGATATAAGACAAAAGATATTGTAAAGAATTATGATTTTGATGCGGGTTTAAGATTAGTAGATGAAATATTGGGAAAAGATTTTTTAAGCGGAACACTCTTCACAACTGAAAATGATTTTACAATAGACTATTCAAAAAAACGCATTCCTAAACTTCATATAAAAAAAGCAACACTCTCATCTTCAGAAGTAAGCGAACACAACAAAGTTAAATCAAGATTTGTAAACGCCGATTCAAAATACTTTTACCTGCTGGGTATTACGAGTCAGGAGGGTAAAGTAAAAGCGGATAAGTTTGACAAGTTCAGGCAAGTCGATAAATTCATTGAGATAATGGATTCTCTTTACAGAACTTCTGATCTGAAGAATAAGAAAGAAGTATTTATCATCGACATGGGTTCAGGTAAAAGTTACCTTACGTTTGCTATGTATGATTATTTCAAGAATACATTGGGAAAACAAATTGAAATCAAAGGTATCGAACTAAAGGAGGATCTAGTTAAATTGTCAAATAATTTTGCAGAAGAATGCGGATTTGATAAACTCACTTTCATGAACGGTAATATTGAAAATATAGATTTTGACAATGCAGATATAGCTGTAGCTCTTCACGCATGCGACACGGCAACAGATGACGCAATATTTAATGCAATAAAATCGGGAGCCGAAATAATTATTCTTGCTCCGTGCTGCCATAAGTATGTAAGAAAAAAAATGAAAAGCCCGGAAGCGCTGAAAGGTATTTACAAGCATGGAATATTATTTGAACGTCTTGCTGTATCTGTGACAGATGCATTAAGAGCGTTGACACTGGAATGTTTCGGGTATGAATCTAAAGTATTTGAATTTATCTCTTCGGAACATACTGCAAAGAATACAATGATTACGGCAGTGAAGAAAAAACCGATAGACGAAAACAAGTTGAAAGAAATTGAGACGGTAAAAATGGAGTTTGATATTGGTGATTTTTATCTTGATAAAAAATTTCCGGAAATGAGTTCTGCTGAACGAAGCCTTTGATTAACCAAGAACAAAGCGCCTGCCGCAGGCAGGGTCATGTTGAATTGCAGGGATTGTCCAAAAAGTTTTTTCCAAACCACAAAAGTCACAAAGTATTTGTGAACCGTTTTATATTATTTTTAAATTACAACTTTGTGTTTTTTGTGGTTAATTTTATTTTATTTTTTGACAGTCTTGAGGAACCCAGGTGATCATTTTAACAACCAAATTTCATTTAATCTCACACCGCTAATTTGTATTTTAAAATAAATTAAATCAGAAGGAGAGTTCAATGCTTACTAAGAAACTTCAGGATGCGCTGAATGAGCAGATTAATAAGGAATTTTTTGCAGAGTACCTTTATCTTTCAATGTCGGCTTATCTTGAATCGATCGAGATGGAAGGCTTTGCAAATTATTTTAACGTGCAGGCGCAGGAAGAACATTTTCATGCGATGAAGATGTTTAATTTTGTTCATGATAAGGGAGGAAGAGTAATTTTGAAATCACTGAATGAACCTAAGTCAGAGTACACTTCAGTCGTGAACGTTATTGAGGAATCACTTGATCATGAAAGATTTGTGACAAAATGCATTAATGAACTCATGGATACCGCCA